>Ga0210384_10000173_pt1 | contig 97655 bp, 93 predicted proteins | sample IncBWH2MmetaG_FD_160574 | JGI IMG/M metagenome (GOLD analysis project Ga0210384, IMG submission 160574) | Forest soil microbial communities from Barre Woods Harvard Forest LTER site, Petersham, Massachusetts, United States - Inc-BW-H-2-M | ecosystem: Environmental > Terrestrial > Soil >... | reverse complement strand
GAAGCCATGGGTCGCATTGGGGGGAGGCGGATAGGTGGGAGTGCCAGAAATTGCCCCAGAAACGTAACCCGCTGGCGTATACGCTGAAACCACCAGGAACGGCACGCGGAAACCGTAAGTATAACTTTTGCCCCAGCCATTGCCCTGCCCGCCCAGTTGGAAGGGCGGGACATGGTCGAACCAGCCGCCCCAATCATCCCAGAGGATAAAGATGACCGTGTCTTGCCAGTAGGGAACCTGCGCGCTTCCGACTGTATCGGTACAGGTGCTCCAGCCGATGCCGTTCACGATGTTGGCCACGTAGTAAGGTCCGGACCCGTCGCTTTCGGTGGCGTGGTCGGACCATTTTTTGTCCGGGATGACCCAACTTACCGCTGGCAATTGGCAGTTGGCGATGTCGGTATAGATGGGCACCGGATTTTGCGGAATGGTGGAAAGAATGCTCACGGGGTGATCTCGAAAACTACGCCGTAGCCACCCGTGCCTCCGAGCTCGGTTGTGCCATAGAGATTGCCTTTTGAGTCGACGATCACGCTGCCGTTGGGGTAGGCTCCGTCCTGGCCGTTGAACTTGTGGACCACGCTGTACTGCCACTTTCCGTTTGAGCCCGGCGTCAGTTTAAACACCACCCCGCAACCGCCATTGCATCCGGTTCCGCCAGAGGCTGTCCCATAGAGATCGCCTGCTTGATCCAGCGTCAGAGTGCTGGCGGGACCGGCACCATCTTCGGGTTGCGGAAAACGGTAAAGCACGCTCTCCTTCCAGCCGGCCACCGGATTGTGCGTCAGTTTGAATACGGTACCGCAACCCGTTTCGCAGCCGGAGCCGCCGCCTTGCAACGTTGCCCCGTAGAGGCTCCCCGACTTATCCACAGCCAGTCCGGCATAGGGAAGCCTTCCGTCTCGCGGGAAGGCGGGGAAGCTATGTAGCAGCCGATGTTGCCAGGTCCCGTCCTGCTTGTGCTTCATCTCGAACGCGGTACCATAATCCGGTGAACTCTTGCCACCGTACTTGGTTGTACCATAAAGGTTACCAGCCGAATCCCAGCTTACACCGGCATACGGGTCGTCTCCATCTGTGCAAGGGTTGACGTTGAAGCAGAAGCTGTACAAGACGCTTTCTGTCCAGCCGTCTGACACAGGCGTCAACTCAAACACCCCGCCCACCCCGTATTTCCCGCCGCCCTGCGTGGTGCCATAGAGATTGCCTGCGGTGTCCTGGATCAGACCCGCCGTAGGGCCGCTTCCGTCGGTGCACTGCGTAGCGGAACAAAAACTGTAAAGCTTGGTCTCCACCCAGGTGCCGTTTCGCGAAGGCGACAACTCAAAGGCCGTGCCAGCGCCATTCGGGCCGCCGCTTCCTACCACACCATAGAGGTTTCCCGCAGCATCCAGAATGAGGTTACCCATCGGCCCATTTCCGTCCTTGCGATAGTAAAAGCTGTGCAGCACACGTTCCGTCCACTTGCCGCCTGCAGAGCGTGTCAGTTTGAAAACGGTACCTTGTCCGTACGTGCCCCCTCCGCTGGTCATGCCATATAGGTTTCCCTCGGCATCAACTGTTACGGCTGCGAACAGCCCACCCCCGTCGCTTCCCCCCGCGAAATCGTACAGGACTTTGTACTTGACAACGGCCGCGGCACTTGCAGCGGGGGTAGATACGATTGCAAGGAGCGCAAATGCGAGCGCCAGTCTACTCATAACTGATCCCGCCGCTGCGATAACCACGCGCATCGCTTTGAGAAGTTAGCAGCAAACTTAGCCAATCCTGTGCCAGCTGCGTGTCTCGGGCCAAACCCAGTTTCCTCAGCGACATTGCACTTAGCATTTTCAATCATCTCACCTAGTCGTCATCGGCATCCGGGCCATCCGGTGTCTCGCTCGGGTTGGTCACGGAGAAGTAGTTCTGGAAGTAACTTTGGCCGTGGAGCGGATCCACGGGGATCCCCTGAAAGGGACGGGGCGTTTTAGACGAAATTGGGAAGAAGTCAGCGAGCGATCCTCCGGGTGCGTTTGCATCAGGGGCGAAGGCGTCCGCAAAGGGATAAGGGGAATCAATTCCTCCAAGCGGCAGGTTGAAGTTCTTCTCGATGAAACGCAGAATGCTGCCGAAATCGTGTGTCACATTGGGTGGGGGCGGATAAACGGGAGGGCCAGAAATCCCGCCGGAAACATAGCCCGCCGGGGTGTAAGCCGATACCACCAACAACGGCACCCGGAAGCCGTAGACATAATTGCAGCCCCACTGATTGCAGTTCCGCGGACTCACGACCTGGAACGGCGGGACGTGGTCGAACCAGCCGCCCCAATCATCCCAGAGGATAAAGATGGCGGTGTCGTTCCAGTACGGAACCTGCACGCCTCCGACATTGTCCGTACAAGTGCTCCAGCCGATGCCGTTCACAATGTTGGCCACATAGTAAGGTCCGGAGCCGTCGCTTTCGGTGGCGTGGTCGGACCATTTTCTGTCCGGAATGACCCAGCTTACCGCGGGCAGCTGGCAATTGTTGATGTCGGTGTAGATCCGCACTGGGGAAGCTCTTCCAAGGTTCAGTGGTCGGAATCATGCCCCGGAAACGTTTTGCTGTCAAGACAAATGGACCCAATCGGGCGGGAATAAGATTGTGCAACAAAGTGCACATCAGGTTTTTTGCAGACAGATTCCTAGACCTAATGCGCGCAACGCTTCAGAACCTGCATGACCACCGAGGGATGGTTCTTCTCGGGCTGGCTGAGCAGGGGGATGGAACTGTTCGGCATCGACTCTGTTACCTCAGCGGCTAGTGTGGTGTCCCGGAAATAAGCCGGATATGGAGGCGGCCTGATCAAAATGAAAGCCGCTGAAAACACAAGGTCCCTCCACTCCGCTTCGCTTCGGTCGGCATGACAGGGTTATTTTCGCGTCGGGATGACAGGGTTATTTCGCGAATTTGTGGGATGGCACATTAGAGTGTTTGCTGAAAAACTCCGGTTCTCGGCCTCCAGCGCCTGAAGGCGTCGTGGAAAAGGCGCTGGTTACGGCACGCCTAAAGGCGAGCCCTGATACGAATCGCTGGTTTTTTCAGCAAACTGTGGCCCAGTTCGTCCCACCGAGCTGCCTGAAAACGAGTTCTCACGCACACAGGAAGCGCTCCACCACCCAAAAGCAGGTTTTTTCTCCACACCCTTATAAGAAACAGATTGCGCCGTCCGGCGCTCGCGAGAAGGGGGCGCCACCGATTCGCAACTGGAGGCCGCGGCCAAACCGTAGTCCGCGATTTCATCCCAGTTGCGCCGGCGGTAGCGGGTCCGTTAAGCTCACCTGAGTTTTTGCTGGAGAGGAGCTTCACTTGCGCCGTCTCTTTTTTGCAGCTTGTTTCTGTCTGCTTCTTTCATTTCTGTCCAACCTTGCTGGCGCTCAGTCGATGCAACTGTCGGTCGATCTGAGCGACGCGTTTCGCAATATCTATCACTCGCGGCTGACGATTGCGGTGAAGGCGGGTCCGCTTACGCTGGTTTATCCGGAATGGATTCCTGGCAATCATCGTCCTGCGGGACCGATTGCGAATGTTACCGGCGTGAAGATGGAGGCTGGCGGGCAGACGCTGGCGTGGCAACGCGATCCTGTGGACATGTACGCGTTTCATGTTGACGTGCCCGGGGGCGCGAGCGAGTTGCAGGTTTCGCTCGACACCATTACCAACGACGGCAGCGCGGGTGCGAGCGGTCCGTCGGCGACTACGAATGTTCTCGACTTGAACTGGAATCAGGTGGTGCTTTATCCGCAGGGAGTGAGTTCGGATGCGGTGCAGGTTACGGCGTCGGTCACTCCACCACAAGGCTGGAAATTCGGGACAGCACTGCCGGTTGCTGCTGTCACAAAGGGTGGTACGAACGAATTCATCGGATTCAGGCCGGTCTCATTGACCACTCTGATTGATTCTCCACTCATCGCCGGCGATCACTATCGCAAGATCGAGCTGACGAAGCCGGGAGAAACGCCAGTGCACGTTATCGATATGATCAGCGAGAGCGATGCCGGGTTGGCGATGACGCCCGCGGACGAGGCGGCGTACCGCAAGCTGGTGGCGGAGACTGGGGCTTTATTCGGGGCGCGGCATTATCTTGAATATCACTTTCTGCTGACGCTCAGCGATGAGGCTGGGCATCACGCGGTGGAGCATCACCAGTCGAGCGACAACAGCGTGGGTGAGCGCACGCTCACGGATTCGGATCTGCACCTGATGGAAGCTGGCCTGCTGCCGCACGAATTTACGCATTCGTGGAATGGGAAGTACCGGCGGCCGGCGGGGTTAGCGACGCGGAATTATCAGGATCCGATGTTAGGCGATCTACTTTGGGTATATGAGGGGTTGACGGAATATCTTGGGGAGGTGCTGACGGCGCGCTCCGGGCTGTGGACGCCGGAACAATATCGTGAATCGTTGGCGGAAACGGGGGCGATGCTTGACCATCGGGCGGGGCGGGCGTGGCGTCCGCTTGAGGACACGGCGCGGTCGGTGCAGATTTTGCGGATGCAGGGGCCGGAGTGGCAGAGTTGGCGGCGGGGGCTGGATTACTATCCGGAGGGGGCATTGATCTGGCTGGAGGTGGATACGACGATCCGGCAGCAGAGCCACGGGCAGAAGTCGCTGGATGATTTCTGCAAGCTTTTCTATGGGGGCGAAAGCGGTCCTCCGAACGTTGTGCCGTACACGTTTGATGATTTGGTGCGGGCGCTGAATCAGGTTGTGGCTTACGACTGGGCTGGGCTTTTGAAGGAGCGGGTGAACTCGACGAATCCTCGGGCGCCACTTGGCGGTATCGAACGGGGCGGATGGCGCGTGGTGTACAACGAGCAGCCTAACGTGTTCATTCGCACCGGGGAGAAACTGCGCAAGTCGGTGGACGCTTCTTACTCGCTTGGGTTTGTAGTCAAAGAAGACGGGCGGTTCTCGGACGTAATTTATGGCTCGCCGGCGTATGCGGTTGGGATTGGTCCGGGAATGAAGCTGGTGGCAATCAATGGGCGAGCCTGGTCGAGGGAAGTTTTACAGGATGTGCTGCGGGCGTCGAAAGACAGCAAGCAGACGATCGATTTGTTGGTAGAGAATGCGAAGTTCTTCAAGACCTACTCGATTGCGTATCACGATGGGATCAGGAATCCGCATCTGGAGCGCAGCGAGGGAGCCGATGTTCTGGGGGGAATTCTGCAGCCGCTGACGAAGTAGGCAGCGGGTTCGTGGTGCGAAGTCGCACCGGTCGTTCTGCTCAATGGGTCGGGATTGGCGCTGCAGTCAAAGTGCAGAAATCGTTCGCTTCGCTCGGGATGAAAGCGCTTGCCTGCGTAAACTCGCGCGACACCGGACTAGGGAGGGGTAATCAGGCGGACGGGGATGGGCGAAGTGCCGGAGCCACCGACCACGGGAGTTATGCCGCTGTTGGTCGAGTTATTGCTGCAGCCGGCGATGTTGAGTACATGGACCTGGATATCGCCCGGGTGGGCACCACCGTGAACCTCGTCTATGAATGCCTGTAGGAAGCCGACCACGGTGACGTTTCCGCCGGTGGGAGGGATCCCGGCAGGCGGCGTGTCGATGATCGGAATGGTGACGATCGAACTGCTGGTCGTGACGAACTTCCCGATCTGTAGACCGCTTTCGGCTTTGATCTGCATTGGATTATCGGGCCATGGGCTTGGGTCGAGCTTGTCCTGGCCTTTGTTGTTGCCATGCGTTGACGCGTTAATGAGACATTCGGCTCCCAAGGCGCTTAAGCCCGTCAATCCGCCCGGGTTGATGGAGTTGGCCCATTGCAGATTGGAGGCGCCGCCCCCACACGAAAGAACCTGATACGAGGTTGTGACATCGGCGCACTCGATACTCTGCTCGTAGTCGGTCGCTCCCGTGCAGATGTTGGGGCAGACGTTCGGGTTAGGAGAGCCAGGAGCAGTAACCAGCGCGGGGACATACTCGACCGCAATATAAGCACCGGAGTTTTTCATTCCCGGAGGATTGTCGATCAAGGCGCAGGGGATGGAGGAACCTGTGCAATCAGACGTCAGGGAGAACTGATCGCCTGGGTTGCCAGACTGAATAGCTCCGGTGGAGGGGTTAATGAACGGAGTGCCTCCGTTATTGGGGTCGGCGTTGGCGACCAGCCATGGCTTCACGGCCTTGGGTGCGATTGGCGTGAAATTCTGTAGGTTGGCCGGATTGTAGGCTTCGGCGGTCGCGGTGGCGGCGACGACGGTGGCGGTGCCTCCCCAGATTTTGGAGAAAAATGTCGGCAGATTGGAACTGCTCAATTTCACGGTGACCTGCGGATTGCCTTGGGACCAGGTGAAGGAGGGCGACCCCGAAGCCAGCGAAGGCGCGACCCCGCCAACCAGATTCTTCTGTAGCACCGCGTTAATCTCGTTAGTCGCCACAGTCGGTGCCCAGGATTGCACGGCCGCGAAATTCGGGGTCGTAACTAAAAGCGTGGTGATACCAGAATCTGCGATTGCTTTAGCGCCGGCCAGGGCTGCGGCGTCGGCGGCTCGTTGAATCTCGCTGCGGGCCGCGTACAGGGTCACAACATCAATCGCCAATGCGGCCATCGCCAGCAGGCTCACCAACGAGATAGCGACCAATATGATGGTCTGGCCCCGTTGGTGGTGGCGTCGTCGTGAACGAATGTTCCCTTCCATCAGCACCCTCAATTCATGTTAACGGCAGTAGCGTTGCTTTGAATGTTCCCGAGATAAGAGTAGTTGGCTCCGGGGACGAGCAACTGGATGACGTTATTGAAGTGCCATTGATACGGGTAAGAGATATTGACGGTGGTGCAGACCATCCATACCTGTTGCCCTCCGACTGCCACCTGTATAAGGATCGCGCGACTTATGGTCAGGCTAAGCCCACCCCCTGCGCATCCGGTTGAGGCGTTGTACGTCCACGACACTCCCCCGCCCTGAGGTGGCTCAGAAATAGCGCTGAGACCGCAGTCATTGATGTGGGCTGTTTGCAGATAGGAGTCGACAAGGAAGCGTATTGCATCAACAGACGGGGGCTTGAGGTTGGTAGGTGTTATGTCGTTGCTGGGCTGGGCCGCTCCGAAACGAGCGCCTTCGCGGGCCGCGTTGTTGAGTTCCTGCTTCAGATTGAAGGCTCCGCCGAAGTCGAAGATTCCCACGACTAGAACCACCAGCAGCGGGAGAGCAACGGCGAATTCCATGATGGCGGCGGCCTCCGTATCCCGAAACGGAGAGCGATGCGACCAGAGCAGCGCACCGAGTTTATTTCCGCTGAACACGCGTTTTAGTATTCTCCTGTCATCTGCACTCCGGCGTTGAGCATTATTTTCTGCATATTGATAGAAGTGAACGGCAGGAAGAATTGATAGGGATATTGGAACTGAACCGAAACCCCGCAGGCCGGCGCGCCGGACCCGGCAGAGCTAGCGGCGGGTTGCAGTTGCACATTGTAGTAGACACAAACGTGAGGATCCGCCGCAGGCACCGAGCAAGACACCGCGGGAGACCCCGGGTTGCACGCCGGGCGAGTAATGCCTGTCAGGTGGCTGACCTGGGTCGGATCGAGGCTGGAAGCCTGGAGGGACTGCTTGACTTGCGCGGCAACCGAATCAACCGTTGGCGGTGTATTGGAACTGCCGCCGCAGTTGGCGCAGGTTTGCGCTGTAGCGAATCGGGCTCCCTCGCGGGCGGCATGATTGATGGTGGCGTAGACGTTGAAGGCGCGGCCGAACCAGTAGATGCCGAGCATCAGCATGAAGAAAATGGGCAGGACCAGGGCGGCTTCGGCGATCTCTGAGCCGGTGGTTCCGGAGACGAGTTTTCTTAGTCTGCCCAATTTTAATTCACTCCTGCACGCGCGAGGACGCGCGCCTTCATGTTCACTCCTGCATTCGCGGTTGACGTCGGCGCTGCGCCTCATGCGATTCCCCAGGCTTGCCGGCTCGTATACAGAATAACTGCAATGGCCACCGCCACGCCAAACGGCACTTTTACCAGGTCGGGGTTATCCAGGGTCAGTTCCGGGCCGGGGAGGTGCATGGTCAGGAACGCTGCCAGCATGCGTCCCAGGTTGCGGGCGGTTTCGCGGACGCGCTTTTTCCTGACGATCATGATGGCCGCCATCAGTCCGTTGACCAGGATTCCGAGCAGTAGAACCGTCAGCAGATTTTGAGGGCCGAGGAAAGCTCCGAGCGCGCCCACAAATTTCCAATCGCCGGCGCCGAGGCTGCGGATCAAAACGAAAGGCAAAAGCAGGGCTAAGCCCAGGCCGGCGCCCAGCAGGGAATCTTTGGCTCCGGGCCAGCCGCGCAGCCAGGAATTCGCGGCGATCCCGAGTAGCAGGCCGGGGACGGTCAGCCAGTTGGGAATCCGGCGGGAGCGGTAGTCGGTCCATCCGGCGGCGATGGCTAGCAACGCGGGCAAAATCTGTGCTCCTTCTTTTGCTATGGCCATACGGGGATGGCCAGGATCTGCCGGGGCTGCGGCGCTGGAGTATGCATCAAAAGTCTGGATCGGCGGCTCCGCCATGCAAGCAGCCCGAACAAGCGATTATGGGCGGATTGTCACACAGGGTTGAGGGCAAGTCAATGTTACCGGAGCTAGAGCGCAGGTAGAGTTTGGGTACTGCGCCCGAGATCCCCCACCCGGCTGAAGTACGCCGGGTTTCAGCATGACTTCTGCTTTAATACACAAAAAAAAGGCCCGAAGGTTCGGGCCTTGGTTCGGTGCAAGATCGGTTAGCGACCTAGGGGGCCGGGGTTGCGTTGGGCGACCACCTTCCGGGCGTTCTCGGCCAATTGTTTGGCCTGCGGTAGCAGGTCGAGGCCTTTGAGGACCTCGGGATCGGATTCCGCTTTCACTTTCAATCCTTCTTCCTGGCCGAAGGCGTTGACGAAGATTTCGCTCTTGATACTGGAGCGCACCCAATCGTTGTTCTGGAGCAGTTCGGCCTCGGTGAAGGGAATCTTTTCCGAGTCGAGGAACTTGCGGAAGTCCGCCATGGTGAGATCGTCGACTTCGAAACTCTTGGTCGGGTGGTGATTCACCATGTAGTGTTTGGCGTAGTTGAAGAAGGCGTAGTGCTGCAGGAGCGAATCCTGGAAATGATTGCTCTTGAGGGGATCGATCTTCACGTCAGGGGTGATGCCGCCGCCGCCGTACTCGGTACGGCCGCTGTCGGTGAGCTTCACTTCCCGATTCGCTGTAGAAGCCTTCTCATCGTCAGGGCGATCGAAATAATAGTCATAGAGCGAGACGTTGGAATAGTCGCGTTGAATCAGGCGTCCGCTCGGGGTGTAGTAATGGGCGGTGGTGAGGGCGAGTCCGGTATTTTCGGAGAGCGGATACACGGTCTGCACTAGACCCTTGCCGAACGTGGTTTCGCCGACGATCAGGCCGCGGTCGTGATCCTGAATGGCTCCAGCGACGATCTCAGCGGCGGAGGCTGTGCCGCGGTTGACCAGCACGACCAGAGGATATTCTTTGCCGCCGTCGCCGTGCATGGCGGTGTAACGCTTCTCGGGCGAGTTGCGGCCGTGGTGAGAGACGATCAACTGGCCCTTGCGGAGGAACTTGTCGGCGACGCCGACGCCTTCGCTGAGCAGGCCGCCGGGATTCTGGCGGAGGTCGAGAATCAGACCCTTGAGGTCGCCCATCTGATCGAGGGCTTCGGAGACTTCTTTTTCCGTGGTCTCGTTAAATCCGGTGATGTGCAAGTAGCCGATGCCAGGCCTGATCAGGAAATGCAGGTCGACGCTATAGCGCGGAATTTCGTCGCGCACTACGGCAAACTCGAGCGGCTTGTCGGTGCCCTCGCGCAGGATGGTGATATGGACGGTAGTGCCCTTGGGACCTTTCAGCAAGTCGGCTACGTCGCCGGTGCTCATGTTGTCGGTGGGCTTGCCGTCGACGGCGACGATGATATCCCCGGGACGAATACCGGCGCGATAGGCGGGCGTGCCCGCGAATGGGGCAATGACGATGACCTTATTGTTGCGCGGGCCTACCGTCATGCCGACGCCGTAATACTTGCCGCGCTGATCTTCTCGCAGAAGGGCGTAGGATTTCGGATCGAAAAAGTTCGAGTGTGGATCGAGCACGTGCAGCATGCCGGGAATGGCGCCGTTGTAAATGGCTTTATCGGCGTTGACTGGCTCGGCGTAGTTCTGCTCGACCAGGCTATACACGTCGGTGAACTGACGCAGGCTGTTGCGAACGTCGGAATCCCCGCCCGGGGCTGCGGCCGGGTTGATCTTCTGGCCGAAGACCATGCCGAAGAATCCGCAGGTGATCAGGACGAGGACTACAAGGAAGAGTGTGCGACGCGAACTACGGGCCATTCTATTAGTTTCCTTCGGTTCGGGCGTAAGAGAAGGCCCGGCCACCGCATCTGAGCGAAGTATAGCACGTCCCTAAACGGTCCAAAACAGGTTCGAAATGACCTTAAGTAACCAATCGGATGACGGACTCGGCGCGCTCAGATATTAGGATGCGTGGCCGGGGCGGAGGGGTGCGGAACTTTGTCGCGATATTTCGGTGGGAAGGCTTTGGATGTTAAGCAATTGTCAAATCATGGAACCTGCGTTGCCGCCATCTCGTGGGGGCAGTATGATGAAGAGCATGGGGTTTTCGGAGACGATCTTCCTGTTTTTTCTGGCCTTGATCATTTTTGGGCCCAAGAAGCTGCCGGAAATCGCTCGTCAGGTGGGCAAGGCGCTGAATGAATTCCGGCGGGCCTCGAACGAGTTCAAAGCCCAGATTGAGTCGGAGATTTCGCAGTTGGAAATGGAAAATCATCAGCAGATTCTTCCGCCGTCGGAGCCGCCGACAGGTTCGGTGGCCAAGTCGCCCTTGACGCTGGAGCCGGCCGCCAGCCCCGAACATATCCTGGAACCGCTGCCGGAAGCTCCTTCCGAACATACTGCAATGGCGAAGGCTCCCGATGCCTGACGTGGTCGCTGAACCGCCCTCAGCCAAGTCGCCGCAGGGCGCTATGCCTGCTATGAGTTTCCTCGATCATCTGGAGGAACTGCGGCGGCGGATTATCTACTCGATCATCGCGATTGCGGCTGGATTTTTCGCCTGCTGGGGATATGCCGAGAAGATCGTCGGCTGGATGCAGAAGCCGATCATGGAAGCGCTGCAGAAGAATGGGATGCCGCAGACGCTGGTGTATCTGAATCCCACGGATCCCTTCAACCTTTACTTGAAGGTTGGGGCGCTCGCGGGCTTGTTTGTGGCGTGTCCGGTGGTGCTGTATCAGGTTTGGATGTTCATTTCACCCGGGCTTTACCGGCACGAGAAGCGGTACGTTACGCCTTTCATGATTTCGACTGTCGGGCTGTTTCTGGCGGGAGGTGCGTTCGGTTACAAGCTGGTTTATCCGGCGGCGCTGGAGTTCCTGATCGGGTATGGCAAGCAGTTCCAGCCGATGATCACGATCCACGAATATACCGATCTGTTTCTGACCGTGATTCTTGGGCTAGGGGTGGTCTTCGAGTTGCCGATTCTGGTCTTCTTTCTGGCGCTGATGGGAGTGGTAAGCGCAGGTTGGATGTGGCGCAACGTGCGTTATTCGATTCTGGTGATTTTTATCATTGCAGCCATCATTACGCCGACCACCGATATTCTGAACATGTGCATTTTCGCAGCGCCCATGATCGCACTTTACCTGGGGAGCATCGGAATTGCTTATCTAGTGCATCCAAAGCAGCGGAAGGCGCGGGCGGAGAAAAAGGGATAATGAAAGTCTTTCAGATTGTTGGCCTGATGTGTTTCCTGGCCTTGATCGCCTGCTCCAAGCAGAGAGATGTGGCTGCTGCCTCGTCCGCGCCGGCGGAACCGGCTGCCCCTCCGGCGGGTCACATGGAGGGAAAGATCACGGACATTCCCAACACGGGGATCGCACCCGTCAAGTTCAATGAGATTCGGGCTATGCAGTATGTGAAGGAAATCGTAGCCTTCGGCCCTCGTCCCATCGGGAGCGCGAATCATCAGAAAGTTGAAGACTACATCCACGCACATTTGAAAGGCGACGTGGTCGAAGACGACGCTTTCACGATTGATTCCACCGAAGGGAAGTTTCCCGTCCACAACATCGTTGCGAAGTTTCCGGGGACCCGCGATGGCATCATCGTGATTGCCAGCCATTACGACACAAATTATCCGCTGCGGAACACAGCTTATGTCGGGGCGAACGACGGCGCCTCTTCGAGTGCGTTGCTGCTCGAAATCGCGAACCAGTTGCGGGGCAAAAAGCTGGACGGATACAGCGTGTGGTTGCTGTGGGACGATGCGGAAGAGTCGATGCGGCTGCCCTGGTACGATCCGGAGGCGCTTTACGGAGTGCGCCACCTGGCGCAGAAATGGCAGGACGATGGAACCATCAAGAAGATCAAAGCCTTTCTGCTGGAAGATATGATTGGCGATGCCGACCTCAACATTGAGCGCGATGAGACTTCCACCTCATGGCTTGAGGACTTGATTTACCAGGCCGCGACTCGGCTGGGCTATCAATCTCACTTTTTTGCCCGAAGCATCCCGATGAACGACGACCACGAGCCGTTTGTGCAACGCGGCGTTCCCAGCGCTGACCTGATTGATTTCAACTACGGCTACGGCAACGTTTTCTGGCATACCGAGCAGGACACGGTCGACAAGCTTAGCCCGAAGAGCCTGGAGATCGTGGGCACTGTTACCCTCGAAACCGTGCAGATGCTGGATAAGAAGTAAGTTTCGGCTGGCCGTCCTTCAGTGCGGATTGTCCCGTCTCGCCGGAACATAGTGGCACGTGCTGATCTGTAACTCTTCCTGTGAAGTCAGGCTCACAGGCCACCGTGGAAGCGTCCGAAGGTGTGCGCGAGCATTAGCGACTGGAGCAGGATGCCTGCCCCAAGGACGAGCACGTGCCGAGTCTTGCGCAGATTGAAGCTGCCGACGCGACAGACGAGCAGGTAGGCGACGGCGAGGTTGAACAGTCCCCACAGGACATTGACCATCGAGGAGGATAGACCTTCCCCGGGCGGCGAAGCGAAAGGGCTCTGGAACGCGTGCCCCGAGATCCCATTGCCGAGATGGGGCAGGGCATTCGCGAGAAATAAGCCCCCGAAGAAGTACGCCACATAGTGGTACCAGCGCATCGGTGTTCCCCCTTGCTGCCGAATCAATCGTAGCAGGTCATCAGTTATAGAATTCGGTAGTGTCTTAACATCTGATGCCAAGCCAGTCGCCTAGCAACACAGTCTTAGGACACTACCCCAGAATTGTTTGCGCTTTCGCTTTTTCGCGATTTGATTTCTAATTCCAACCTTATGCGACTCGCGAACGCCTGCCTGTTTCTACCATTCTTTCTGATTGCTTTGGCCTCCGCACAGAACCCGGTTGACGCGGTGATTGCCGAGGCCTTGAAGCCTTCACCTCTTGAAAAGAATTTGCAGCAGCTCACTGATCAGATCGGGGGACGCATACCAGGAACGGTGGCCATGCGGCAAGCTGTGGATTGGGGCGTTGCGGCGTTCAAAGCGGCGGGCGCGGACAGCGTCCATACGGAAAACTTCACGATTCAGGCTTCCTGGGCGGAGGGCTTCACAAGAATGAGCATCTCGTCGCCCGAGCAATTTAACGTGCGTGCGATTTCGCTGGCGTGGGCTCCGGCGCTGGCCGCTCGTCAGGACGTGCCGGTCATCGACGTGGGGGATGGAAAGGTGGAGGATTTCAACAAAGCAGGCAACGTTTCCGGTGCATTGGTACTGGTGCACTCCCAGGAAATGGCCAAGTGGGACGACTTGTTCGCGGAGTATCTGAGGGCTCCGGGAATTATTAATCGCGCTGTGCAGGGGAAGGCTTTGGCGATCGCATTCCAATCCACCCGTCCGTACGACCTGCTCTATCGCCACACCGATTCGATACAAGGCGAAATCAGCCCCATTCCGATGGTGTCGGTGGCGCGGGAGGACGCGGCCCGCATGGCGCGGCTGCTGGCTTCGGGACAAAGGCTTCGCGCGGACCTGGCAATTCCAAATCGCATTGGGGGGCCGATCACGGCGACGAACGTGGTTGCCGAGATACGCGGGAGCGATAAGACCAACGAATTCGTGATCCTCGGGGCGCATCTCGATTCATGGGAATTGGGCACGGGGGCGCTCGACAACGGGTGCAACGCAGCGTTGGTGATCGATGCGCTGCGTGCGATCAAAACCGCCGGTCTGCGGCCGCGACGCAGCATTCGCTTCATTCTGTTTTCCGGGGAAGAAGAGGGTTTGGTGGGATCGCACGCCTACGCTGTCGCTCATCGCGCGGAACTGGAAAAGGCTGCGGGAGTGGTTATCTTTGATTCTGGAAGCGGGCGGGTCACCGGATTCTCTCTGGGCGGGCGCAAGGATGTGGTTGATGCCGCGAACAAGCTGGTCGTGCCTTTGAAGCAGTTTGACGCGGCTACCCTTACCACGACGGCGGAATGGGGCACCGACCATTTCGATTTCATGCTGGAAGGCGTACCCACGCTGGTGGCGGAGCAGGAGGAAGCGAATTACCTGATCAACTATCATGCCATGTCCGACACATTCGACAAGGTGGATCTGGCGCAGTTGAAGAAGCATGTGGCTGAGGCGGCCGCGCTTACATTTGGCATCGCCAATGCTGCGGAGCGGATTGGTCCCCGTCTGCACCACGCGCAAATCGAACAGACCATGCAGGAGACGCATATGGACGAACTGATGAAGACGTTTGGCATGTGGCAGCCGTGGCAAGAGGGAAAATGGGGAAGGGCGGACTGAAGAGTATTTCGCCTGCACTTCCGCCGAAGACTTGCCTGACGGGAGGCCAGCGTTACAAAAACCTCTGAGGCTTAATTGAACCAGCTACTCTTCTGGATTCTCTTCAATCTTTTCGTGCTGGGCATGCTGGTCCTCGACTTGGGGTTCCTGCAGCGACCCGGCCATAAAGTGAAATTTCGCGAGGCGCTTGCCTGGAGCTTGACCTGGATTGGGCTGGCGTGCGCATTCGCCGTGCTGGTTTATTTTCGGTATGGGCATGCAACGGCAGTGGAGTTCGTCACCGGTTATGTGATTGAACTATCGCTTAGCGTTGATAATCTTTTTATATTCCTTCTGATCTTCCGCTACTTCCGGGTCGCTCCGGAGCACCAACACAAGGTGCTGTTCTGGGGGATTGTGGGTGCCGTGTTGATGCGGGCCATCTTCATTGTGGCGGGGATTGCCCTGATTCGAAAATTTCATTGGATTACATACATTTTCGGGGCCTTTCTGGTGTACAGCGGAATTAAGCTGTTTCGGCAGCATGGTGCGGGGATCGAACCGGAAAACAATCCTGTTCTGCGTTTGTTTCGGGGCTGGGTGCCGATGACGGAGAATTTCGAGGGCGACAAGTTCGTGGTGCGGCGCACGCGCTTATACGCGACGCCTTTACTGGCGGTGCTTGTATTGGTCGAGACTACTGATGTTCTCTTTGCCACAGATTCGATTCCCGCGGTACTGGCCATCACGCTGAAACCATTTATTGTTTATACCTCCAACGTGTTTGCGGTTCTGGGGTTGCGTTCGATGTACTTTGTGCTGGCGGGCATGATGGAACTCTTCCACTACCTGCACTACGGACTGGCGGCGATTTTGATCTTCGTTGGCGCGAAGATGCTGGCTTCAAATTACTATCCGATTCCCAGTTGGGTTGCGCTGGGAGTTGTGGCGGGAGTGTTGCTGGTTTCAGTGGTGGGGTCGTTGCTTCATCCTCTAAGTCAAGAGCATTAATCACAAAAGGCACGAAGGTACACGAAGCAAGACAAAGGCCCACGAAGGTGTGTTGTGGTTAATGGGTTTACGCGAACCGGATGGATTCACCCTTGATGATGGAATGTTTGAGGAACCGGGCATCGTTATGTGTGGGGAAGTCGGTGCGGTAGTGAGCGCCGCGGCTCTCCTCGCGTGCGAACGCGGAACCGGCCACCAGTAAGGCAAGGGTGTGGAGATTTTGAGCTTCGTGCGAGCGCCGTGTTTGCGGATGGGCCACTCGCGGACCAATGCGGTTCAGGTGTTCAATGGCCGCTCTTAATCCGGCTCCGGTGCGCACAATACCGACATCCCGCCACATCAGGTCTTGAACTTCGCGGATAAAGTCTTCGGTCGCGGCGTCGACCGGGCCGTTGGACACGGCGCGGTTAGGTTTGGTGGAACTGGCAGGCGTGCGGCGCAATTCGTCCCGCATGGTCTTGCCAGCTCTTGCGCCGAACACCAAGCCCTCGAGCAGGGAGTTGCTGGCCAGGCGATTCGCTCCATGCACGCTGGTGGCGGCGGCTTCGCCGGCTGCGTACAACCCGGGTAGAGAGCAACGTCCCATGAGGTCGGTGCGCACGCCGCCCATGGCGTAATGCGCCGCCGGACGGATGGGGATCATGTCGGCGGTGATATCAATGTTGAAGTCCATGCACGTGGCGTAGATGCGCGGGAAGCGCTTCTTCACGTGATCGGGGTCGAGGTGCGTGAGGTCAAGATAGACAATCGGGTCTTTGACGTGGCTGATCTCGAGTTCATGAAGAATGGCTCGGGCCACGACATCGCGGGGCGCCAGTTCACCCAAAGGATGGTATTTATGCATGAAGCGGTCCATTTCGATGTTGCGCAAGTAAGCGCCTTCGCCACGTAACGCCTCGGAGAGCAGGAAACGTGGGGCACTCTTCAAGTACAGCGCCGTCGGATGGAACTGGATGAATTCCATGTCACTGATTTCAGCGCCAGCGCGAAAGGCCATGGCGACGCCGTCCCCGGTGGCGACCGCGGGATTGGTGGTGTTGCGGTAGAGTTGGCCCAGGCCGCCGGTGGCCAGTAAGACGGCGGACGCGGACATCTGCTGCTTCTCGCCCCTTTCGTCAATGAGATGAATGCCGCAGACCCGGCCATCTTCGACGATCAAGTCAGTGGAGAACTCGAACTCGCGAACCGATATATTTTTCAAAGTCCTGGTCTTGGCGTACAGAGCTCGAAGAATCTCGCGTCCCGTAGAATCGCCATGAGCGTGGAGAATACGGTTGCGGCTGTGCGCGCCCTCGCGGCCGAAAGTGAGCCTGGTACCCTGGCGATCGAATTCCGTGCCCCATTGAATCAGTTCATCGATGCGCTCGGGGGCGTCTTCCACCAGCACGCTGGCGGCTTCCGGATTGCACAGGCCGTCCCCGGCTTGCAGGGTGTCCTGGAGGTGAAGACTGATTTCGTCTTCGTCGCTGAGTGCGGCAGCAATACCGCCTTGAGCCCAGTGCGTGTTCGATTCGGTGAGCTCGCGCTTGGCCAGCACGAGAACCGTACCCGCGCTCGCAAGTTCAACCGCCGCGCGCAGTCCGGCAACCCCGGCGCCAATCACCAGGAAGGCGGGTTGGAACGGCGCAGACTTCATAGCCAAAAAATGTTATCACGCGGCAGCCCGGTGACCGCGCGCGACTACGCTATGATGAGATTCCATGATTCGAGTGACGATCGCAGTGCGGCCGCGTCCCTACGATGCCGTCATTGAAAACGGCTTGCTGCAGCGAGCAGGAGAGCAGTTGCGCAGCCTTGTTGGAGAGCGCCAGCGGTTATTTGTTGTGACCGTGCGCCCGGTGCGTAGCCGGTGGGGTAAGACGCTGACGATGACACTCTCAGCTGCCGGGTTTACAGCAAAGGTAATCGAGATGAGGGACGGGGAGCGCTACAAGAAGCTCGCTACCGTCGAGCAGTTGGCAGAGAAGCTGACGCGGCTGGGTGCAGATCGAAATGCAGTAATCGTCGCATTCGGCGGTGGCGTGGTGGGGGATGTAGCTGGCTTGTTGGCGTCGCTTTATATGAGGGGAGTCGACGTGGTGCAGATTCCTACCACTGTGCAAGCACAGTTGGACGCTGCTATCGGCGGCAAGACGGGTGTAAACCTGGGCGCCGGCAAGAATCTGCTCGGAACCTTTCATCAGCCGCGCGGGGTGTTGATCGATGCTGCTGTGCTCTTGACGTTGCCGGAGCGTGAGTTTCGCGCTGGACTGTATGAGGCTCTGAAGTGCGGAGTGATCGGGCGGCCTGCGCTGTTCGACTGCCTCGAGAAAATCCAGGTGAAGAAGTTACGCCGTGATGCGGCGATGCTGGAATGGGTGATCGCGGAATCCGTGAGTTTGAAGGCCGAGGTGGTCTCCTCCGATGAGCGGGAGAGCGGACTAAGACGTGTGCTGAATTTTGGGCACACGATTGGGCATGCGCTCGAATCCGAATCCGGTTACCGGCGTTTTCTTCACGGCGAAGCGGTGGCCTGGGGAATGATCGCGGCAACGTGTATTGCGGCTGCGACCGGCCACTGCGGGAGGAGTGTTGCTCAACGAATTTCTGATGCCGTGCTCAGTTTTGGGAAACTGCCAGCGGTCGAGGCTCGCGGCCGGGATATCGTACGCTTACTGCGGAGCGACAAGAAGACACGCAACGGCGTCGTGCACTTCGTGCTCCCACGGGAGGTTGGCAAGGTCGAAATTGTGGATGATGTGCCGGAGGAATTGGTACTCGATGCGGTGAAGGAATTGCGCCGCCTGTCCGAGGCTTGAAAAAGAGGTAACGCCGGAGCGAACTTCCAAATTGCCGATTGCCGATCGTGTTATTCCGTGCGACTACTTGTGAGCCATTCATCCAAAACGACTGTGGTGGGCGCTGCTCCGGCAGGAGCGAGCGATCCCGAGTCGGCTGGGCGCGCAGTGCGTAAGATGTTTACCTCGATCGCGCCGCGGTACGACCTGCTGAATCATGTGCTTTCGTTCAACGTGGACCGTTTGTGGTGGTGGAAAGCAGCGCGAAGTTTTACTTCCATTCTGGCCCGGGCAGACGCTCGGGTGCTCGACTTGTGTTGCGGGACGGGCGACATGACTTTCGCTTTGCGTAGGCAGGCAGGGAAGTCACCGGCGAAAATCCTCGGCGTGGATTTTTCACACGCCATGCTGCAGCGAGCGAATGACAAATCGGCGGGAACGCCGTTGCGTTGGGTCGAGGCGGATGCATTACGTCTGCCGTTTCCGGACCAGCAATTCGATTTGATCACCGCCGCGTTTGGCTTCCGCAATCTGGCGGACTACGATGCTGGACTGCGAGAGATCGTACGAATGCTGCGACCAGGAGGGGAATGCGGGATCCTGGATTTTGGCGAGCCCCAGGGCCTGGTGGGCAAGGTGTATCGGGTTTACTTCAAGCGCGTGCTTCCGGCCGTCGGGACGGTCATCTCCGGGGTTCGTGGACCCTATGCTTACTTGCCCGCGTCGGTGGAGCGTTTTCCTTCTCCTGAGGAGATGCTGGAGCGAATGCGGCGGGCGGGATTTCGGGAGGCTTCGTGGACGCCGTATACGTTCGGGATTGCGGGATTGTATCGAGGGAAGAAGTAACCGGGGACGACCCGGGACTGCAGATCCCTCGCTTTGCTCGGGATGACAAGAGCCGAGGTTGTTCGGCAATCTGAGAAACGACAAGCTGCGTTTTACGAAGCCTTCTTTAGCAGGTCCGTCAGAGTTCGAATATCTTCAGCGCTCGCGTCGCCGATCACGAAGTAGAGCAAGCCATCGTGGTTCCAGCTTTCAATATTGAACGATAATTCTCTCCGGGATTGCACACTCGATCCGAAATCGCGCACGACGGCCCGATCCTGGAAAATGAAGACTGAAATCTGGTGCTTGCGAACCTGGTAGATCAGTTCCGCTCCCGGTGTCTGGCCGAGATAAGCGACACGGCCACCCACCAGAATGAATTCCGAGTTTTGCAATTCCGGCAGGTTGAAAGTGAAGGGGATCTTTCCCTGGAACCATGGCTTCACGGTATGCCGATCGGTCGAAATCACGTCCACGGGATTGGCGCTGGCGAGCGTAGCGACGTGAAGATCAGCAAGCTCGCTGAGGGTATTCTGCCGCTGGGCTTGCTGCTGTCTGACCGATATCGTGACGAGTCCAGCGATCAGCGCGAGTGCAACTGCTGCGGTCGCGGCGAGCCACATGGGTATGAATGCAGGCCGGGGTTTTGTCGCGACATTCTTGCGTATGCGCTCGCGGAAGTCCGGGCTCGGGCTGTAACGCTTCCCGGCGGAGTGCACAGCTCGTTTAATTTGGAGCTGGCTGAGAAGATCTGCGGCACAGGACGGGCAACTCCGCAGGTGAGCGTCCAAATCCCGCATCTCGCTCGCGGAAAGCTCTCCGTCGAGGTAAGTCTCGAGTTTTGCGGTCCAATGATCCATTTCAGGCTTTCACCAGTCTCTGCTGCAGGCTTTCCCGAAGCGCTTTTCGGGCGCGCGACAGGCGCGACATCACGGTTCCGATCGGGATCGAAAGCGTCTCCGAAATTTCCTGGTAAGACATTTCTTCCACCTCGCAGAGCAGCAATACCTCGCGAAAGTGCACGGGCAAAGATTGGATCGCGGTTTGAAGCAATTGGTGCTGGGAATGCTCGATGAGGATGGTCTCGGGCGTCTCCGGGCCTGCGGGCAATTCCGGGCTGTCGTCGGAATCAAGCGCCACGGTCGCGCTTGCCTTCAACCCCGTGCGCGATGTGAGGAAAGTATTTCGCAAGATTCGATACATCCACCCGCGGAAGTTTGTGCCGGGCTGGAACGAGGAAAACCCCTTCAGCGCCTTGACATAAGTTTCCTGCACCAAGTCTTCCGCTTCCGTCCGGTCCTGGGCGAGCCAGTGCGCGAAGTTGTATAGCTGGTCAAACAGGGGCATGGCCAGCTCTTCGAAGGTCACCGCCGTCACACGCTGTTCCGCCACCTCCATAAGGTAAACCAAGAACCAGGGGATTTATTCCCTTTGAATGTTTTCCTGACCCATCCAGGGAATAAAAACCGGCGCGGACGGTTATTCATCATGTAAGCCAAACACAAGGAGGTCACCCACGATACCGAGAAAAAAGATGTGCGACCGCAACGCATAAAATAGCTCTTGGAGATCTCGCGCGGGATGATATCCCCCTCTGAGATACGCCCCGGGCGAGCACGATGCGGGGCTGGATGGCGGCGCACTCCGACGCGTCTGATCGCGGAGTGCATTTTGTTGCTCTGGATAACGTTTCACGAGCCAAGCCGGAGGTCGGCCCCGAGTGACTGGCCTGGCTCCGAGAGACCCGGAGCGATTTTCCAAAGTCCGCCCCCATCGTTGTGTTTTTACCCGCCGTCGACTCTTCGATCTGCGGAACCGGACTGCCTTGAACGTCCTAGCCATATGAACCGTGAACGTGCTGTACGGACATCCAGAGAGTCGCCTCCGCCGGGGTTATGGCGCAGTTGCCGTAGAAGCAGGGGGCGGGAATGCAAAGCAATCCGCAAAGGCATCTGCGATGGTATAGCGGATTACATTCTCGTAGTCCGCACCTAGGAATTTGCGAAGACGGTCGGTATTCATGAGGTACTCACCGGTCATATAGGGCGTGGCTTCCGGAGGGATCGCCGAGATACCCAACCGCCACAGCAAGCGCAGAACGAAACCGAAGGCCCATTTTCCGGGGATGCGCCTGAGTTTGGCGCTAGACATCTCGATGCAGCGCGCAAAGGTCAAGGGGTCGCCACGTCCGGCTACGTTCAGCACCGTAAGGCGCTGGGATTCGGGCTGAGTCCTGCGAACGATGTGCGCTACCAATCGGGCCATGTCGTCCACGTGGACGAACTGAATGCGGTTTTCCAGGTACCGTTCTCCGTAAGGCAACATGCAGGGAAGGCGTTTGCCCTGGCCGCGCATTCGGGAGGCTCGCTTTGCGCGGCCGTTGGGAGTGCCGCGAAAAGCGCCGACCATGTAATTCTCCACGCTGGCGCCAGCAAAAATGTGCGGGCGCAGCATGTATACGCTGCAGCCGCGCAACGCGGGCGCCCTCTGTTGCACCACCCTATCGGATTCCATCTTGTGGATGGCGTAAGGTAAGGTGTGCGCGCCCAAAGGGAAGTCCTCACTCGCCGGCTCCGGCAGATCCGGGCCGTATACCGCAACGCTGCTCGGGAAGATGAACCTTCCCACGATGGAATCATCACGATTGGCCTCGGTAATGGCCTCCATCACCCTGGCGGTACCAGCCACGTTGATCTGCCACATCCGGTCAAGATCGAGCACGCCGGTGCGGACGGGATCAAGCACAAACGCCAGGTGAATGACCGCGACCGGGCGGGCTTCGCGCAACAGGAGGAACAACTCGCGGCAGGATTCCTCCAGACCAAGGTCCATGCGAACGAAGTGCAAGGGATTGCTAGTCTGCGGCGGATTCAGATCGACTCCGATGACCTGATACCCTGCCAGTTGCGGCAACAATCGCAGTCCAAGGTTGCCGGCAATCCCCGTTACGATGACACTTGGTTTCTCATCACCCATTACTTGGGGCCAGGAGACGAGGGCTTCGACGATGGGCCAGCAGCCGGGGACGGCATCGGCATGCCGTGTGGCGGAGCCATTTCCGGCCCGAAATAGGCTTCATCCAAGGTAGGAGTGGCCGACTTCTGAAGGGCCTGGGTCTGTTCCTGCACGCGTTGGGTGCGTAGCGTTCCGCGGATCTCATCCTTCATCTGATCCAGGGGTTCGATATCCTTCGCTCCAACCTTGTAAATGAAATACCCGCTTTGGTCGGAGAACACGGCCGAGATTTCTCCGGTCTTCAAATCCATTACGGAAACCTGAGCTGGAGGCAGGCCGTTACGGCGCTGTTTGCCCATCTTAGGGCTGGGAGCTTTGGTTTTGATTCCGGCGAGCTGGTAGGCCTCGCCCTGCAGCTTGGTGAAGTCTTCTCCCGCGACCGCCCGAGCGTGAAGTTTATTGGCCTCCTTCTGCATGACCGCTTCCGCGTCTTTCTGGCGTTGTTTTTCTGCCGCAGAGCTCAATTTGACTTTGGAGACGGGAAGTTGCTGCGAATGCGGAACAAATATACGCTGCAGCTCCACCTCTTCATAGCTAGCAGAGTTGCTGTGGTAATAATCTTCGATGTCCTGGTCAGAAATCTGGCCTGCTTTTTCCTGCACCGCCTGAGTGACGGCCTGGGAGAGGATTTGGACACGCGCGAGCTTCATGCGATCCTCGAACTTCGGCCCCTGATCCAAACCCATTTCGTGCCCTTTTTGCGCCATCGCAAGCGCGCTGGCGTACCGCATGGCGAACTGGCGGCGGACGCGCGGCGGTAAATTCGGCTGAACGGTATCCAGGAGTTTTTCGAATTCAGCACGCGTGATGACCGTCTTGCAATTGGGATCCGGCGCGCCGTTGGCGGGCGGGTTGTCGCACAACCCGTTTATGGTGATAACGGGCGCATCGGGCGCAACTTTGGATGCCTCTGCTTCCTTACTGCCGGCGGGATTCGTTGCGGCGCTGGACGGCGCGCCCGATTGTCCGGCCGGCGGAGTGGACGGTGAACTCGCCGCCTGGCCCCAGGCCATGGCCGCAAGCAGCAGACAGACTAACCCGTATTCCTTCATTTTAATGATTCCTCCAAGGGAGACCGAAAAAGGTCAATGAAAATCCTAGCACAGAGTCCGGACGCTGTCGGTAGCTCATGAGGAAATGGTCCCCTGGTGGCGGGGGAAGTCGTCAGCAGCGATAATGTTGTCATGGCAAACGTGCCGGCAATTGACAGCCCCGCCTCCATGCGTGCGGAGAAACGTGCGGTGGCGGGAAACTCTGTGCTGGCAGCGATCGCCATTACTACACTGAAGATGGTCGTTGGGTTTACGACCGGAAGCTTGGGCATTTTGTCGGAGGCCGCGCACTCCGGGCTCGACCTCATTGCCGCGATTGTCACATTCCTTTCCGTCCGGGTCTCTGACAAGCCTGCCGACGCCGACCACCAGTACGGGCACGGCAAAGTAGAAAATTTCTCTGCCTTCATCGAGACCGGCCTGCTGCTGCTGACTTGCGTTTGGATCATCTACGAAGCTGCGAAACGGCTGTTCTTCCGGCACGTGGAGATTGAGCCCAGTATCGCGGCCTTCGTCGTCATGTTCGTTTCCATGGCAGTGGATTTCTGGCGTTCGCGGGCTTTGGGGAGAATCGCGACCAAGTATGACAGCCAGGCCCTGGAAGCCGATGCCCTGCACTTCTCAACCGACATCTGGTCAAGCGGAGTTGTGGTGGTGGGATTGGCGCTGGTGTGGCTAGGTCGCGTCTACGGTGTGAGCAGACTACGCGCCGCCGACCCTGTGGCCGCCCTGTTTGTCGCCGGAGTCGTGGTGTATGTGAGTTCGAGATTGGCGCGCAGAACCGTGGATGCGCTGCTCGACGCCGCCCCCGCGGGGGTTCGTGGCAGGATTCTGGCGGCGGTCAACAAAGTCGATGGATTGATCGAAGTGGATCGCGTGCGCATCCGCCGGGCGGGAAACCGTTACTTTGCCGATCTTTCCATCGGCTTGGCGCGCAACGTAACCTTCCAGCGTTCGGAGCAAGTCGCCGATGCTGTGACTTCTGCGGTTCAAGGCGTTCTGCCTGATGCCGATGTGGTGGTTCGCTCGGTGGCGCGGCCGGCGCGGAGGGAGAATATTTTCGATCGAGTTCGTGCGGTCGCCACGCGCAACAATTTCAACGTGCATGACATCAGTGTTCAGGATCTGCGAGGACGTCTGCACGTCGAGCAGCATCTTGAACTGGACGAGCAGTTGAGTTTGAAGGAGGCGCACGATCAGGTGACCCGGCTGGAATCGGATATTCGCCACGACGTGCCAGAGATTTCCACGATTCTGACTCACATCGAGAGCGAGCCGGCGACCATCGAAACTGGCGATGAGGTGGTCCGGGACGCTCTATTGGAGAAGAAACTGAAGGCGGTGGTTGCGCATTTTCCGGAAGTTCTGGATGTGCATGAGGTCGAGGTCAAACACGTACGTGGACGCCTCTATGTCTCCTGCCACTGTACGTTTTCCGACGAACTGCCGCTGTCGCGGGTGCATGATATTTCGACTGAGCTGGAGATTCACTTCAAGCAGGAAGCACCCGAGTTGTTTCGCGTGCTGATTCATCCGGAGCCGCAGACGGATAATCGCCGGTAGAGGAGATATGGCGTGATTGAAGCGAAAGTAATCTGGACTGACAACCATCGCTTTCTGGGGCAGGCTGGCAGTGGTCACGGCATTGTCGTCGATGGCGACAGCAAAACTGCCAGCAGCCCCATGGAGCTCGTGTTGATTGGGTTGTGCGCATGCACCGGCTACGACGTTGCCAGCATCCTGGGCAAGAAGCGTGAGCCCTTTACCAGCATCGAGGTACGGGCCGAGGCGGAACGGGCGGCTTCTCCGCCGACTGTCTATACAGAGATCCGGCTGGTGTATCGAGTAGGAGGCCACGTCTCGCACAAGGCGGTGGAAGATGCGGTGCGGCTCTCCGAAGAGAAGTACTGCTCGGTTGCCGCCATGTTAACCAAGACAGCCAAGATCAGCTACGCGATCGAGTACGCGGAAAAATAAGAGAGCCATCTCACTTCTTGTCGAGCCGATCGCATCCCGTCCGAGGATATCTATACATCGCCAGCGCCGCGTTTTTGTGGGGCGTGGCGGCCACTCTGGGCCGAGCTGCGTTTACCGGACGCCTGCTGCCCAGAGGAGAAGCGCTGCGGCCGATTGACCCGCTAATCCTGTCGCAAAGCCGCACGACGTTTTCCTTTGTTGTTTTGCTGTTCGCTCTGGTGCTGCTGCGTGGCTGGAGGCGATTGCGGCTGCCCGCCGCCGATTTTAGACGGATGTTCGTGCTGGGCATTCTGGGGGTGGCGGCATCCAATTATCTCTACTATCTTGCGATTCAAAGAACCAACGTCGCGACGGCAATTATCGTGCAATATACGGCGCCGATATTAGTGCTGCTCTACACCGTGGCGCGCGGGATACAGAAGCCAACTCCGCAGCGAATCGCAGCGGTGGGATTGGCGGTGACTGGAATTGCCCTGGTGATCGGAATATTTGGCGGGGGCTTCCGTCTGGACACGATTGGAGTGCTGGCGGCTCTGGGAGCGGCGTTTTCTTTCGCTTTTTATAACATCGGCGGCCACAATATCCTGGCGCGCTACGATCGCTGGACCGTGCTGCTGCACGTTATCCTCAGCGCATCGTTATTTTGGATCATCGTGAACCCGCCGTGGAAGATCGTGGCCGCACACTACTCCGGGAGCCAGTGGTTATTCTTGCTGGTGTTTTCGCTGGTCTCCGTTCTCGCGCCATTCGCGTTTTATTTTGCTGGCTTGCAGCATCTGGAGCCGACACGCGCGATCGTCGTGAGTTGTCTGGAGCCGGTATTCTCGATCGTAATTGCGGCAATCGCGTTGGGCGAATTGATGAGACCGCTGCAAACGGTCGGCATCGTGCTCGTACTGGTCGCGATTGTCGTGGTGCAGTTGCCCGATCGCAGATTGCACGAAGAGATTACGCTGGTCGAGCCCATGGAGTGAGTCCCGAAAGATCACCAAGGTAACCAAAGGCGCTGGTTTTCCACTAGGTTTTTGAGTGCAGAAGCGGGATGCTTGGAATAGCTGGCTTCTCGGGTGCTGAGTTCAGGGTGGAATTTTCTATGAATCGTTCTCGCATCGGCTTTCTGTTTGCGTTCATGATGTTCTCGTTGCTTCCTTGTTTTGCGCATCATATGGCCGTGGTGGTCAATAAGGACAACAACGTCGGTGAAATCAGTTCCGCACATCTGGCCAAGATTCTTCGTCTGGAAGTTAAGAAGTGGCGGGATGACAAGGATGTGATTCTTGTCCTGCACAGGAATTCCAGTGGAGAAACCATTACGCTGGAGCGACTGAACAAGATGTCTTCCAGCGAGCTGAAGTCATTTATTGCAGCCCACCAAGGGTCAATAACAACGGTCGATTCCGATGAAGATGTACTCAAGGTGGTCCAGACCATGCCCGGCGCTGTCGGGTTGGTCGATGTCCGCTCTATTAATGACCAGGTCAATGTCGTGAGGGTAGATGGGAAACTTCCGATGGAAGATGGGTATCTGCCTCACTAAAAACCCTTGAGCCAAAAAGTCCTGCACCAAACTTTGTCGTGAAGCTCGGCGCGACAATCAAGCCTTCGCTCGATCTCTCAACCCCAACAATCGAAAATAGCGCTGAGCCTTGTTCACGTCCTTGCCAATCTGTTCGCGCAAAGCTCCCACTGAGGGGAATTTGATTTCGTCTCGGAGTCTCTGCAGAAAGTTAATCTCCACTTCGGTCTCCGGATTTAGTTCGATGGGATGGAAGTTGAGCAGATGAGTTTCGATCACAAACGACTCCGTTCCGAACGTGGGGCGATTGCCCACGTTGGTCACTGAATCAAAGCACTCCTCGCCCACGCGAGTACGGGTAACATAAACGCCATCCTTGGGGACAAGCTCTTCGTAGCGGCTCAGGTTGATAGTGGGGACCGTATATCTGGAACCGTACCCCCGCCCGCGGCCTGCCGTTGACAGAATACTGAACGGGCGCGCCAGGAGATGGCGTGCGCGGCTCACGTTCCCGAGGGTGAGCAGCTTGCGAATTTGGGTGCTTGAAACCGGCTCCCCGCGAAGTCGCAACTCGGGATAAACTTTCACCTCGAATCCCATCTCGCGACCGAACTTCGTGAGCAACTTCACATCGCCCGCCGCCTTGTTGCCGAAATGGAAGTTGTAGCCTTCGTGTACCTCGCGGGCCTGCAAAGTTTCTTTCAGAATGTCATGAGCGAAGACTTCCGCAGTCATGAGAGACAGGTCGCGTCCGAAAGGGAGCAGGAGCGCGGCGTCGAGGCCGCTGGCCTCCAGCAGGCGAAGCTTTTCCGGAGTGGGCGTGAGCAGCTTCAGTCCGGAGTCAGGCCTAAGGATCCGCGCGGGATGCGGCTCGAACGTAACCGCCAGCGCCTTCCGGCCGTGCTCACGGGAACGAGACACGATGTTGGCGAGCACCCGGATATGGGCGCGATGTACGCCGTCAAAGTTACCCACGCTCAAGAGCGTGGGGCCAAAGTCAGCGGGAACGTCCTCGAGTTTGTGAAAAACTTGCATGCGTCAGACCCGTAAATCACAACCCAAAAGGCACAGGCAGTTTGCCTTATCGGTGACGAGAAAGTTAAATCTCAAACTCCAACTTCATGCCATCGTACGAGAGCCGCACGTTAGGCGGCAGGGATGCATTGGTAGCTTCATGGGGCAAGTCGTGGCAAATATGCGTAAAAAAAGCGCGCTTGGGTTTGAGCCGTTCGACGATGCGTAAGGAGTTCTCGACCGTGGAATGCGTGGGATGCGGGATGTGCCGCAGCGCATCCAGAAAAAGGATGTCGAGATTCTCCAGTTTTGCCAGCGAAGCCTCGGGGACGCTGCTGTGATCAGTGAGGTAAGCAGCGCTGCCAAAGCGAAAGCCATCAATCTCAGCCTCGCCGTGGATCACCGGGATGGGCTCAAAGCGCGCGCCGAAAAGCTCGACCGGCCCCTGAAACGCCTTGAGCTCGACCTGAGCCAGTCCTCCGAACTTGTAGTCCCCGTCGAAAATGTAGCGGAAGGTGCTACGGATGAAATCAGCCGCTGCAGGCCGCGCATAAAGCGGAAGCTTGTTGGGCTTGTGGCGAAAGCTGAGCGGGCGCAGATCGTCCAAACCGAGGATGTGATCGGCGTGGCTGTGAGTGTAGAGCACAGCGTCAAGATTGCGCATGTGTTCTCGAATGGCCTGCTCGCGGAAGTCAGGAGTGGAATCGATGAGCACGGTTTTGCCGCCATACTCCACCAGAACGGAAGGCCGGGTACGGCGGTCGTGCGGATCGGCAGAGTGGCACACGGCGCAGTCGCACCCGATCGTGGGCACTCCCATCGAGGTGCCGCTCCCCAGCACCGTGAGCGTAGCCTTCATCGTTTCGTCGTGGCCGCGTTCGAGGCCGGAGTCTGCGGCGGACGGGCCAGCGCGTTGGTCACTTCAACGTAGGCCATGCGCAGTTCGTAGAGGCAGTTCTGCAGGAAGTTTTCCTCGGTACTGGTGAGGTTGCCTTTGGTCTTCTCTGAAAGCAGACTGAGCGTGTCGATGGTCTGGCGGGCTCCGATCAGGTCAACTCGGGGCTGGCCGCCTTGTTCGTGCATGAGGCCGAGTTGCATCATTGCGCTCATGTAAAGCGAAGCCATGAAACGCTCAAACGTCATCTCCAGTTCTTTGGCGGAATGCCCGCTGAGTTCGACGCGGGCGTCCAAATCTTTCGCCGACTGGCGGTATGCATCTGCCTGCTCCTTCTGTTCAGCCGCAGTGGGTGCGGGCGGTGCGTCCGCTTCCGTGGGCGCCGCGGTGGGGGCTGGTTGGGGGGTCACAGCCGGCTTCGGGGTTGGCGCTGCACTGGAGACTTCTGCCTGAGAAACCTCCTGGCGAATCTCGCCCTCCGCTGTAAACAGGCGGCGGTCGGTTACGGTAAAGCTTTCCTGTTTCTTTTCAGCCATAAATTGTCCCTTCGATGCTTACGGGTTTTCGCGTTGGAATATTTCTGAAAACGGAAGAGCGGCAACTGAAAGCTGGGTGCTGCCCACCTGAAACTGTCTGCCCGGAGTCGCGATTTCGCGCCGGATGTAACCCAGCGCGACGAGGCGCTCACCACCGGCGAGGGGCAGGGAAGCGGCACTCGTGACCTCGCCTATGTCGCGGCCATCACTCTGGATCTTTGTGCCCGCTGCAGGCAAAGCACCTTGAAGGTCGAATCCGGTGAACTTGCGATGTACATTGCCGCGTGACCGGATGCGCTCCACGATCTCCTGCCCGATGTAGCAACCTTTACTGAAATGCAATGCGCGCTGCTGCTCGGTCTCCTGCGGCAAATCACGCTCCCGAATGTCCTGCGGGTAGCGCGGAATTCCCGCCGCGATGCGCAAAAATTCCAGTGCGGTTGCCCCCGCCTGCGTTGCTCCGGCTTTGGTGAGCCCGTTCCAGAGAGGCGTTACTTGATCCGGCGCAAGCCACAGCTCAAACGATTCGACACCAGGGTTGTCCCCACGTACGACTGTCACGGCCACATTCTGCCAGGTAACATTTACAAATTGCAGCGGCTCCAGGTCCGATAAGTCAAACCCCGCAGCACGCAACACTTCTCGTGCCTTCGGTCCCGTAATCCCCAGGGCGGGCAGTTTGTCGCTGACGTTCGCGACCTCGACATCGTCCATGATGATGTAGTGATCGAAGGTCGCCAGCAATTTTTCCAACTGGGCCTGATCGCTGTCGATCAGGATAGAATCGCCGCGGTTATAGGCGTACAGGTCGCCCAGAATGTGGCCCTGCGGATTTAACAGAAAGGCATAGACCCCGCATCCCACGTCAAGGTCGCGGATATTATTCGTGACCATGCCATTGAGCCAGCGTACGCGATCGCCGCCGCTGATCGCGATCTTGGCTCTTGCACTCAGATCATAGATACCGCAACCCGAGAGCAGCGCGCCAAATTCAGCGCGTACGTTTCCGTAGTCGGGAACCGGGGATGTCGGGTTGCCATGAATCACAGTCGCAGCCATAGGATGACCTTCGATTATACAAGGCGAAGCCGGAGCGGACTCGCCGGTAGCACCTGATTCCCTTTCCATTCTTATTATTAGCCGCGCTTTAGGGATCTAGCCCTCGACTCCGATTGGGATCCATGTGCAGCCTAAAGTTCCGCTGTAGCGGGCCGATAGAGGGTTTGAAGGGGAGGTAATAATGGTCAATCCAGTTCAAGGTTCCCTGGTGGCTCAGAATGAGGCGGCGGCGAAGACGGCTCCACGCCAAACTCCCGCGCCACCGCAGGCGTCGGTTCCACAGGACAGAGTAACGATCAGTTCTCAAGCCCATGCCCAGGCACAAGCCCAAGCCAAGCCAGTCGCTGCCGCCGACAAGGACCACGACGGCGACAGCAAGTAGTTGGTTTCGCTTGTTCCTAAAATCCGCTTGTCGAGAGGTACATGCCGGGCTGAGACGGTGCCAGTATGCACTTTTTGGGCCCGGCGCGTCTTAAATAGTCCAAATTGCTGCTATCCACGTTCCTCGCCTTTCGTCCTTTCCTAGTAACGTTCTACAGGGCCGCAGCTACTTCTTAGATTGACTATCTATTGGAGAAGAGGAAAGGCGGAATGAAACACAATCGGAGTTTGCTCGGTAGACTTGCGCTCCTCAGCTTGTTATTCACTTCCACAACACTCCTGGCACAGTCCAGCGCCCAGAAAACACTCGACAAATTCAAGTCGATGGCGGGCACGTGGCAGGGAAAATCGCCAACCGGTGACACTGCCGAAGTAACTTACCATCTGGCTGCGGGCGGCACTGCGGTGATGGGCGACATGCACATGGCTGGCGACGACATGATGAGCATGTACTACGTCAACGGTGACGACCTGCTCATGACCCACTTTTGTCCCAGCAACAATCAGCCTCGCATGAAGGCGGTAATCTCCCCCGATCTCAACACCGTTTCTTTTGACTTCATGGACATTACCAACCTAGCCGGTCCCAACGCAGGGCACATGCATCGCGCGGTGTTTCTCTTCTCCGACGCCGACCACTACACCGAGGAGTGGACTTGGAAGTCTAAGGGCAAGGAAAGCACCATGCATTTCGAAATGCAGCGTAAGAAGTGACTCGGACTAGAACCGAAACTCGACCTGAGAGGTCCTTGATCCTGTCCGTGGCCTCTCGTAAGCGAATCCTCCGCCGACTGTGTTACCTTTTCTTCGCGTGAGTCTCAAGAAGCGTATCGCGATTATTCCCGGGGACGGGATCGGAAAAGAAGTCATTCCGGAAGCTGTGAAGGTCGTTGCCGCTTCCGGGGCCGAGGTTGAACTCTCCCAGTTTGACTGGGGCGCGGACCGCTATTTGGTGGACGGCGTTACGGTCCCGCCCGATGGCTTCGTGATGCTCGAGCGCGACTTCGACGCCGTCCTGGTGGGCGCCTTTGGCGATCCGCGCGTCGCTTCGAACATTCACGCCAAAGAGATCCTGCTGGGCATGCGCTTCAAAATGGATCTCTACGCCAATGTGCGCCCGGTGCGATTGCTGGATGCCGCCCTGTGCCCGTTAAAAGGCATCGAACCCACGCAGATCGACTTCGTCGTGATCCGCGAGAACACAGAGGGCGTCTATACCGATGCTGGGGGAGTCTTCAAACCAGGGACGCTGGACGAGATCGCGGTGCAGGAGGACATCAATACCCGCAAAGGAGTGGAACGCGTAATCCGCTACGCGTTTGAGTATGCTGAACGCCACCCCAAGCTCGACGACACTCCCCGCAAGCGTGTGCTTATGTGTGACAAGTCCAACGCCATGACCCACGCCGGCGGGCTTTGGCAGCGTGTGTTCAAGGAAGTGAGTGCGGAATACCCGCAGATCAAGGCCGAGCACATGTATGTGGACGCACTCTGCATGCAGATGGTGCGCGACCCACGGCAGTTCGACATCGTGGTCACGAATAACATGTTCGGTGACATCATCACCGACCTCGCCGCGGGCCTGCAGGGCGGGCTGGGCATGGCCGCAAGCGGAAACATCCATCCGGGAAAGACTTCGATGTTCGAGCCGGTCCATGGTTCGGCGCCGACGCTTGCGGGGAAGAACGTGGCCAATCCGTTTGGCGCGATTCTGACTGCGGCGATGATGCTTGGACACATGGGTCTGACGGAAGAAGCAAACAAGATCGAAGCCGCCGTGTTTGAAGCAGTGCAGCAAAAGCGGACCACACAGGACATAGGCGGAGCGTTAGGAACGAAAGAAGCAGGCGAGTGGGTGGCGCAGAGGGTTGCAGGCTAGAGGGTCCCCTAACTTGCGCTGACAATTAATTTGATCTATCCGTGCCGATCCGCGGAAATCCGTGGGCAAGAGAGTCTTTAATTAAACGCTGCCCGCAACCTTCGCAACCTCACCAGCGCCGACACATATCGCTTGTCCAGTGAATACGCCATGGCATAGCATTCTTTGGCTTTCTCCCAGTTTCGCTTGTGCTCGTAGACTCGGCCTAAATTGAAAAAAGGGTAAGGGCGCGCCTCATACCGTGGCGCAACCCATGGCTTTCTGAAACCAGGGGATGGCTTCGTCCCATTTCTCTTGTTCAATCAGGTAAGCCCCGATATCGTTGTAGGGATTGCCGAACTCCGGATCCAGTTGAATCGCCTGCATGCACTCGGCGATGGCGCGGTCGTAGTCGCCGAGGTAGGAGTACGTCCAACCGCGGAAGGTGTAGGCCTCGGCGGTCGCGAAGGCCTCAATCGAACGGCTGTACAGTTCGATGGCTTGCTGGTGCTCGCCTTGCATCTGTAGTTCGTAAGCTTTTTGAAAGTATTCAGCCGCGATTTGTCGGGGATCGTTTTCGGACATAAATGGACCTAATGACTGGCTCAAAGAAATTGTATCGAAAATCACCCCCCGTACTGGCAGTTGCAGTCTTGCTGTTGATGTCGGCTTTGTGGGCGTTGGCCCAGATTCCGACGCAACCGCTGCAAGCCGGCGTCGCAACTACTCCAGAGCCGAAGCAGGATCAGAAGGCGGCCAGCGCCGATGCGGGCACACAGGAAAAGAAAATCTCCCCCAAGGAGGCCGAAGAACTTTTCCACGACGTCGATCAGATTCTGGGGTTTGCCAGCAAGGACAGCGGCTTACCCATCAAGAATGAAGTCAAACGACGACTCACCAGCCGCGATGAAGTTGTAGCTTACCTCGAAAAAAACATGGCCGAAGACAAGGACGCGCAACGCTTGCGCCGATCGGAACTGGTGCTGAAGAAATTTGGGCTTCTGCCGCGCGATTTCGATCTGCAGACTTTTCTGGTGGCCTTGCTGCGAGAGCAAGTGGCCGGTTATTACGATATGAAGACCAAGACCGTGAATCTGCTGGACTGGATCGACGTTGAGCAGCAGCGTCCGGTGCTGGCGCACGAACTCACGCATGCCCTGCAGGATCAGTCTTTCGGCTTGGAAAAATGGATGAAAGTAGGCGACACCGATCTGAATGACAAAAAACAGTTGACTGGTGCGGACATTGAGAACGACGAAATCAGCGAAGCCCGCCAGGCCGTGGTTGAAGGTCAGGCCATGGTCGTGCTGGTTGACTACCTGTTGGCGCCAACCGGCCAATCGCTCCTGGCTTCGCCACAGATCGCGGATGCCCTGAAAGAGGGCATGCTGGTGGGCACGGCGGACTCGCCTCAATTCAAGAATGCTCCCATCTTCATGAAGGAAGAACTGACGTTCCCCTATCGCTACGGTCTGGACTTCGAGACGGAACTGCTGCGCACCCGCGGGAAGGAGAAAGCCTTTGCCGCTGTCCTGGAGAGCCCGCCGCGAACCACGCGGCAGATCATGGAACCGAAAACGTATCTTTCTGGCGAGACGCTCGAACCCATGCGCCTGCCTGACTTCCAGCGGGACTTCAAAAATTACGAACGCTTCGACGTTGGGGCGATTGGTGAATTCGACGTAGCCGTTCTAGTCGACCAGTACGCGGGCACGGAGGCCTCGCACGATCTGTATCCGCACTGGCGTGGCGGCTACTATTATGCCGTTCGGCCGAAAGCAGACACCTCGGTCCCGCTGGCGCTGCTTTATGTGTCGCGCTGGTCGAGCGCTGAGAAGGCATCCGCATTCGCCGCCATCTACGCTCAGTCGCTGGCCAAGCGATACCAGCATGTGCGCGAGACCACCCCGGACGGCAAGCGCCCGCCAGACAATTTACAGAAAGTCGAATTCTCGACAGGTCCGCACACCTGGCTGACTGAGGAAGGGACGGTGGTGATTGACGTGGAAGGTGACAGTGTGCTGATTACCGAGGGCTTAGACCAACCGACGACTGAGCAGCTGAAGCAGGAATTATTTGGCGCACTCGTGGCAGTGGGGAAATGAGTCCATTTTAGGAGGCGCATGGTGGATCGTTTCAGCCGGCGCATCGACGACGATGCTGAACTGATTCTGGTGTTAAGGGTGCCACATCGCAGGGAAGCAGACCGTTAGAAGCTGCTCCTGCCCTCACTTTTGTATAATCACGGGTTCGCTATCATCCAAAGAAGTTTTCCGGAGGACTTTTGTCGCAGGCGGAAATCGGCATCATCGGTGGCAGCGGGCTGTATTCCATGCCCGGCCTCACCGACGTACGGGAAGTGAAGCAGCAGACCCCATTCGGCGATGCTTCGGACCCTTATGTGCTGGGCACGCTCGAAGGCCGCAAGGTTGCATTCCTGGCTCGGCACGGGAGGGGGCACCGCATACTCCCCACAGAACTCAATTTCCGCGCCAACATTTACGGATTCAAGCAACTCGGTGTCGAACGGATCGTCTCCGTGTCCGCGGTCGGATCGTTGAAGGAAGAGCACAGGCCCCTTGACTTCGTAATCCCCGATCAGTTCTTCGATCGGACTCGCCATCGGGTGGATACGTTTTTCGGCGCCGGCATCGTGGCCCATATCGCCTTTGCCGATCCTATCTGCCCTGAGCTCGCTCACGCGGTGGAAGCCGCCTGCAAGAAATCAGGAGTAGCCGGCAAACGCGGTGGAACGTATCTGTGCATGGAAGGCCCGCAGTTCTCTACCAAAGCTGAATCCAACGTATACCGAAGTTGGGGCATGGACGTGATCGGCATGACCAACCTGCAAGAAGCCAAACTGGCGCGCGAGGCCGAAATTTGCTACGTCACCGTGGCCATGGTGACCGATTACGATTGCTGGCATCCTCATCACGACTCAGTCACGGTCGATCAGATCGTCGCCGTGCTATTAAAAAATGCCGAGAACGCCTGCCGGGTCGTGCGCCACACGGTAGCGTCGATGCCGACAAAGCGAAACTGTAAGTGTGGCTCGGCTTTGGCCCATGCGATCCTGACCGACCGCGATAAGATTCCCGCCGCCACTCGCGAGAAACTCAAACTCATCCTGGAAAAATACCTGGAGACCAAAACTTCATAATGAGCATCCTTGCCGTAGGTTCGATTGCCTTTGACACCATTGCCACGCCTTCCGGACGAGTGGAGAACGTACTGGGAGGTTCTTGCACATTTTTTTCCCTCGCTGCCAGCTACTTCACAGATATTCGTATTGTTGCCGTAGTGGGTGAAGACTTCACTGTCGAGCACGAGAATGTTTTCAAGACACGAAAGATCGATACCCGAGGTATCGAACATGCCAAAGGAAAAACCTTCCGCTGGGGCGGCCACTATCTCGACAATCTGAACGAAGCCAAAACCGATTTCACTGATCTGAACGTCTTCGAGAGTTTTCAGCCGCGGATTCCGTCGGAGTATGCGGATTCACAATTCCTGTTCCTGGGCAACATTGATCCCACTTTGCAAACCGCGGTCCGGCACAAGATGGACGGAGTCCGTCTCACCGGCGGCGACACTATGAATTACTGGATCAACGGCTCTCGCTCCGACTTGCTCGAGACCCTGAAACTGGTCAACGTGCTGCTGATTAATGACAACGAAGCCAAGGTGCTCGGCGGGGAAACTAACCTGCTTCGGGCCGCCCAGAAAGTCCTTGCTCTCGGACCGCAGGCGCTGGTCATCAAGCATGGCGAATACGGCGCCACGATTTTCTTTCGCGAGGGTGCATTCGGCATTGGCCGCCATCCGTTTCGCGCTCCCGCTTTGCCTATTGAGGAAGTCAAGGATCCAACCGGGGCGGGCGATTCGTTCGCCGGCGGATTCATGGGGTACATCGCCTCACAGGAGCAATTGAACCGCGAGGTCCTGAAGCGCGGCCTTTTCTATGGCGGCGTGATGGGATCGTTTGCCGTAGAGCGTTTTGGTACCGAACGCCTGCAATCCCTTACCCGGGAAGAAATCGACGCCCGCTTTCAAGTTTTCCGCGAACTGACCCATCTGGAATGAGCGCCCAGCGGATGAAAGCCCAGCCCAATCGATACTGGGATCGTGAAACCGCGCTGGTGGCCCAGTTCGCCGCTTGCGTCTCGTTTGTATCATTCGCCTATTACTTCCAGCACGGCGGCCTGCTCCTCTATGGGGATGCGGTGGCGCACATCAATATCGCCCGCCGGGTCTTCGACTCTCGCACTCCCGGCCTGCTGCAGCTCGGCACCGTGTGGCTGCCGCTGCCGCATCTGCTGATGATTACTTTTCTGCTTTCTGACTCAGCCTGGCAATCGGGCATCGGCGGTTCCATTCCTTCGATGGTCGCTTATGTTCTAGGCACGGCGGGTATCTTCCGCCTGGTGCGGAATGCTTTGAGTTTCGATTCGCAGTCCGAACCCGCCGCAAGAATCGCTGCATGGCTGGCTGCAATCATCTATGCCGCAAACCCCAATCTGATTTACCTGCAAATTACTGCCATGACTGAGTCGGGGTACCTCGCCCTATTTGTTTGGGCCGTAGTTTTCTTCAGCGAGTTTGTGCGGGAATCGTCTCGGAACGATGGCCCACGCGGGGCAACCCCTTCATCGTTGGTGAAATGTGGCCTTTGCCTTGTGGCCGCTTGTCTCACCCGTTACGACGGATGGCTCCTCGCGGCTGCGATGTGTGTCGCCGGGTTCGCGGTGATGCTGAGGGCCAGGCAGAATGATCAAGCGCTGCGTCGCAGCTTTGCGAAATTCGTCCTACTCGCTGCAGTCGCCCCAGCGCTGTGGTTTGCCTATAACGCGATCATCTATCGAAACCCGCTGGAGTTCGCCAACGGACCATACTCCGCCCGCGCCATCGAGCAGAAGAACGCAACTACGGGCTCTCCGTCCCATCCTGGCTCTCATGATTTACCTGTCGCCTACAGCTACTTCCTGAAATCAGCCGAGCTGAATATGGCGGAAGGGAACTGGCAGAAATTGTGGGTGGCGCTGCTTCTGGTCGGAACCCTCGCGATTCTGATTCTTGACCGCCGGCTGTGGCCGCTTCTCCTATTATGGGTGCCGCTTCCGTTCTACATGCTTTCGATTGCCTATAGCGGCGTCCCCATTTTCCTGCCCACATGGTGGCCGTTCTCGTTTTACAACGTGCGTTATGGTTTGCAGCTGCTTCCTTTATTCGCTGTTTCGGCTGCGCTGCCAACTTACTTTCTGATCCGCCTTGGCGGCAACCGATCCGCCCGGACCGCGGTTGTCTCCGCCGTCCTGATCATTCTCACGGCGAGCTACGCGTCCGTCTGGATAGCGCAGCCAGTCTGCTTCCGCGAAGCCTGGGTAAATTCCCGAACCCGCCTCGCGCTCGAAACCGAGCTGGCATCCGAGCTGAAAAGGTTGCCCCGTGATTCCGCCCTGCTGATGTACCTGGGCGACCACGTAGGCGCTTTCCAGCAAGCCGGCATACCGCTACGCCGTACGGTCAACGAAGGCAATCACCGCCCCTGGAAAGTGCCGGTCGACAGTGAAGGTCTGTGGGAACGCGCGCTGGCGAACCCTTCTCAATACGTTGACTTCGTGGTTGCACTGGAGGGTGATCAAGTCGCGGCGAGTGTCCAAAAGCAGGGCCTGTCGTCCATGATGGTGATCCGAACCGCAGGCCAGCCTCCCGCCACGATCTATTGGACGCATCGCAATACCCGGTAATCACGCGCGTTAACGCCGCAGCTCAGGAAGACGCCGGAGCACCGTTTCCCGGTGGTAAAATCCAGCCAACCTACGTTTCTCATGCTGAACTGGCATCACATTTACGAGATTCTACAAACCGAGATGAACAGTCTCGTCGGAGTGTCGATCGCGCGACTGGTGCTGGCGACGATTCTGGGAGGCCTGATCGGGCTGGAGCGACAACTCAAACATCGTCCAGCCGGTCTCCGTACCAATCTCTTCATCTGCCTCGGTGCCGCGATGTACACGCTCCTCTCCGATGAACTTGCCGTCGAGCACATTGGAGATCACACGCGCATTGCGGCCCAGATCATTCCGGGAATCGGTTTTATCGGTGCTGGGTCTATCCTTCATGCTCGCGACAAACTGGTAACCGGACTAACCACAGCGGCAACTCTCTTCGTTGTGGCTTCGGTTGGCATGGCGGTCGGCGGAGGACTCTATCTCACCTCAATTTTTGAAACCGGATTAATTTTGCTTTGTCTTTTTTTGTTGGGGCGTGCGGAAGAGCGATTTGGTTTGAAGGCCGCGGTCCACGGTTATGAAGTTGCCGGCCGGAACACCGACGAGGTCACTCTGGAGATAAACCGCGTTCTTGAAAGTGTGCACGGCATGACGGACAACCTGCAGGTGGCCGCGACCCCGCAACACGTGCGAGTTCAGTTTGAACTCGAAGCCAGCCGCAAGGACCAGAGGCAAGTCCTTAGCCTACTGAAGCAGTCTTCCGTTTTTGAGAGCGCGACTTGGCTGGGCCCGGTAAGTACCGAATGAATTCGCTCGCGCCCGTCATTCCTTTCGTCAAGGGGAGCGCCTGCGGAAACGATTTCCTGATCATCGACGGTGTGCACGCCCCAGCCGACTTGGCCGAGCTCAGTCGGCGCATCTGCGAGCGCCATCAGGGGGTAGGCGCTGACGGGGTCGAGTGGCTGTTCCCCACGCAGGATGCCGACGTGCAAGCCCGCTTGTTCAATGCCGACGGAACTGAGGCGGAAATATCTGGCAACGGCACCCGTTGTGTCGCGGCCTACATATGCTCTGACCAGGTGAAAGAAAAAGTTGTGATACGTACCGGCGCCGGCCTGAAGACCTGCACTTTCTGCTCCCGCAGCGACACTCAGTACGAGTTCGAGATGGCCATGGGCGAGCCCCAGGTCGGGGATGAGCTCCCCATCAAGCTGGCCGTTCGCGAAGTGCGAGGTATCCCGGTCTCTATGGGCAACCCGCACTACGTTGTCTTTGTCGACGACTTTGCTCCAGACTGGCAGGCGGAAGCGGCCGAGATCGGACGCCATCCGCACTTCAAGCAAGGGGTTAACGTTGAGCTGGTGAATGCTGTGGACAATGGAAATATAGACGTCAGATTCTTCGAGCGTGGGGTTGGCGAAACGCAATCCTCCGGGACCGGATCGTGCGCCGCGGCGGTCGCTGCAATTGTCGCAAAAAAGGCAGAATCGCCACTGAGAGTGCACGCGTTCGGCGGAGTGCAAACGGTGCGCTGGGAGGAACAGGTCTTCCTTCGAGGCACCGCCCAACTCGTCTGCCGCGGCGAATTCTTCGTGTGAGCAACACGATACCCAGCTATCCATGGACGCCTCGTTCGGGCGGCCAAGTGAAGCGAATCAAGCCATAACAAGTCACTGAAGTAACAAATTGACTCTTTCCGCAGCCTGTTAAGATTGACCGTCCGAAGACCTTGATCCCAGTGCCGTTGATCCCACACATGCCGCGCGTCAAGCCGCCCGCGCTTCAACGGGGCGACACGGTCGGAATCATTGCTCCCGCCAGCAATATTAAACGCGAGTCGCTGGACGCTGGATGCGACGCGCTGCAAAATCTGGGATACAAACCTTTCTATCTTGATTCCATTCTCGACAAGAATCTGTATTTTGCCGGTTCTGCCGAACGCCGAGCCCGCGAACTCGACGAAATGTTCTCGCGCGGTGAGGTCCGCGCAATTGTCTGCGCTCGTGGCGGATACGGCGCCAACTACCTTCTGGATAATCTCAATCTGCATAACATCAAGACCCACCCTAAGATTCTCGTGGGCTACAGCGATATCACCACCCTGCTGACCTACCTCTTAGACTCCGTTGGCCTCGTGACTTTCCATGGTCCCATGGTCACAAAGGATTTCGATCATGCGGACGGCGTCGATCTAGCCTCCTGGGAAGCCACGCTCAACGGGTCTTCCGAGTGGGCATTGAATTTTGGAGCAGAAACGGGCGCGAGGAGCCTGCTGGAAGGTTCCGCCGACGGAATTCTCTATGGCGGCTGTCTCTCCATGCTGGTAGCTTCTTTGGGTACACCTTATGAAATCCGCACGGCCGGGACGATCTTGTTTATCGAAGACGCTGGCGAGAAGCCCTACCAGATCGATCGCATGTTGATGCAGTTGAAACTGGCGGGAAAGTTTACAGACGTGCGTGGCATCGTATTCGGCGAGATGCTGGACTGCCGACAGAATAAGGACCAGGAGTACACCTTGGAAGAAGTTGTGTTCCGGGTAATCGGCGACTTGGGAGTGCCTGTGGCGTACGGACTGCGATCTGGCCACGTTTCGCGTCGCAACATCACGCTTCCGTTCGGCGTTTGTGCTGCGCTCAATGTGGACAAAAGGGGGGGCAGCCTCCGGATCCTGGAATCGGCCACGACCCCGGAAGCGGTCTCATCGCAGACCTCGAAATTGAGATGATGCATAGAATTGGTCAATCCAAATCGCCGCCTCGGCGGCTAACATAAGTCAATCATGGCCGAGAACAAACACATCCACCTGATTGGAATCTGCGGCACGGCGATGGCCTCCCTGGCGGGCATGTTGCAACGCCGCGGCTTTCGCATAACGGGTTCCGACGCAGCGGCGTATCCGCCCATGTCCGATTTCCTGGCATCGCTCGACATTCCCGTGTCCCAGCCATTTGCCGCGCAGCACTTGCAACCGGCACCGGACTTGGTTGTCGTAGGCAATGCCATCTCGCGGGGCAATGTGGAACTGGAGCACGTTCTCGATCAGCGTATCCCGTTCTGTTCGTTGCCCCAGATTCTCCACGATGAGTTTCTAGTGGGCAAGGAGGTGCTGGTAGTCGCGGGTACCCACGGCAAGACCACCACGACTTCGATGCTGGCGTGGATTTTTCACACTGCGGGACTCCAGCCCTCATTCCTGATCGGCGGCATCGCCGAAAACTTCGGCAGCAGCTTTCAACTGGGACAGGGCAAGCACTTCATCCTCGAGGGCGATGAGTACGATACGGCGTTCTTCGACAAGGGCCCAAAGTTCCTGCATTACTTTCCCGACTCCGTCATTTTGACCTCGGTGGAATTTGATCACGCGGATATCTACAAAGACCTGGATGCCGTGGAAACCGCCTTCCAGCGACTGGTGAATCTCGTGCCTCGCCGTGGCCGCATCATCGCCTTCGATAGCGGAGAGAGTCTCGACCGCTGTCTCGCCCGCGCCTTCTGCCCAGTGGAGCGCTATGGTTCCGGCGCGAAGGCAAGCTGGCGAATCACCGACCTCCATTTAGAACCTGGCCGCACTGCATGGTCCGTGCTGCGCGACGGGAAGCTCTGGGCAGAGTTCGAGTATGCTGTCGCGGGTGAGTACAACGTGTGGAACGCGACTGCCGCCGCCGCAATGGCCGCCGGATGCGGGATATCGCGGGAAGAGATATCGGCCGCGTTCAAAACCTTCAGGAGCGTGAAGCGTCGCCTCGAGGTCCGCGCCAGGCTGAATGGCATTACCATCATCGATGACTTCGCGCATCACCCGACCGCGATTGCGGGTACGCTCACCGCGCTGCGTTCAAACTATCCGGGTGCGCGTTTGTGGGCGATCCTGGAGCCGCGTTCCAATACCATGCGGCGCAACGTGCTGCAGAATGAATTGGCGAAGAGCCTGGCATTGGCCGATGAAGTCGTCGTGGCCAACGTCTTCAAGTCGGAAGCGATCCCGGAAGCGGAACGCCTGGACTTGGCAACCGTGGCCGCCCAGATCCAGAAGAACGGCCGGCGGGCGCGCATTGTCCCCACCGTGGATGGGATCGTGCAACTAGTTGCGCCTGAGATGCGATCGGGCGACGTGGTCGCCATCCTCTCGAACGGGGGGTTTGGCGGCATCTACGAGAAGCTTCCAGAACGCTTGAGATCGCTCGGTGCCGGCCAGCCGCAAAATGCGGGCACGGAGAGCAAGCTGATTGTGAGTTGAACGACGTGGACAATATCACGCCGCAGCCAAAAGCCTGCCGTGTCGCCGGGTTCAGACTAGCCCGGTACGAAGGCGAATTCCAGCCGTTCGGAGACCCGTACCCGTGATTCGCACTCTCGTGATGCTCGGATTCTGGGCTGCCCTGCTGCCCTTTGCGGCCTTGATCGGCTTTCCCTGGACTTTGCTGACCGGCGATGTCAGCCTGCTCTATCGCATGACAATGTGGGGCGCGTGGAATGGGGTTCGACTCGCTGGAATTCGGGTGAAGGCCGTAGGCTTGGACAAATTCGATCATGCCCGCACCTACATCTTCATGTCCAATCACGTTTCCAATGTCGATCCTCCGATCCTGATGCCGCTGATTCCACGTCGCATGTCAATCATGGTCAAGAAAGAGCTGTTCCGTGTTCCGGTCCTGGCCAGGCTTATGAGATTCGGATCGCTCGTCCCCGTAGATCGCGGAAACCGGGAGTCGGGAATTGCCGCAGTCCGCGCCGCCGCGGAAGTAATTCGGCAAGGCGTCAACATGACCGTCTACGTTGAAGGACATCGTTCGTTCGATGGCAAACTGCTCCCGTTCAAGAAGGGGCCATTCTACCTGGCTGAGGAGTGCGGCGTTCCAATCGTGCCGGTAACCATCGTGGGCACACTCTATGTCATGCCCAAGAGGAGATTCGCGATCAAGCCCGGGACGGTGACCGTGATTTTTCACAAACCGATCGAGCCCAGCGAATTCGGAGGCCGAGAGTGTCTGATGGCGAAAGTCCGGCGAGTCATCGACAGTGGCTTGCCGGACGATCTTCAAGAGTCAACCCCGATAGCCGCGGGCGATACGAAGGTTCACGAAGGAAAAGCTTCGGCTTGACCCCGACTGCTCGACTAAAGTGCGAAAGAAAGGCCATGAAACCGGCGCTCTTCAGCCGCTTGAGGAACCTCGCGTGGGCAACTAATAACTCTCCTCTTGTTTCGCCGTGACGCGGTCGCGCGATGCGACCGACACTAATGCTTTAGACGAAGCTTCAATACTTTTGCGGCCAGCGGTATGACCACTTTGGTCCAATTGTGAGCCCTTCACGGTAACCTTCCTGGCGTCTAGAACCGGTGACACAGAGTTAACCGTCTGTTGATGCCGGTGAGTAGCCACTGACGGTTGAGAAGAGTGAGCTACCGCTGGTGGCTGACCGGGATGAACGACCGCCGCGGTTGGCGCGGCCCACGGGTCATACCAACTTGGGTCGACTTCCTGCTGGCCATAGGCGGGGAGGAGCAATATCGTAAAGATCGCGCCAAACAGCATTGCCATCGATGCCAGAACTCTGGACCGTCCGATGCCTTTTAATTGGTTCATGAAATCACCTCCGTGATGAATTGACTTCGACGCGTGGCAGCCGCAACGGGAAGAAATCATGGTCCCGATCTTGCGCCCGATTGCTGGTGGTGTCCATGGAGACAGTCTGAAGTGTTATGAAGCGATCTGAAGATTGATGAGATCTATTGTCCATCAGGCCGCCAACATGGGCCCCGTGTCGCGAGGCGAGTCTCCGGTTGTCGCGGCTAACTTTCAGACTTTGTTCGGTGTTCGGAGGGAGACTTCGGGGTTCCTCGGGGATTTTCCGGATCCAACCCAGCCGCAGTCATGATGGCGCGTCCCAGTTCTTCGGGGGACACGACAAATGCTTCGGCTGGCGGCTGGCTAGTGGCGTCTTCTTTGGCGGTGGGCGCGCCGAAGCGATAGCCCCGTCCGACGACGGTCTGCAGGTAGTGCGGTTCGCCGGCATCGTCCGCCAGGGCGCGCCGGACCTTACGGATGGCGGTATTGATTCCCTGTTCGACGTCGACGAATACGTCTTTGCTCCACAACTCGCTGGAGATCTGTTCGCGCGTGACCAGTTGGCCCCTCTTTTCGACCAGAAACATGAGCAATTGCAGCGGCAGGCCCTCCAACCGAACCGGGATGCCACGGCGGCAGAGTTGAAAGCGCCCGTAGTCCAGATGGAAATCGTCGAAGCGGACCTTCTTCTCCGGCACAGCACAACTCCTACGTCAGATGACCCACGCCTCCGAGAGCCGTCTCACAGCACACCGGAGACGCGGCAAGCGGCGTCTCTACGGGTTCAGAAATTCTGTTCTGCCGGGTCTGCCGTGTCAAGAGTCTTCTCGAATGCGGCCTATTTCCGTGCCCTGCCCCAGGACATCTATGAGAGCGGTTTTACTCTTTTTTGGCCCGGACTGACTTCGCGATCTCCGGCAACCGGCTCAGCAAGGCCGAATATTTCAGCCACAGCTTGTGATCGACTGCCGGCGCGCCGCTGACGATGGCTCCCGCTTCTATATCGCCAGCAACCCCGCTTTGCGGGGTAACGATCGCGCCATCGCCGATCTTGCAATGACCCACGACCCCGACTTGCCCGGTGAGAATCACATGATTGCCGACGTTGGTTGAGCCGGCGAGGCCGACCTGCGAAGCCAGCAGCGAATGCTCTCCGATGCGGGAGCCGTGACCCACCTGTACGAGATTGTCGATCTTCGTGCCCCGGGCAATACGGGTTTCGCCTACGCTGGAGCGGTCAATGCAGGAATTGGCCTGGATCTCCACGTCGTCCTCGATGACGACCGGCATCGGCTGCGGAATCTTGTGCCAGTTGCCAATATCATCTTTTGCGAAGCCGAAGCCGTCCGCTCCAATCACCACTCCGTTCTGTAACAGCACATTGTTTCCGAGGCGGCAATGCTCCCGCACCACGGCGTGAGCGTGAGCGGTAAAGTTATCGCCGATTTTCACACTGCGATACACGACGACGTGCGCCAGCAGCACCGCGTTTTTCCCAATCTCCACATCTTCGTTAATGACGACATACGGTCCGATGTGCGCACCTGCGCCGATCCGGGCGGACGCATGAATCACCGCCGTCGCATGAATCCCGGGCGCGTACTTCGGTGCTGGATGGAACAGAGCGATCGCGCGCGCGAAAGTCAGATAGGGGTTCTTGCTGCGCAACGTGGCGGTCGAAAGGGCAGGGAAGTCTTCGCCGACGATGACGGCCGATGCCTGCGTCTTCCGGGCCGCAGCCCCGTATTTCGGATTGGCCACGAACGTGAGCTGGCCCGGCCGAGCTTCTTCAATTCCAGCGACACCCGCGATCTCGGTATCAGGTAAGCCATTCTCCAGGCGTGCGCCCAGAGCAGCAGCAATCTGTGCAAGTTTCATTTGAGTGTCCGCAAGAACGAGACGGTGATTGTAATTGAGGCGAAGGGGAAGCGGAAAGGATCGCGAGCCACCGCAAGGATGCGAACCAGAACAACCCGCTCACCGGAACAGCTCCCCCCATCTTGGTTAGCGGGAGGGTACCGGTACGCATCCCGGATGGAACTACTCCCCTATACTGTTAATAAGCGCGAAAGCGGGAGCAAAAGGCTCAGGAAAAATCAGGAAATTTTCGAGCGGAATCGATTTTCACGAAATGGGAGTCGGCATGTTTCCAAACGTTCTTAGAATCAGAAAGTTACGGCCATCCCCTCAGGAGGACAGGGCGCTCGGGAAACGCGTCTTGAAGTCGAGCAGGCCGACCCACTCAGGCGTTATCGTGATGCGCACCATGTTCGAAACCAGAGTGCGAAGCGTTCCCACCCAGGCTTGGCCCTGCTCTTGCCCGAAATAGCGTTCGGCGGCTATGGCGTACTCGGGTACGATTCCGTCCAGAGTTTGCAGGCTTGCACTGCCGCGGATTAGCAGCACCTTATGGGGAAAGACATTGTCGTCGATGGTCAGTGACACCTTGGGGTTCTTGGCGAGTGCCTTCAGTTTGGGGGCTTTGAGCGGGCTTGCCATCACGATCTCGCGTCCGTTCCAGTGAAACCAGATGGGGATCACTCTCGGCGTCCCGTCGGTCCAAATATACGCCAGGCGCGCGGGAATTTTCGACGCCAGGAGTTCCTGGGACGCGGGATGCTGCAAGAGATTCAGATCTCCCTGCTTGACCTTGGCGGGCATAGTTCGCTCCTCTTCTCGACCCTGATTGAACGACCGGGTTGAGAGGGATTGTGCGCTTACCCATAACCGGGGTCAAGAGCAGCACAACACCGGTCATGATCGTCAGAACCACAGCCCCCAGATCCAATCCACGCTGGCGTGCGTAATGGTCGAGGCTGCCACACGGCGCCGCTCGCGCCACGCCCGGCCGTAGAAGATTCCGGCGATTGTGGCCAGCAATACATACCGCCAATTGAAGTGTGCTGAACGCTTGTTGAAGTGCGACAGTCCGAACAGTGCTGACGCAATCAGCAGCGCCATTCGCCGCCCAACGCGGCGTTCGAGCAGATTCTGCACCCAGCCGCGAAAGAAGAGTTCCTCGGGCACGGCCGTGAAGAAGAAAATCCCCACCCATCGCAGCGCAGCCGTGCCCACAGACGGCAGGTTCGGATGCGGGTGGATGAATCCGAGAGCTAATCCGAGAGCCAACACCAGCGGCGTGAAATAGATCAGCTCGCGCAACCCGCTTCTCCAGTCGCTCCAGCGCAGGTGAAAGTCAAAGCCGGTTCCGCTGAGCTGCCGGATGGCCAGAAAGCCGTACAAGCCAATGTCCACCAGCAGCAATTCATTCAGGGCTCGAAGTCCATCAGGCCACGCTCCGTCGAACCAGCGCAGATCGACGGCGAGCCCCAAGGTTAGCAGGATGATGACATCCCGCCAGTTGCCGCGCTGCTCCGGATCAGTGACCGCGGCTTGCCCGAGCAACCAGGCAATCATCACCGGCAGCCCGGCATAGAGCGCGAACCACCGCCATCGAAAAATATGTTGCGATGCCGAAACCAGTACGTAAGGCATTACATACAACACGGGAAAAACGATGCGCGCAGTAATCGCCCGACGTTGCACCTCGCGCGTTACCTGCTCTGCCGCAAGCCCGAACGCCACGGCGGGAGCAAGCTCCACCACCAGCGCGGCGATGGCCACAGGCGTCACGTTCTGCATGGCCAATTATCTTAACTTCAATCAATTGCTGCTTGCAGATCGTGCCTGAAGCCGAGCGCCTGTCGCACTTGGTTCCCTCTAGAGGAACTCAAGGTTTTGCTTGACATCTGACACCCCCCTGAGGACAATTGCCGGTCTCAGTGCGCCCGCACTCCTCCCCCTGGCGGGTAACCACGGTGAATCCGACCCCCGGTCTCTCGGGCCGTTTGGTCCCGACGCACTTTCGCAAATCTGTGCGAGGAGAAGTCCAATGAAGAAACCGAAATTCCGCGAGCTCTCGCTGGCCGCATTGGTGGTAGTTGCTGTAGCGTTCACGATTCGCGCCCATGCCCAAACCACGGCGCCATTGCGACAAGCAGTTTTGCGGCCGTCGAATTTTCCGACCGATCTGCAATCCGGCCTCTCGGCTGCTTTGGGGCAAGACCTTTCTACCTACCACGCGCAATCCGTGGGCGACGGTTTCGACGCCGCAAATCCGCGCCAGAAACTGAAGGTTCATTTCAATTCGGAGGGCGTGGAAGTGCACACCGGAAATGCGCGCTGGCAAATGGTTCTACGAGGGTATGGTTACGGCGAAACCATCCAGAAAGTGAGCGCCGCTGTTCCGGAAGCGAGTCGAAACCGCGTTGACTATAAGCGCGGCACCCTCACGGAATGGTATGTCAATGGGCCCATCGGATTGGAACAGGGATTCACCATCAGCCAACCACCGGGCAAAATCAAAGGCGGCCTGCTCACTATCGCATTGGCGCTGTCGGGAGATTTGCAAGCTGCCATCGATGACGATTGCGAGGGCTTGAGCCTGAGCGAGCGCAACGGAAGGCTCCGGCTGCACTATGCCGGGCTGAGCGCTCATGATGCTTCGGGAAAGGTATTACGCACCCGGCTGGAACTGGCTGGCGGCGAGTTGCTCTTGCGAACCGACGACACAGGTGCACGCTTTCCGGTGGTTATCGACCCCTGGGTGCAGTTAGCAGAGCTGACTGCCTCGGATGGAATTAGCAATGACCAGTTGGGCATTTCTGTCAGCATAAGCGGAAACACCGTAGTCGCTGGAGCGCAGAACGCGACCGTAAACGGTAACGCGATGCAGGGCGCGGCGTACGTCTTCGTAAAGCCGACAAGCGGCTGGCAGAATATGACCCAGAAAGCCAAGCTGACTGCCTCGGACGGGAAAGCCGGCGATGGCTTCGGGGGCGCGGTCTACATCGAGGGGAACACAATTGTGGTGGGAGCTTGCCAGCAGAGCGGCTTGTGCAATGGTCCGGGCAAAGTGTACGTCTTTCTCAAAAAGGGTGGCTGGAAGAACACCTCAAAGTTCCAGGCCGAGCTGACCGCATCCGATGGAATGCCCAACGACGGCTTCAGCAACGAACTGGGGCTAAGCGCAGACGGCAGCACGGTCGTGGTCGGAGCCGCTGGTGCCACCATCAACGGCAACCTGGCCCAGGGCGCAGCCTACGTGTTCGTCAAGCCTGCAGCGGGATGGAAGACGGCCACTCAAACCGCCAAACTGTACGAGTCGCACGGGGCAGCGGGGGACGTCGCCGGTGAAGTCTCGGTCAGCGGCGATGGCTCGACGGTGTTTGTGGGCGCGCCCGGCGTCACGGTAGGAACAAACGCGGGTCAGGGAGTGGCCTACCTTTTCCTTCGACCGTCGAGCGGCTGGAAAACGAGCTCGAAATTCACCGCCAAGCTATCCGCCAAAGACGGGGCAGCCTATGACGATTTCGGTTTCTGCCAGGCGGGATCAGCCTGCATCAGCAGCGACGGAACCACTGTGCTGGCAGGCGCCCTTCAGTACGAATTTTCAACCGGTACCCCTACGGGTCCGGGCAAGGCTTATATCTTCGTTAAACCCACCGGCGGCTGGAAGACGACTACAAAGTTCAACGCCGAACTGACTGCCTCTGACGGCCAGAAAGGCGATGTGCTCGGATGGTCCGCAGCCATCACCGGCAATACAGCCGTGGTCGGCGCGGTCGCTGGCAACGGCGGCACCGGAGCGGCCTATGTCTTCAGTAAACCGAAAGCAGGTTGGAAGACCACGTCGAACTTTACCGCGAAGCTGATTCCATCGGATGGGGATATCGGGGATGCGTTCGCGTTCAGCGTATCCCTCAGCGGAAATACGGCCGCAGTCGGAGCCCTAAACCATCCATCCGGCAGTACCACCGGCCCAGGAGCGGCTTACGTGTTCGGGCCTTAAAGGAATGCCTTTGCGTTGGTTTGGTCGCAGGATGAAAACGCGAGTATCGGCGAGGGCATTCCCAGCATTCCAGTCGGGCTAGACCCTTAATCCTAAGGGTGAATTTGTTGCCTGAAGTGGTTCCCGATAAGTACACACGAACCCAGCTTAGCTCTTGAAGCCCTGACCGGTTGTTGGTTGCGACCGGGTGAATCTGTACGTCGGGCACGGGTGAGGATGGTCGACGGACCGGCTATTATTTTCTTGCGAGCGTTTTGACTTTTCCGCAAACGTATCTCTTGACAACACCGTTCCGAAAATGACGAGCACCAGCGGCCACGAGGATACCAGCAAGTGCCGTAGGGCATCCTGAAAGAATCGCTGGTGATCGGCAGCGTAAGCCTGCACAGGTTGCGAGACCGCCAGAACAACGGCGGGCAGTACTCCTAGCGCCTCCGAGCCGTTGGCGAGGACGTGGCTCAGGCGGGTGACGGTGCCAGCCAGGTTTTCATAGAGGATAAACGTCCCGAGCACGAGCAGAGCGGCTCCTGCGATTGACTTGAAACTCCGAAAGAATGTCCGCCGCCCTGCCACATCCGCCTCCTCTGGGCCGTTTTTCCTTGGCTCACTTGTATGTCGAACAAGGAGCTGGTAAATCGACAGGGCCGATCTATTTTTTTGGGATGAATTCGTTGCGAGGACGGTTCGCCCCGTTCTCCGATCAATCTGCGAGGCCGCTCATTTGGGTGCTACGGCTTCGGTGAGATGCAACGGTAGTCTCCGCCCTAGAAGCGGTGCTCGCACGCGGCCTGATACTCCGCGCTGTGATAATTTCCTCGCATTGGGGCCTTCGAGGATTTCAGAACGACCAAGGAGGGCGAGAAGAGTACTGGGTGTTTCTGAAAACTGGCTGGAACTAGTTTCTTGTACTCGTCCCACTTAGCAGGGTTGCGAGTCTTTTCGCGAATGAATACAGCGTAAAGCGGGCATTTGGTTCTCCTTGAGTCCTTCGCTTCCGCACAAACGACTAAGTCCGGCACTGGTCGGTGTCTTCGGAAATGTATAGCACAGTCGGTCATTGCAGTTGCTGCATCGAGGTTCGGGTAGTTCTGTTGATGACTGGATAGTACTGGTACTGGCACCCGCACCTAAGGTTTGAGCCATGGAGAACTCACAAGAGGGACCACCGCATGCCTGTTTGCTCAGTTTTCCGGCGGGCTCACCGGGTAGCGATGTTCCTGGTCATAGAACTGGTGGCGGGGATGGTCGGAGCGGGCGTTGGGAACGGAATGCTCGGCAGCGGAAGTAAAGACCGCGGCGTGTTGGGCGGCCGGGAGTCCGGTGGTGGTGGTGTAAATGGGCTCGTCGAAAGTAGTTCCTGAATTTGCCTGAGCGGCAGCGAAGATGGCGAAGGCTTTGCCTCCGGAATACGCGGTGGCAACGTAGTCGCCGACCATCAGGCCGGCGAAAGTGTTGGGCAGCCAGGCGGGGGACATCGGTCCGGCCAGGGTTGTAGGCGTGGTCCAGGTGTTGCCGCCATCACCCGACGAAATAAATCCGGCGTACAAAGCGCAGGTGGACGCGTTGCAGCTCGCGGTCGAGTAATAGTAGTAAGTGAGGCCGAGATGCGCGCTGCCGCCGGAAGTCGCAGGTTCAACCGCAAGGCCTGGAATGAAGTGATCTGCAGTGCTTGTGATTGCGTCAATGGGAATCCGAGCTGGGGCGGTCCAAGTTGCGCCGTCGGCGGAGGTGCTCATCACAAGATCGTTCGAGGAGCATCCGGTGCGGAAGCGGCAGTCCTGCCAGATTGCATAGACAATGCCAGCAGCGTCGATTGCGGCGGAAGGCAGGGCGGAGGTGCGCAGATTCGCGGCGACAGCATGATCCGTGATCGTCGACATGCGTGTGGAAGCCTTCCAACTCTTACCGCCGTCGGTCGAGGCAAAGGCGAGGATCGCGTCTCCTGCAGCGTTCTCGATAGGGACAATGACGGCGCCGCTGGGCTGGACGACGGGTTGGCCTCCGATGCCGGTGGCCAAGTCGGCTGTGTTCAGGGCTGGTGCCCACGTTAGGCCACCATCGGTTGAGGTACTCATCCAGATGCGGTTCTGTGTGCTGGGATCGTCCCACTCGACATAGCAGTGTCCGTAGAACGCACTAGAAGTTGCGTTGTCGCAGGTGATCCAGTTCTTGTCGGAATCGGGTGTACCGCTGACGATGATCGGATTGTCCCAGTTGATGCCGTCGGGGGATCGGCTCACGGCAACCTGGTCTACATTGGCGATGGTCAGAGACGAGATGAGCCAGGTCGCATGGGCAGCGTCGTAGGCTACGACAGGATCGCTGACGGCGCTGAACGTGCCTTGCTGGTAAATGGTGGTGCCGGGCAGGAAGCCGTTGGTCCAACTGCCGCCCGCGTCGGATGACGTGGCGAAGCCGATGTCGGATGCGCCGCCATTGAAAATGCGGCCGACCTGGAATGCGCTGACAATTGTGGAGCCAACTGCCAGGGCGCTGACCTCTACTTCGGTGGCGTGCTGGCTGCCTGGGTTCGTGAAGGTATCCTTACTGAGTTGGGTGAGCGAGATTGAAGGTGGCGGGGGCGTGGCCTGCTGAGCCGGTGGAGAGTTCGATCCGGAACCACAGGCGGTGGCGATCATTAGAATTACTGACAAAATGGCGGCTTGCAGAAGCTTCATGGGTTGTGAGGCGGGAGGATGGACGTTGGCTGTCGACGCTATGATCATCGAACTTTACTCGCCGAACATGGTCACCTGCCCAGTATCGACCGTGACGCCGCGGCGTTGACGCCGGGTTGCGCCGATGACCGCCAGGACGGTTAGAGACTCGAGTGCGGTGCGAGGCACAAAGATGCGCTGCGTGTTCGACCGCAGGTCCGGGGGATTGATCAGGAAACCTTCCGCGGTGGTTAACGAGAGGTCGTTGGCCATCATGCCTTCGAGGACTTCATTGTCCTTGAACCGAAGGCGGACCCACAATCCCTCGGTACGGGGGCGGGTGGTGAAAGTCTTGCGGCTGGGAGAGTCGGCGTCTCCGAATTCGCGGACAAAGTAGACGACCTTGATATCCTTCAAGTCGATTGTGACCACGTTGCCGGCGGTGTTGAGCAATTCCAGCTTGCCTTCCCGCACAAAATTGGCTGGTGCGACATATCCGTTGATGGAATCGCGATCCATCTTCCGGACTACCACCTTTTTGTGCGTGGAAGGCATGGGGATTGGCCAAAGTGGCTCAGGGCGTCGGCTTCCGCGACCGAGCTTAATCAGATTCTCACACTTTTGCCTCGAACATAGTGAGTCATCTCATTCACAGTAGCCAAATTGTTAACATTGTGTTATTTTCTTTAGTTTGCTGCCATCCATCCTAACTCGTCTAAGTCTAGTCTGCAGAGGAGTTTACGTAGAATGTGCCAGGGGCTGCGGGGCAGGCGGAAGTGGATCCTGTGGAAATCTTGCTCTGGCCGAACCTGGGAAATTGCAGCCTGTAACTCTGAATTCTGAATAAAGCATGGCTGACTACATTTACACCATGGAGATCCGGCTGACCCCCGACCAGCAGCGGGGGGTGACGCTGGTGCAGGACATCGCCCGCGACGCGGGCATGAACATCTACCTTACCGGCGGGGCCGTCCGCGACATCATTAGCGGGTTTCCCATTCGCGACCTGGACTTCACGGTTCAGGGCAATCCCCTCAAGCTGCAAAGACAACTCGAGCACGCCGGGGCCGTGATCGCCTCGTCGGACGACGACCTGAAAACTTTGTATCTGGTGCTGCCCGGCAATGTACGCGCGGAGATCAGCACGGCCCGGACCGAGCGCTACGAAAAGACGGGGAAGCCTCCGATCATCTCTCCGGGAACGATCATCGAAGATTTGCGGCGGCGGGATTTCACCATCAACGCCATGGCGTTGTCGCTGAATCCGGGATCGCGCGGCTTGCTGATGGATCCGTTCAATGGGGCGGCGGACATTGAAGCCAAACTGATCCGTGTCCTGCATAACTATGCCTTTGTGGAAGATCCGTCGCGCCTGATTCGCGCGGCCCGATTTGCGGCGCGCTTTCATTGGCCGATCGAAGAGCGCACGCTGGCTCGAATCGAGTCAGCGAAAGAAAACAACTACATTGAGTACATTACGGACCGGGCCATTGGGCAGGAGATCGAGCAGTTGGCCTACGAGGATGATCCGCTGCATATCGTCCGCGTGTTGGAGAAGGAAGATTGGCTGAAGGTACTCAATCCTCACTGGTCTACTGCAAAGGTGGACGCAGCGGGCCTGGGGCAGTTGATCAAAACGCGGCAGCAGATGAATCAGCTGGGATATACACCGGACCCCTCGCCTGCGGTGTTGTATTTCCTGACTGCGCGGCTGGGCGACAAGGATATTGCCGATATGCGCAAGTTGATTCCACGCAAGGATCTGGTGGCGGCGTGGAAGGATCTCGAGGACAATGCCAAGGATCTGGCCAAGCGCTTGACTGGGAAAGAAGCGGCGACGCCTTCGCGAACGTGGAAGTTGCTGTCGGAAGCGCGGCAAGAGATGGTTCTTTTCCTTGAGGTCACCGCCAAGCAGCAAGCGGTGGCGCAGAAGATCAAGAACTTCTTCGGCAAATGGCGGCAGGTGCAGCAGAAGCTCCCATTGCTCGAAATGACGGAACTGCGCATCACGCCGCAGATGCCCGAGTATCCGAAGATTGCTCACGACGTATTCATGCTTTTGCTCGATGGAAAACTGCACTCGCGGACGGAGATTTTGAAGTTCCTGAAACCGCTGGCGCCACCGCCACCGCCACCGCCTCCACCGCCTCCTAAGCGCGGACGGGCAGCCAAAGCGGCCGCGGGTGCGGCCCATCCAGCCGCGGTAGTGGCTCCGGCTATGGGCAAGAAGAAAAGTAAAGGCGCGCCTGTGTCACCCTTACCGCAGCCCGCGGTCAAAGCCGAAGTAGCGAAGGCCCCCGATCCTCCCAAAGCCGCGAAGCACACTTCTCCGAAGAAGGCAGCTCCTGAAAAAAGGACGGCGAGCGGAAAGAAAAAAGCGAAAGGGAAGAAGGCGAAGAGGCGATAGGCGGGTTGTGTTTCCCCGCTCCCCGTGGTTTTCTCCCCGACCTCTCGATCTACTTTGGCTTTACCGAAGCGCACCGCCCTTGCGATTCTCATCACACTGCGCTATGATTTGAACGAACGTTCGAACTTTCATGGCAACGCCCTCCACAGTGACGTCCGCGGTTTCAGGTCGTCGCCGTGCGATTCCAGCGCCCTCTGCGGAAAGCCGCTTTGATCGTCGTCTCGGCAAGATTCTGGTGCATGCCACCGAAGTCTTTTACGAAAAGGGATACGAGGGTGCTTCCATGCGCGATCTTGCCCGCTCCAGCGGCATGTCTCTGTCCGGGCTGTACTATTACTTCGAATCCAAAGAGAAACTGCTGTACCTGATCCAGAAGTACACCTTTAGCACGATCGTGGAGCGGCTCCGCGAACGTCTCGACGAAGTGTCTGATCCTCAGCTACGCATTCGTGCGTTCATTCTGAACCACCTCGAATACTTTCTTGCGAACAGGAAAGCCATGAAGGTGCTTTCGCACGAGGCCGAAGTGCTGAAAAACGGTTTCGGTGCCGAGATCGCCGCCATTAAGCGCGAGTATTACCGGATATGTGTCGGCTTGCTGGACGACTTCAAGCGGGCAAAGAGCCTAGAATTCTCTAGTCGGATCGCGGTGCTGAGCTTGTTTGGAATGATGAACTGGATTTACACCTGGTACAACCCCAGGGTCGACGCCGACGCGGAGGAACTGTCGCTGGGAATGGGCGACATTTTCCTGCAGGGAATCAGTGGTGTGCGTGAGCGTAGGGTGCAGACCAAAAAACCTCAGAGAAAGAAGTCGAACTGAATTCAGATCGGATAATTCCAAGAGGAGCTTAAATATGGCAACTACATTGCAACCGGCGGCGGGCGAAGGCACAAAGCAACTGGTCAACTACCGCACTGACGGCGGCGTCGCGGTGATCGAGATGTTCGATCCCCCGGCCAACACTTATACCTACGAAATGAACCGCCAGCTCGATGAGGCCATCCTGAAAGCGCGCATGGACAATGGCGTCTACGTCATCGTGCTAACCGGTTCCGGCGACAAGTTTTTCTCGGCAGGCGCGAATATCAAGATGCTGGCCAGCGTCGACCCGACCTTCAAGTATTACTTTTGCCTGCACGCGAACGAGATGCTGCTTCGTCTGGAACACACACCAAAGCTGGTGATTGCGGCGATCAACGGACACTGCGTTGGTGGTGGCCTCGAGATCGCGATGGCCGCGGACATGCGCATCGCGCGTCAGGATGCGGGCAAGATCGGATTACCGGAAGTGAACTTGGGCGTGCTTCCCGGAACCGGCGGCACGCAGCGGCTCTCGCGGATGGTGGGGAAGAGCAAGGCGATCGAGCTGATGGTGACCGGAAATACGTTTTCCTTCGAAGAAGCGAAGGAATTCGGGATCATCAACGATATCTTTGAGCGCGACAACTTCATGGAGAACATCATGGAATACGCGCGCCAGTTCTGTCCTCCGAACAAAGCGGCGAAAGCCGTGGGACGCATCAAGCGCGCGGTGCAAACCGGCTGGGAGATTCCAATGGAGTCCGCCCTGGCGGTCGAACGCGAAAACCAGCAGTTGCTTTTCCAGAGCGAAGATGCCAAGGAAGGGCTGGCGGCGTACGTGGAGAAGCGTCCGGCGGTTTTTAAAGCGAAATAGCAAACACGATGGAGGCCGGGCGTCTCCCGCCGTCTGCGGCCGGGCGGGGAAGCCCGGCGTCCATCATTCGTTCTATTGATTGGAATACAGATGATTACAGCCAGCAAAACAAAGCTTTCCCTCGGGCGATTGCTCATCGATGGCCAGTGGACCGACGCCCCCAAACACTTCGACACTATGAACCCCGCGACAGGTGAGGTGCTGACACAGATAGCCGAAGCGTCCACCGCCGACGTGGACCGTGCTGTCCAAGCCGCTCGCCGCGCTTTCGAAGACCGAGGTGGCCCGTGGCGCAAGATGTCCGCCAGCGAGCGCGGGCGCCTGATCTGGCGTCTGGCCGATCTGCTCGAAAAGAATATCGACGAGTTCGCCGAACTCGAAACCCTCGACAACGGCAAACCGATTTTCGAATCCCGCTATGTCGACATGCCGATGGTGATCGACGTTCTCCGCTATTACGCGGGTTGGGCGACGAAGATTCATGGGGAGACCGTCAATACCGTTGAGACCGCTTTCACCTACACGCTGCGTGAGCCAGTGGGCGTGGTCGGAATGATTGTTCCGTGGAATTTCCCGCTGCTGCTCGCCTCCTGGAAGCTTGGTCCAGCTTTGGCCTGCGGCAACACCATCGTATGGAAGCCCGCCAGCCTAACCTCGCTGACGGCATTGCGATTCGGCCAGTTGTCGGTTGAGGCAGGGTTACCCGCGGGGGTGCTGAATATTATTACCGGCCGGGCCGAAATCGGAAGAGCCATGGTCCGGCATCCAGGGATCGACAAGATCGCGTTTACCGGATCGACGGACGTCGGCAAGGAAATCATGCGCAGCGCAGCCGACAGCATGAAGCGCTTGACACTCGAACTCGGCGGCAAGTCGCCCAACATCGTCTTTGCCGATTCCGACATCGACAACGCCGTCAAAGGCGCGATCACCGGGATTTTTTACGGTAAGGGCGAAGTCTGCAATGCGGGCTCTCGCTTGTTCGTCGAGAGCAAAGTGCAAGACGAATTTCTCGAAAAGCTCGTAGCTCGCGCGAAAAAGATGCAGCCCGCCGATCCGCTCGATCCCAAGACCCGCATGGGCGCGATCGTAAGTCAGGATCAGATGCGAAACGTTCTCGGCTACATCGAGGCGGGTAAGAAGGAAGGCGCGAAGCTGATCGCCGGAGGAAACCAGGTTTCGGTGGATGGCAAGGGTTTTTTCATTGAACCCACGATCTTCAGTGGCGTCAGAAATGAGATGAAGATTGCCCAAGAGGAAATCTTTGGTCCAGTGCTGGCGGCTTTGAGCTTCGATGACGTGGACGAGGTGATCAAGCAGGCGAACAACAATCCGTATGGCCTTGCGGCTGCGATCTGGACGCGCGATGTGAAGAAAGCGCATTCCGTTTCGCGGCAACTCAAGGCTGGGACGGTGTGGATTAACACCTATGGACTGATGGATGCGTCCTTGCCTTTCGGCGGCTACAAGAGTTCGGGCTTCGGCAGGGAACTGGGAGTACACGCCATTGAGCACTACACGGAACTGAAAACAGTTTGGCTGAATATGGGGTAGAGATTCGCCTGCAACGTCTCTAGCTTGGGAATCATTTATCGCAAATCAGATTTACAGAGGTCTTATGCCAGGTAAAGTTGCAAAAATTGGAACCTTCAATGACTGGATCGGGTTGTTCGACGATTGGCGGAAAGATATCGGCGTTAACCACGATGAGATTGCCAATTTCAAGTTCGATACTCTGTACGGTGCGATCGAAACCGATGAAATCCAGTTCGGCGCTTTCAAAGGCCGCCGCAAGTGGGAAAACCTGCGCCAGGTTCCAACCCAGCAGATGCGTGATGCTCTGATCAACTTGATCGTGTACCAGGGTGATACCGAATTTGCAAGCGTGGAGCAACAGCGCAATCTGTTCCAGAGTGCGCCCACCGACTGGGATCGCCGGGCTATCACACGCGTCATGATCGAAGAAATGCGGCATGGCTGGCAGATGTGCGCCCTGCTAGTGGAGCATTTTGGATACTCGGGCAAAGTTGAGGCGCAAAAGATGCTCGAGCGCCGTGCCTTCGATAACAAACGTTTGCTCGGAGCGTTCAACGTCGATGTCGACAACTGGATGGACTTCTTTACGTACACCGACTTCGTCGACCGCGACGGCAAATTCCAATTGCAGATGCTGAAGTACTCAGCATTCGCTCCGCTCGGCCGCTCGATGTCATACATGCTGCGCGAAGAGGCATTTCACATGGGCACCGGTAATGATGGTCTTCGCCGAATTGTCGAAGCGGGCGTGATCCCGGCGTGGTTGATCCAGAAATATCTGAATAAATGGATTTCCAGCTCTTACGATTTGTTTGGCACAGATAATTCTTCCTCGGCACACTGGGCTTATGTTTGGGGAGTCAAAGGCCGCTATGACGAGCCAAAGAATCCGCAAGAAGCCAAGGTCGATGAATTGAACGACTACAACCGGCATTTGTATCGGGATGAGGTAGCCGGACTGATCGAGCGATTCAATTCTGTGTTGACGCCGGGCGAGCCCAAGCTGTACGCGCCTAATATCAAGTTCAATCGCAACATCGGCCGCTGGGCGGGACAGAAGTTCCACGCCCAGACCGGTGAAGCGCTAGATGACAAGGGCTACGAACAACACGTAAAAGATTACATGCCGACGACCGAAGATAAGAAACTGTTGCTGGACATCATCGCCAACGAAAAAAAATGGATTGCACCAAAAGAAGGTGCGCGCGATCCGCTTTCGTCGATCGGCGAAGTCCGTAAGTCCGCGATCAATTTGTAACCGGCGGGCCAGAAATTACGGTTAATCCATGACCACGTGGGGACAGCCGCCCTCGGCTGTCCAGCGGAGCGCAAATCCGCAAGGGTTTTCCTCTTTGACGACTGCGATCAACATCACGGAACAGAAAAGTGCGCCGAGCCGCCCTTACTCGATGGGTGAACTGATGGTCGCCATCGCTGCCCGCGAAATCCACGACGGAGAAATTGTCTTCGTCGGCATGCGGTTGCCGCTGATTGCATATGTCGTGGCGAAGAAGACCCACGCGCCCAATGCCGTAGGGCTATTTGAAAATGGCGTGATTCGGACTACGCCCGCTCCGGAGCTGATCTATACCATGGCCGACCCACCCAATATCCTGGGCGCGACACAATGCCTGGACATGCTCGGCGTCATGAGCTTGCTGCAGTCCGGTCGGGTCCATCTGGGGTTTCTGGGAGCCGCCGAGGTTGACCGCTTCGGCAATCTCAACTCCACCGAGGGGCGCGGGACGAACGGCAATACCCGCCTGCCCGGATCCGGAGGCGCCTGCGACATTGCATCGCTCGCGCATCGATTTGTGGTTCTTCTGGAACACAGCAAACAGCGCTTGCCCGAACGAGTCTCGTATATGACCAGCCCCGGTAACGGAGATGGCCCCGGCTGGCGTAAACGTGTCGGCCTTCCGCGCGGAGGCCCTTCGGCTGTAATCACAACGAAAGGCGTGCTGCGTTTTGGCGAAGACGGAGAAGCCTATCTGGCTTCCGTGCATCCCGGAATCGAAGTTGATGATGTCGTGAGCAATACAGGCTGGACCTTGCGGATAACCGAAAAGTTGGCGCAGACTCACGAGCCCAGCGCTGAGGAATTGAAGGCGATTCGCGAATACGACAAAGATGGTTTTTGGACACGATGACTACGCATTCACTCACGAAGTTTTCCCGGATCGCACTCGACCTGCAGCCGCCCGTTGCACGCATTGCTCTAAACAATCCTCCGCTCAATGTCATCGACATTCCGATGATGGAGGAGTTTGCCGCGGGCTTGGCCGAGATCGACTCGCATCCTGAGGTCGCAATCTTAGTCGTGTCCGGCTCCCGAAAGGCGTTCTCGGTTGGGGTGGACGTAGCGGCGCACACACCCGACAAGGTACACGAGATGCTCGCCAAGTTTCACGGCGTTATTCACGCTTTAATCAACACGCGAAAAGTCAGTATCGCCTGTGTGCACGGGAACTGCCTGGGCGGAGGCGCGGAACTGGCGGCGGTTTGTGATCTGGTCTACACCTCGGAATCGGCGACTTGGGGCTTCCCGGAAATCAAGCTGGGATGCTATCCACCGGTGGCGGCCACGGTGCTGTCTGTCATCGTTGGACAAAAGCAGGCGGCGGAACTGATTCTGACTGGCCGCAGTATTACCGGTCGGGAAGCTGCCGATATGGGCTTGGCGAATCGTGCCGAGCCTGAAGCTGAGCTGGAATCGGTGCTACAGCAGTTGCTCGATCAGTTGACCAAGCTCAGTCCGGTGTCGCTGTCCCTTGCGAAGAAAGCGATCTATGTTTGGGATTCAATCCACTTTCACAAGGGCCTGGCGCGGGCCGAGAGCATCTATCTGGACGAGTTGATGCAAACGCAGGATGCACGGGAAGGAATCAACGCGTTTCTCGAAAAACGGCCGGCAGTGTGGAAAGGGAAGTAGCGGGAAATGTCTAAACTCCTCACCATGCGAGAAGCGATTGCCGACCTGGTTCCCAATGGCGCGTCGGTCGCCCTGTGTCTGCAGATGGAGCAGATGATTCCATTCGCTGCCGGGCACGAGATCATTCGGCAAAAGAAGCGTGGCCTGACGCTAATCGGGCCCATCTCGGACATTCTCTTTGACCAGATCATCGCTGCGGGCTGCGTCGAGCAAGTGATCGCCGCATGGGTGGGTAATGTGATGATGGGATCAGCCTACAACTTCCGCCGTGCCGTCGAGCAGGATGGGATGAAGGTCTTCAACATGACCAACTTCACGGTGGCGCTGGCTCTGCAGGCAGGCGCCATGGGAGTGCCTTTCCTTCCCACCAGAACGGCATTAGGCAGCGATGTCGCGAAGAACAATCATTTCTTCTATCAGGTTTTTTCACCTTTCGAACCGAAAGAATCTTTGCACGCGGTACGCGCACTGAATCCTGATGTCACTATTGTCCACGTGCAACGAGCCGATCGCGAAGGCAATGCCCACTGCTGGGGCAATTTCGGTGTGATGATCGAAGGAGTTCGAGCCGCCAAGCGTGTAATCGTAGTCGCGGAGGAAATCGTTGAACCCGAGGTGATTGCCAGCGATCCCAATCGCACTGTGATCCCCGGATTTCTCGTAAACGCCGTGGTCGAGTGCCCCTATGGCGCGCATCCTTCACCGGTCCAGGGATATTACAAGCGCGACGACGCGTTCTTTCGTCAATACCACGAGCAGACCAAGACGAAGGCCGACAGCGACAGGTGGCTCGATCGCTGGGTGTACAGCATCGCTGATCGGCGCTCTTATATCAATCGACCGGGCGCGTGCCGTCTGGAAGAATTGGGCGTGAAGCAGCACGCGTATGCTGCGCAAGCGGATTTTGGATATTGACAGCTACTAGCCACTAGCTCCTGGCTTCTAGCTATGCTCGTCGCTAGGAGCTAGCAGCTAGAAGCTTTTTTACACGTGAAAAAAGAACTCATCGAACTTCGGGTCAACGGCCGCTCTCAGGAGCTCGCTTTCGAGCCCAGCAAACTGCTGCTCGATGTGCTGCGTCAGGATCTCGACCTCACGGGATCCAAGCGCGGCTGTGACGATTCTTCCTGCGGTGCCTGCACCGTCCTTGTGGACGGCATCCCCATGATGTCGTGCACCATGCTCGCTGCCAGTTGCGAGGGACAAGAGATCACGACGATTGAAGGTGTTAGCGAGCATGGAAGCCTGGCCGCCATTCAGAAGGCTTACGGCGACTGGGGCGGAGCCCAGTGCGGATATTGCACGCCGGGATTCATCATGACCGTCAAGCATCTGCTCGCTGAAAACGCGGAACCGACAGAGCAAGAAATTCGCGGCGCGTTAAGTGGAAATCTCTGCCGCTGCACCGGCTATAGCCAGATGTACCAGGCCATCAAAGCGGCGATTGATGCCGAACAAAAGGAAATAGCAGCAGCAAAATGACCACCAACCCTAATCTTGTCATTCCGTGCGAAGCGAGGAATCTGTAGTGGCTAGAAACCAGCTACGATTGATCAACCAACAATGACCAACGGCTTCTCCATCATCGGCAAGCCCACCGCCATGGTCGACGCCGCCGGCAAGACCACGGGTGCGGGCAAGTACACAGACGACCTCAGCCTGCCCGGAATGCTCATCGGCAGAATTCTGCATTCGCCTTACCCACACGCCCGGATCAAACGGATTGATACTAGCCGCGCCGAGAAATTGGAAGGCGTCGTCGCGGTTGTCGTCGGCAAGGACGCGCCCAATCCCTACGGCATTCTTCCCGTCGGCCACGACGAGTACGCTCTGGCCTTGGACAAAGTCCGCTACGTTGGTGACAACGTTGCTTGTGTCGCTGCCATCGACGAAGCCACAGCAGATCAGGCGCTGGAGTTAATCGATGTCGAATACGAGCTCTTGCCCGCCTATTTCGATCCCGAAGAATCGATGAAGGCGGAGACCGATCTCATCCACAACAACAAGCCGCACAATCTTGAAAAAGATTATCACCACGTATTTGGCGATCCAGAAAAAGGTTTTGCCGAAGCCGACCAGGTGGCTGAAGCCCGCTTCATCGCCAATGAAGTCACCCATGCGGCGATGGAACCGCATTCGACGCTGGCTGCATTCGAAATCGATTCGCACACTGGCAACCGCGGGCGCCTCACGGTGCAGTCGTCGACCCAGGTTCCTTACTACTTGCAGCATAAACTGTCACTCGTACTTGAAATGTCGATGGCGCAAATTCGCGTAATCAAGCCGTTGGTGGGCGGCGGGTTCGGCGGAAAGAGCGAGGTGATCCCACTAGAAATTATTGCGGCGATTGCAGCCCGCAAAGCCCTTGCCCCGGTGAAGATCACCTACACCCGCGAAGAAGTCTTCTGGGCTCACCGCGGACGCCCCCGCACAATCATCGATCTGAAGACCGGAATCAAGAACGATGGCAGCATCACTGCCGTTAAAGCGCGCGTAGTTCAGGACGGCGGAGCCTATTGCTCCTACGGCGTCGTAACCATTCTCTATTCCGGAGCGCTACTGGGCGCTCTTTACGACATTCCCAACATTCAGTACGACGGCTATCGGGTCCTAACAAACAAACCCGTTTGCGGCGCGATGCGCGGGCACGGGACAGTCAACGTTCGCTTCGCCTTCGAATCGCAACTCGACGAACTTGCAGCCAGGATCGGAATGGATTCCGCCGAGATTCGGCAACGCAATCTTCTGCAATCACCGTGCATCACCGTGAACGGCCTGCGCGTGCAGAGCTACGGATTGCCCGAGTGTATCGAAAAAACTGTCGAGCGCTCAGGTTGGAAACAACGCAAGGGCAAGCTGCCCAAAGGCCGCGGGCTAGGCATTGCGTGCAGCCACTATGTGAGCGGTGCGGCGAACTCGATCATCCGCTCTGACATGCCCCACTCCACCGTGAACATCAAGATTGATCGTGACGGCGGAGTCGTCGTATACACCGGAGCCTCGGAAATCGGACAGGGTTCGGACACGATGACGGCTCAGATCGCCGCCGAAGTATTGGGCTGCTCTCTCGGACGGATCAAGATCATCGCCGCCGACACCGACCTCACTCCGATCGACATCGGCTCTTACTCCAGTCGCGTGACCTTCATGGCAGGCAATGCCACGTTGCGCGCCGCCGCAGAGGTAAAGAAACAGATTGCTTTGGCAGCCGCCCGCAAGATGGCTTGCACGCCTGAGGATCTGATCTTCCGGGAAGATATCGTTTACAAAAAGGGAAGCGCCCCGCCAATTGTTTCCAAGACTGCTGACGACGACGTCACTCAGTCCGGAGCGTCTGTGAGTGGCCGTGTCGAAGGACAAATCCTCCGCGGCTCCTTACAGCAAAAACGCAAAGAAGAGGGCTCAAAAGATTGGATGACCTTCGAAGAAGCCGTAGTTGCCGCCATCGATTTCCACGGCGCCCTCACCGGAACGGGTTCCTACGCGCCGCCGCCCGACGCGCGTGGCGGCAAACACAAAGGCGCCGGAGTCGGGCCCTCGCCCGCATACTCATACTCGGCCCAAGTGGCTGAAGTCAGCGTAGACGAGGATACGGGCGAAGTGACTGTCCACAAAGTGTGGGCCGCACACGACTGCGGTCGCGCCCTCAATCCAGTCTCCGTCGAAGGCCAGATCATCGGATCGGTGTGGATGGGCATGGGCCAGGCGCTCACCGAAGAAATGGTTTGGAAAGATGGAATGCTGATGAATCCTGGCCTGCTCGAATACCGCAGCCCGTCGTCGGTAGAATCCCCCGAGGTTGAACCGATCATCGTGGAAAGCATCGACCCGGAAGGGCCATTCGGGGCGAAAGAGTGCAGCGAAGGCTCGCTCGCGGCGACCATCCCGGCAATTGCGAACGCCATCTATGATGCCGTGGGAGTCCGCCTACACGAGTGTCCATTTACGCCGGAGCGTGTGCTATCAGCCTTGCGCGCGAAGAAGAAAGCGAAGTACATCAATCTTACCGAAGGCATCGATCCCACTTCGCCCGCAAGATTTCGCGAACACGGTGGATCGCTGTGGTATCGCGGCAAGGGACCCGAGCGTCATCCTCTGGATCCCTCGCGGCGCGAAACCACCGCTCCAACTGGAGGTGACGATTGAGCCTCTCGCAATTCAAGCTGCTGCGGCCACGCACGTTGGACGAAGCGCTCTCGCTGCTGGCGAAACATGGCGATCGTGCCGACGCGGGCGTCCGAATCGTCGCCGGAGGAACTGACCTCATTCCATCCATGCGGCAAAAGCTATTCGAGCCGCAGTATATGCTCGACATTCGGCACATAGCAGAATTAAAGGGCATTCGCGAGCAGCAGGGAAGTGGTGTCGAAATCGGAGCTCTGACTTCGCTGACGACCATCGAGCACTCCGATCTTCTGCGGCGACGCTACCCGGTGCTGACCGAAGCCGCCGCGACGGTTGCGTCGCCTCTGCTGCGCAACATGGGCACGATTGGTGGAAACATCTGTCTAGACACCCGCTGCCTCTGGTACAACCAGTCGCTCACATGGCGCAAGGGTTGCGGTTTCTGCATCAAGAAAGACGGAAACTTGTGCCACGTAGCCCCGGGTGGAACCAAGTGCTGGGCCGCGTTCTCCGGTGACACGCCCCCGGCACTGTTGTGTTTGAATGCCGAGATTGAAATTGCCAGCCCGCCCGGCTTGCGGCGTATGCCGTTGCGTGACTTCTACACCGGCGACGGCGTCAACTATCGCAAGTTGCAGCCGAACGAGTTGGTCACGCGAGTGTTCCTGCCGGAGTCGTCCGCGGACTATCGCGGCGTTTATCGCAAGCTTCGCGTTCGCGGGTCGATTGATTATCCGCTGGCCGGAGTCGCCGTCGTCATCAAGCGTTCCAACGGCTACGTTGCCGATGCGCACGTAGCGATCACGGCTGTTAACCCTGCGCCTTTCTTGGTGAAAGGTGCCAGTGAATTGCTAAAGGGAAGAGTCTTGGATGAGGATTTGGCACAGGCGGCGGGTGACCTCGCAGCAAAAACCGCCAAGCCACTGACGACATCAGCTCTGACTCCGGAATATCGCCGGGAAATGATCCGGGTGTTCACCAAGCGCGCTATCCTCCAGGCTGCTCAGGAAAGGAATTAGCTTATGCGAGTCCTAAAACGCCTGGGATTCGCCGCGTGTTTGTCTTTCATGAAGGACATTTTATTTTGGAGATAGTTGTGAATTCGGAAGGTCGACTTTGCGAGGTTCACCTTAGGAAGGCAAGCGACAACGCCGCAGGTATGCAGCTAGCAACGTACATTGCCGGGTACTGGAAGTTCAAACCGGCTACGCTCGATGGCAGGGCCGTAGCGGTCAAGATAATTGTGAATTTCAATCTTGGCCACTAGTTACTGCTCGAAAAGAATGAGCCGACAACGAAAGACCAACGACCAACTTGATCACCGACTGCCACATCCACATTCAGCCGCTTGAAATGTTCAAGCCTCACGCCCTTGAACTGATGAAGAAGAAGCGCGCGAACTACGACGAAATCGCCGAGTTCTGCCGCTCTCCCAAAGCTTTCCTCAAATATCTCGATAAATCCGAAATAGACCGCGCGATGCTCATCAATTACGTCGCTCCCGAGGTCATCGGCTTCACCGCCGGCGTGAACCAGTTCGTCGCCGACTATGTCAAAGAGAATCCGAAGCGCCTCCTCTCCTGCGGCAGCCTGCATCCTCGGCATACTTCAAACATCATGGCCGATGTAGAGCAGCTTCTGCGCCTGGGCATCCAGATGATCAAAATTCATCCGCCGCACCAACTGCTTTTTCCTAACGATTATCTGACTGGAGTAAAGGAACTGGAAATCATTTATCGCGCCGCGGAGGCCAACGGAATTCCGGTCATGTTCCACACCGGAACCTCAATCTTTCCCGGCGCCCGCAACAAGTATGGCGATCCCATCTATATCGACGACGTCGCCGTTGACTTCCCCAAACTGAAAATCCTGCTCGCCCACGGCGGACGCCCGCTATGGATGCACACAGCATTCTTCCTGCTGCGCCGCCACCCAAACGTATTTCTGGACATCAGCGGAATTCCACCCAAGACGCTATTGAAATACTTCCCGCGCCTGCAGGAGATCGCCCACAAGACCCTGTTCGGCACAGACTGGCCAGGGCCAGGCGTTCCCGACATCAAGCAGAACCTCGATGAGTTTCGTTCGCTGCCATTGCCGCAGGAAATACAACAGCAGATTCTGAGTCGAACCGCGTTGAGAATTTGGCCAGCCTAACGCCACAGGCGTCATAGCTGCGCCCCCTATGTTGTCAATCCTGAAGAAGCGAAGTCGTTCGCTTCGCGAAACGACTCCCGACGAAGGATCTCTGCATCTCCGTCTCAGGAATTCAGCGCGAAGTGAACAGATGCCCCATCTTTTCTTTCTTGGTCTTCAGGTAGTCTTCCGCGTGGCTGCTGGGCGTTACCTCGCAGGGAATCCGCTCCACCACTTCAATTCCGCCCCGTTCCAGCGCAGCGACCTTGTCGGGATTGTTTGAAAGCAGCCGCACTTTCTCCACTCCGAGTGCCTTCAGGATTCCCGCCGGCAGCGCAAACGCCCGCAGATCAGCTTCAAATCCGAGCCGTTCGTTGGCTTCGACCGTATCCAGTCCATCGTCCTGCAATTGGTACGCCTGCAATTTGGCCATCAAACCAATGCCGCGTCCCTCCTGCTGTTCGTAGATCAGCACGCCCGCGCCTTGCTCAGCGATCATGGCCAGCGCCATTTCCAACTGCTGACGGCAGTCACAGCGCAGCGAGCCGAAAACATCTCCCGTAAGGCATTGCGAATGGATGCGAACCAACGGCGGTTTATCACGCACATCGCCCATTACCAGAGCCACGGCCTCTTCCTTGCGCCATGCATCCTTCGGCGAATTCGCGCCCTCGGCAAACTCTCCCTGAAATCCGAAAATACGAAACTTGCCCCAGCGGGTAGGGAAGTCGGCAGACGCAATTTGTCGAACAGAATGAGGACTCACAACCACATTATAGCCGGGCTGGCTCCGCGCTTTCTTGGTTCACCACGTCCCGTAGCGATAGCGTCGCGGCCGCTCTGGCAACATTTTGATCAGAATGACGCCGGCCAGAAAGCCTCCGACGTGGGCCCAAAACGCGATCCCGCCAGTGGCCTGGCTGGAATAGGCGATCGAGCTTGCTGCCCCGCTCAGAAATTGCAACACGAACCAGTAGCCCAGCATGATCCAGGCCGGCAAGTGGAAGAAGAAGATTGGCGGAAACCAGGTTAAGACCCGTGCCTTCGGATACAACACAAAGAACGCGCCCAGCACCCCGGCGATGGCCCCGCTTGCCCCTACCGTCGGCACCCGCAGACCGGGATCAAGCACAACCTGCGTCATCGCCGCCACCACGCCGCTTAGCAGATAGAAGATCAGGTACGTGAAATGCCCTAACTGGTCCTCGATGTTGTCACCGAAGATCCACAAAAACCACATGTTGCCGATAACGTGCATCCACGAGCCATGCAGGAACATCGAGGTGAAAAACGGCAGCAGCACGGCGGCCGGCTCATACCCGCCGCGTCCCGCCAGAAGTGCCGTGACGTGCGATGGAATCACCCCAAATTGGAAGATCAAGGCCTTCTGGCTCGCCGGATCCAGCACAGATTCGAACAAGAATATAAGCAGATTCAGCCCGATCAGGAAATTGTTCAGGTACGGTGTACTGAAACGGGGCTGCTCGTCGCGAATGGGGATCATCGAAGGATTAGAGAATCTGGTAGTTTAGTGATTGAGCAGCGAGAAGTCTCGGATGTGAGGACAGTCTACTCGCATACCGTAACGGTTAAGTTATCAAATTACTTGATCCCTGAATCAGCAAATCTTCCATGAACGCGGTTCTCATCATCGACAAGCGCGCCGGCCTGACCTCGCACGATGTGGTCAATCGTGTCCGCCGCATTCTGCAAGAGCGCTCGGTGGGACATCTCGGCACGCTTGATCCGCTGGCCACAGGAGTATTGCCGCTCGTGATCGGCAATCTGACCCGGCTGGCGCAGTTCTATACCTCATCCGAAAAGACCTACCAGGGCACCATCCGCTTTGGATTCTCCACCGACACCTACGACGCCGAGGGCGAACCTGCAGGGCCGGCTCAGCCGGTTTCTCTGTCGTGGGATCAGCTCCGCCAGCTCGCCAGCCGATTCCAGGGCATCATCGAGCAGATGCCACCGCCATTCTCGGCCAAGAAGATTCAAGGCGTGCCGGCCTACAAGCTGGCTCGCAAACACGCCGAGGTTACACTAAAACCGGTTCAAGTTGAAATTAAGGAATTCGAGATTTTGCATGTCGAAAACGACCGTGCTAGTTTCCGCGCCCGCGTCACCTCCGGAACCTACATGCGCTCCGTTGCCCACGACATGGGTCAGCTAATAGGCTGCGGCGCCCACCTGGAGTCATTACGCCGGACCGCCGTCGGCGAATTCGATTTAGCCGATGCTCATACCCTGGAAAAACTCGACGCAGCGGCCAAGACGGGTCAGACGGAAGATATGTTCATTCACCCCCGGAAACTTCTACCTCAATTTCCGGCCGTCACCGCCAACGAGGAAATGGCCGCCCGTATCCGCACCGGACGCCCGGTGAATCTACCCGAACTCTCCCAGGCCAGGACGGTGAAGGTGTTTGTCGGCCAAAGGGACCTCATCGCTATCGCCACTCGGGTCGCGGGCACATTATTCCACGCCCAAATCGTGGTTGCAGGAGAGTCGCAGTCGGCGCACCGGGAGGCCATGTAAGCACTTGATTGCAGGCACCCACATGGTTGGGTGCTCAGTGAAGTAATGTCCGATAATAGGTATTATGTAAAATTACTAGCTCAGGTGCTGGCCCGGCTTAGTCTCTGGATGCAGCAACCTCCGCAGATCCTCGCGAAACCGCCTCAGCGCCTCCAACCGTTCGGACGTGGCTTCAACCATCTCCTGCTTGGCCTGGAAAACGGGCCGGCCTCCCACCTCAACCAGAACGCCTATAGCCTCGCCCATCTGCCATCCGGGAGTGCCCAGCATCCGTAATCCGTCGGCCGCTGGCACCAGCAATGCGATGCAGTTATCTCGCACAACGCCGACGCATTTGGGAAAGCGGTCGAAAACCCTCAGCTCGAAACCCGCAAGGTAGATTTGTTGGAGCTGTTCCGCCGGATCAGGCATGGAAATTGACGGAGTAAGCGAGTCTCGGATTTCCTTTGTGAGCCTTCGTGTCCTCTGTGGTTGAAGCTTTTGTTCACGCCACTCTACATCTTATAACGCCCTAAATCCTCGTCATTCAAGCCTTCCAGCCACTTGCGAAGTTCTTCGCTCGTCACGCGATCCGAGGCCGTAGTCGCCAACTTGGAATTCTTCAAAACCTCATCTTCCACAAAGATGGGGCAATCCACCCGCAAAGCCAGGGCCAACGCATCCGACGGCCGCGAATCGATGCTGACAACCCTCCCCTCGCGCTCCAGCCAGATCACCGCATAAAACGTATCTTCCCGCAGCTCCGTGACCACAACCTTATGAACCTGCGTATCCAGCCCCACCAGCACATTCTTGATCAGGTCGTGGGTCATAGGCCGTGGCGTGCTCACCTTCTCAATCTCCAGCGCAATCGCGTTCGCCTCATAGATCCCTACCCAGATCGGCAGCACCGTGTCCGTCCCTGCATCCTTAAGGATCACGATTGGCATGTTTGTTACGGGATCCATCAGCAGGCCTCGAATTTTCATTTCTACTTCCATCGTGATCTCCGGAAAAACTCCTTATACCACCATTTGGCCTAAAAGGCTGTTGGGAAAACTGGCTGTGGTCACTACCGTCACGTACCCGCCAACATGCGGTTTTGCATCTTCGGGCGCTGTAAAATTGAATACTTTATTCTGAGACGTCCGGCTGCTCCACTGGCCCCGGGCCTCGTTCCTGCTTTCAACCATTACTTCAAGAATCGTCCCCAGATATCTTTCGTTACGCCGCTTTTGAATCATCCGCTGCTTCTCGTTGAGCACTGCCAGACGGCGCGCCTTTTCCTCGTCGGGGATCGCGTCCTCCAGGCTGAGCGCCGGAGTGTTGGGCCGCGGCGAGTACTTGAACCCGAAGATCGCATCGTATTCGACTTGGTCGAGCAGCGACAAAGTCTCCTCGAACTCAGCCTCGGTCTCGCCCGGAAATCCGACGATGATGTCGCTCGTAATGCTAATGTCGCGGCGCGCCGCCTTGATCCATGAGACGCGTTCCAGGTACTCCTCCCGAGTGTAGAGCCTCTGCATTGCGGCCAGAACCCGCGCGGACCCGCTCTGCACCGGCAGATGAACGTGATCGCACAGGGTGGGGACGGCGTCGATCGCGGCGATAATGTCGCGCCCAAAATCCCTGGGATGTGACGTCGTGAACCGTACTCGCCTGATTCCCGGAGTCTCGCCCGCCGCCGCCAGCAGCTCCGCGAAGGTCTTTTTTTCGGTTGGATCCTTGTAGGAATTCACGTTCTGCCCCAGCAACTGAATCTCGGTGTTACCCAGGTCGGCCATCTGTCGAGCTTCCGACAAGACCGACTCCGAAGTCCGGCTGCGCTCTTTGCCACGGGTGAACGGAACCACGCAGTAAGCGCAGAACTTGTCGCAGCCTTCAATGATGGTGATATAACCCCGGTGCGGGTTGGTGCGGGCGGTGAATTCAGTCTCGAAACATTCGTCGGTTTCACGGTCGTCCAGTCCGGTGACCCGCTGCTTCCCTGCTTCAATCTGGATCAGCATCTCCGGCAGATTCCGATAAGACGCCGATCCGCAGACCAGCGACACATACGGAGCGCGCTCGAAAATCCTTTCGCCTTCCTGCTGCGCCACACAGCCCAGTACCCCGAAGCGCTTGCCCTGCTTATAGAACTTCTTGTAGTCGGAAAGCCGGTTGAATACCTTCTGCTCGGCCTTGTCGCGGATGGAACAGGTATTGTAGAGAACCAGGTCAGCCTCTTCTACGGTCTGAACCTGCCGGTATCCCTCAGACACCAGCGTGCCCACGACCTTCTCGGAGTCGTGCGCATTCATCTGGCAGCCGAACGTTTCGAGGTAGAACGTCTTCTGAGGCTCACCCACCATACCTGAAGTCAGTATAACGCAGCACCCATTGGATGCCTGACCGTACGGATGCCCTCACCCAAGGAAATCTCCCGCCCAAGCAAAGAAGCTGGGACGGGCCACTCTCGAAGGTAAGCTGACCGCCGTGGTCTCGCCCGTCCAGGCGATTTAAACCGTTGATTCTATGGCGCCATCCGACCCACCCTCTCCACGCGCATCTAACCAAAAAGAGGTGATTTTATGAAACGATTTTCTCCTGTGGCGATTAGCTTGATTGTGGTCGCGGCGATTTCCGCGACGGCTGCGCCCAATCCGAGTGCCGCGAAAGTGCCGGCGTTTCCCGGAATTCTTGCGAACGCGCGCTATGTCTACGTTGCCTCCTATGACGGAGATCAGTTCGATCCGAACCTGTTGCCCGAAGATCGGATCGCGATCAATACGGTGCAGAACGCCATTCAGAATTGGGGCAAACTGTTGATTGTCTATAAGCCCACCCAGGCCGACATCACGATCCTGGTAACGAGCCGGCCGTCGGAAGATTTGCTGGCCGTGTACGATGCGCACGAGCATGGCAATTATCTCTGGCGCGTCATGGGACGCGACGGTCTCCAGCCCAGCGAGACTCCACTCATCACGCAATTTGAGAAGGGGTTCGAGAGCGTATCGCAGCACAATGTGCGTTAGGCTACAGAGACGGTTGTCGAGCGCCGAAAGCGTCTAATCATCAACTGACTGGCTGCCCCACATCTCGCGGTGGGATGTGGGGGCTTTCCTTCAGACACTCCCGCCCGCAGAACAATCCAAAATCCAACGCACTACGTACTCCTAGGGAGCTTCCCCAATTCCCTTCTCCATAGGAGACGTCCATGACACTCAACTGCTGGAAATTCAAGGGTTGGAACTCTAAGCAATGGACGGTTTGCGGCATCGTCCTGGTTTCCTTTGCCGCTGGATCGCTCATCACTGCCCGCCTGGCGCACCTGAACCAGGTGAGGGCCGATAGCGATCGCGTCTTTGAGCTTCGCGTTTATCACACGTTGCCGGGCACCGTGCCGGTGCTGGAGTCACGCTTTCGCGACACCACTTCAAAGCTCCTCGCCAAGCACGATCTGAAAGTTGTGGGTTACTGGGTGCCCGAGGATGCTCCCGCTTGGGACAACACGTTCATCTTCATGGTGGCCCATGCCAGCCGCGAGGAAGCGAAAAAGAACTGGGATGCGTTCCGGGCAGACCCAGAATTTCAAGAGGTGCTCAAAATCGAGCAGGCCAACAAAACGGTGGAAAGAATAGACTCAACGTACATGCGTCCGACGGATTTTTCGCCGTTGAAATAGTCCGAGTCAGAGGTTCCGAAAGCAGCAACTAGTTCACAACTCTTTACGTGTTTTTACTTCGGATTAACACATCCGCTCGCCGGTTCAACTATGTTTGCGTCCGTCCGATTCTCATCCGGATGACAGACTCACTACGCACATAGCCGAACTGGAGGAGACCGTGATGAACATCAAACACCTTCGCATTTGTCTCATGGTGTGCAGCCTGGTTGTCGTCTTGCAGCCGCTTCGGGGACTCGCGCAGCAGAATTCAGACGCATCGAAAGCCAACATGCAACCCGCGGAAAGAGATGGTCAGCACGACTTTGATTTCGAAATCGGCACCTGGAAGACTCATCTAAGGCGGCTCTTGCATCCCCTGACCGGATCGACTACGTGGGTCGAATACGATGGCACGACCGTCGTCCGCAAGATCTGGGATGGCCGTGCCAACATGGTCGAGCTTGAGGCCGATGGCCCGCAGGGGCACTTCGAAGGTCTGAACCTGCGTCTCTACCGTCCCCAATCCCACCAGTGGAGCCTCAATTTCGCCAACAGCAACGATGGCATTCTTACCGCGCCATCGGTCGGCGAGTTCAACCATGGACGCGGCGAGTTTTACGATCAGGAAATAGTCAATGGCCGGGCCGTCTATGTTCGCTTTGTGATCTCGGACATAACCGCAAATTCATGCCGCTTTGAACAGGCGTTCTCAGCCGATGGGGGCAAAACCTGGGAAGTGAACTGGACGGCAAACGACACGCGGGTGAAAGACGGATCTGAGAAAAGCGTTCAACCCGCTTCAGCACAAACTGATGGGCAACACGATTTTGATTTCGAAATTGGCAGTTGGAAGATTCACCTGAAGCGCCTCGATGGCCGCTTAATCGGGTCCACTACCTGGGTCGAATTTGACGGAATCACCGGTACCCAAAAGGTTTGGGATGGCCGCTCTCAGATCGAGCAGTTTGAAACTGATAGTGCGGCGGGCGGCCACATCGAAGGTCTCACGCTCCGTCTCTACAACCCTCAATCCCGCCAGTGGCGCCTCTATTGGGCGAACAGCAAGACCGGCACTCTGGATCCACCCCAGATCGGCGAATTCAAGAATGGACGGGGTGAGTTTTACGCCCAGGACACATGGAATAGCAAAGCTGTCTTCGTTCGATTTGTTTGGACCAACACCACTACCAACGTGCCCCACTTTGAACAGTCATTCTCGGACGATGGCGGCAAGACCTGGGAAGTGAACTGGATCACGGACCAAACGCGGGTAGATGAATCTGAGAAAACGCACTGAACGGGTGCCCCAGGTCTCGCGGTTCTCGAGACCTGGGATCTCGCTTCACTGTTTATCCCGCACCTACCTCACCGCAACACCTTCAGCGGACAAATCGCCATCTGCACCGGCCCTTTGTCCCGGCAGCGCGGCGTCGAAATCTTGCTCGGCCCGTTCTCGTCATAAGGACAAGCCATCTGGCACCACCCCTCGCGAAACTTCTCCCACTTCGACTTCCCTCGCCCGTGCGGCCAGAAACGCAGAGATTTTCGTCCTTTGAGCATCTTCACCGGAATGACGTAACACACGTCCTCCACCGTTATGTACGCTACCAGAAAGTCAATCTCCGTCTCGTCGTATTGCGCCACGGTACTAGTGGCGATCATCACCGAATACCCACGTGAAGCGAGCCTCCGGGTTGACTTCACCTGCACCCGCCACAAGCAGTGCCCCGAATCAAGGATGAAGTCATAACGCTCATCTCCCCAAGGCTTGGCCACGCCAAAACCCATGCTCGAAGCCTTAGCCAGAAACCTGGCCTCCGCCACCTCCCCATGGCGCTTCTGAGTATCGAGGCCGATGGCTTGAATATCGAATCTCTGAGTTTTAAATTCTTGTGCCGATTGCCGTCCAACCTCGCTGTCGCATTTCTGATCTTCAGTTTGCATGACGACAAAGGCGCAGCCAGTTAAGCTGCGCCTGAGTTCCCTTTCGTAAAATTTGTGGCAAACAAAAACGCGACCCAAAGCCTCGCCCCAAATTCGCGAGACCACGGCCGCGCCTGATTTACCACCTATAGCTTAGCTCTCACCCAACCACTTGCAACAACAAAATCCAAAACGTTTCCCACTCTGGGAAATTGTGGACACCCACAGCAAAACGGGTGTACTATCTCGGGAAATCCGCGCCGTTCCTGGCCCGGCACGCCGGAATCCACGTTTGGAGATGGTTTCCCGTCATGACCCACTCCAAGAAAGCGGTATTGCCAAGCTTCTTATCGTTATTGGTTGTGATCTGCGCGCTTTCGCCCCATGCCTCGGCCAGTTGGAAGGAAAGGGTCTTGTACAGCTTTCAGGGGGTTCCCGACGGCTCCCTGCCCGTGGGCGGGATTGTGTTCGACTCGGCGGGCAATCTGTATGGAGCGACCACGGAAGGCGGCTCTTCTTCCTGCATCTCGGTGGCGCAATGCGGCACAGTGTACCAGCTCGCGCCCCCAGCCAGGCAAGGCGGCCCTTGGACCGAGACCGTATTGTACGTATTCAAAGGCAACGCCAGCCAGGACGGAGCGTCTCCCGCAGGCGGACTGGTGATGGACAGCGCAGGCAATCTCTACGGCACCACGGCCTACGGCGGCACCGGGAATTGTGTGCTGCTCGGAACCCTGATGGGCTGTGGAACGGTGTTCGAGCTTTCCCCGCCAAAGCAAAAGGGCGGTGCCTGGACCGAGACTGTGCTATACAGCTTCCCGACCGCCAAGCAAGGCTATGTTCCCTGGGGGGATCTGGTATTCGACGGCGCGGGCAATCTTTATGGGGCAACTGAGTTTGGCGGCGGACATGGAACGACCTGTAACGGCTTCTATCAGTACTGCGGCGCAGTATTCGAGTTGAGCCCGCCGAAGACCAAGGGCGGCAAGTGGACAGAGAAGGTGCTACACGGCCTCGGTAGCGGCACGGACGGAGCTGCTCCCAACGGTGGGTTAGTGCTGGATGGCAAAGGCAACGTCTACGGGACAACGTTCGGCGGCGGCAATGAGAGCCGAGAGTGCGGTGCTGGCGGTTGCGGCACGGCCTTCGAACTTACGCCCCCGACCAAGAAGGGCGACGCGTGGACTGGAAAGCATCTTCATGTCTTCGCTGACGGCAGTGACGGGGCTGAACCTGCGGGCAACCTTATCTTCGACGCCAAAGGCTCACTATACGGAACAGCTCTAGGCGGCAACCCAAGCGGAGGAGGAATTGCTTTTCAGTTGAGGGCGATCAACGGCGGGCGGTGGAAAGAGACCGTTCTGCACTGGTTCAGCAACAACGGCCCAGGAGCTTTCACGACCGGCCTGATATTCGATTCTTCTGGCAACCTCTACGGTCCCACCAACGAAGGCGCGCTGTTTCGTGGAACCGTCGTCCGATTGAAGCGCCCCGCGAAGCAGGGCGAGTCGTGGGTACCCACCATTCTTTACACGTTCCGGGGAAGTCCGGACGGTGCAGGCCCCGCCGCCAAGCTGCTTTTCGATAAGGCGGGCAACCTTTACAGCGCAACGCAGAACGGGGGATCTGGGCAGGCGTGTCAAGGCGGTTGCGGGACGGTCTATGAGGTCTTGCCGTAGGAATCTGGGGACAAGGAATCTGGGGACAGACGGGACGTTCCCCGGTTTCTGGCGTCGAAAAATACGTGAACGTCCCGTCTGTCCCCGGATTTCCGTACGGTGAGTTCGCGAAAAAAAGACACCCCTCTTCTCCTGTGCTCTTGCTACAGCTTCCCTACAACATTGTCGTTGTATTCCCCAACCCAGATGTTGGCTCCGTCGAAGGCAACTCCGGCGCTGCCGATAGTTCTCACGTGACCCAACATAGCACCATCGCTAGCGCGCAGCTCAGTCACGGCCTCGTCGCCTGTGACCCAGATGTTTGTGCCGTCGAAAGCTACTCCGTAGGGTCCTAGCCCTGCGGAGAATGTACCCAAGACCTTGCCGTCGCTGGCCCGCAACTTGCTTACTGTCCCGTCATTGTCGTTGGCCATCCACATGTTCGAGCTGTCAAACGCTATACCGATTGGGGCGCTTCCGACGGTAAACGTACCCAAAGTCTTGCCGTCGGTAGCCCGCAATTTGCTGACGCTTCCGGCCGAGACGCCACCCCCGTTCACCACCCACACGCTGGCGCCGTCGAATGCCGCCGCTATAGGCGCATAGCCCACAGTGAAGGTGCCTAGGATCTTGCCATCGCTGGCTCGCAGCTTGCTCACGCTGCCGTTGCTCTGGCTGGTAGCGGTCGTTACCCAGATATGAGCGCCATCAAATGCCATCCATCCTGGGTTAGGTCCCACCGCGAATGTACCGAGAACCTTACCATCGCTGGCCCTCAGCTTTGTTACAGTGCCGTCCTCGACGCTCGAAACCCAGATGTTGGCTCCATCGAAGGTCACCCCATAGGCCTCGCCCGCGACGCTGAACGTACCTAGCACCTCGCCATCGTTGGCCCGCAGCTTGGTCACGGTGCCATCGCCAAAGTTCGCTGTCCAGATGTTTGCCCCGTCAAAGGCCACGCCGTAAGGCTGCGAGCCCACTTTGAAGCTGGTCGTCGTGTTGGCCCGGTACCAGCGCAGCAGCGCCACCTGGAGCGGGTTCGCAGGCGGCGCACCGTTGCTCGGCGGTTGTTCCTGCGCCGCGCCCGCTCCTTGCGCCTGGCCCGGAAACAAATTCGCGGTCGCGATAACGACCAGCGCTAAACAGATTCCGATCACTATGCGTTTCATATTCGGATACTCCTATGGGTTCGGCCCGGTGACATAACAACCAGCGTGCAGTAGAGAGAAGCTCCGCTGCTGATCTCAAGGGCCGCAACCGGAAGTCGGGGACAAGGTAAACGACCCTAACAAAGGTGGGCCAATGCTGTGTCGAAACAGGAAGAATGTCAAGGACAAATGCCCAGCCCGGCCGGTCTTGGACCCGGTCCCGGCCGTCATCCCGAGGCCCCCGCTAGCGGGCCGAAGAGCCTGCCCCGAGCGAAGCCGAGGGGATCTCGCGCGCAGTATTTCGACCTGACCCGCGCCGCCCCCAGTATCCTTCCCACAGTGACCGGCCGCAGCCGATTTTTTTGCTTGACCTCGAGCTCGTGTTTACGATAATATCTAGGTGTAGTGGTTATCTATAAGATAACTTCCGATCTTTGACAACCTGACCATCGAAGCCTCTTTCAGACAGTCCCAGCCCGCCGGGTCCGGCCACTCGGCAAAGGGCGAAAGCCTTGGTTGGCCCAGCTCTCCGCCGTTCCAAAACGGAACCGCCCGCAGCCGAGCCTACCGTAACTCCAATGTTTCCAAGATTTTGCCTGTAACTACCTTAAGAACCATAGATCTACGAGGCAAGAAAAATTCCGGTCCTTTGTTTTCTAGATTTTGCGCCAAAACGAGCGTTTTTTTGAAGGAAATCCTGCACCAGAATGTGTGCGGTCAAAAACACGACTTTAACCGCAAATACCGCGCTTTTCGCCTACTTTGCCTTCGGTTCCTTCGATAAGAGATAAGCACCAGGCGGTGTTCTTTCGTAATCTGCCACCCGGAGCAGTTGGAATGAAATAGTTGGAAATAGCGTATGGCCAAAGCTTCTTCAGCAAGCACACCCCGGGCTCCGCGGGTGAAACTCGCGGGGACCGTCCTGTCGCTGGTGCGTTTGGAAAACGGACGGCAGACTCGGGGAAAGCTGCACCAGCTCTCGGTCACGGGAGGGCTGCTGCACCTAGAGACGCCCCTGGACGAGGGGATCAAGGTAGAAGTGATTTTCCACGTGGGCGAAAGCACAGTGCGCAGCAAGGCGCGCATGCTGTTTCCGATGTGGGCGACCCAGGGCTATCTTCAGCCCTTCGAATTTTCCGACCTGGACGACGAAGACCGTTGCAATTTACAAGTCGACTTGCAACGACTGCTGGATTGCTCGGCGGCGGTGATTGTTCCGCCTGCAGCGGAAGTGGCCGAGACTTCCTCAGACGCGAACCAGTAGCCGAAGTCCGACTCTGCCCTGCCAGCCATTCCTCCGATAAAATAGATCGAACAAATTCCTGAGATCGTCAAGGTCCGGTCACAATCAGCGCGAGCCTTGCATCGATACCGGATGGAGGGAACCATGGCTCATCAGCATTCGCCCCGTTTTCTGAAGATCGTTGAGGATACGAAAAAGCGTATTCGCGAAGTCACGATCGATGATGTCAAAGCCAAACTGGATCGGGGAGAGAAGTTTCTGCTCATCGATGTACGCGAGGAAAGCGAGTACGCTGCCGATCACCTGCCGGGCGCGGTTCATCTGGGCAAAGGGATCATCGAGCGCGATGTCGAGGCTCGCGTGCCCGATCCGGACACGCCCATGGTGCTCTATTGCGGCGGCGGATTTCGCTCTGCCCTGGCCGCCGACAACCTGCAAAAGATGGGCTACACCCACGTGCTCTCCATGGATGGAGGCATTCGGGGCTGGCGCGAACAAGGTTTTGCCCTGACCAAGGGGTGAGCGAGCTCTTCACAAATATCCCTCGTATCTGAAAGTACTTCCGTAACTTGATGCCGTGACTCCGATACGTCACCATGGGTTACCTGACGCAAGGGATCGCCCGGCGTCAGTTCAAAAGGCGATATGCAGGGCAAACAAAATTCCGAGCAGGCGGGCACGGCAGCCGCTCCAGCGCGGGCGCCAAACGCTTCGGTTGAGCATGTGCTGAGCCAGGCCGCGACCGCGCAACAATTCTGCGCGGCGCTGGCCAAGCTTTTCGGAGTGCGGCCGACCGAGGTTGCTCTCATGCGCCTGGAGAGGGGCCTGTTGAATTTCGTTCACCCGGAACAACTGAAGACCGCAGGATCGATCCCGGTTTCCAGTTCTTCCGCGGTAGCGGCCCATACCGCTTCCACCAAGAAAACCGAACTTTTTAATGCTTTTGTGAAAGTGAAGCACGCCAGCATTTTCGAGAGTGTCAAGCTGAACAGCGCAGAGTCCGAGGACGTCGAACGAACCGGACAGAACGCGATTCAAAAGCTGATGTCGGCGCCGGTTCTTGATCCTCAGCGCAAGGTTCTGGGCGTGGTTCAAGTTTGCCGCAAGGGATTTGACGTAGCCACCGCGGGACCCGACTTCACCCTGGACGACCTGCAGCAACTGGAACTGGCCGCGAAAGTCTTATCCAAGCTTCCGTTTGTAAAATAGAAATTCCCGAAATCCACTTTACACCCGGGCTCCCTTTCTGGAAGCAAACCTCCGGCTGCGCCTTCGGTCGTCGGCATCTTCTGATGTTGTGCCTTCGCCAGAGGCGCTGGTCCAGTCTCGATGACCAGGTCCGGGCGCAGCCTCCTGCCCCATGGCTCGATCCAGAGCCTGTTTGTCCGCATCCGTCAGTGGTCGCGAAGCGCCTTTCGGGAGCTTGCCCAGCCCCAGTGGCCCAATCGCGACACGCAGCAGTCGCAGCACGTTGATCCCAAGCTGCGCCAGCAGGCGGCGGATGTGACGATTCCTGCCTTCATCGAGCACAATTTCGAGCCAGGTATTTTTTTCACCACCACGCAGAATTTGCACGCTCTTGGCGCGCAAGAAACGGCCATCGTCAGTTCGGACTCCCCGGCTTATGGATTCGATCAACCCAGCGTCCGCGACCGTGCTCACCTGGACGTGATAGATCTTGGCGAGATGCGTCTCCGGCGCGAGCACACGGGATGCCCACTCGGAATCATTGGTCAACAGCAGTAAGCCTTCGCTCGCTTTATCCAAACGTCCGACGGGCGCGACCCAGGGCAGAGCGTCCAGATAGGCGTACACCGTCTCGCGTCCTTTTTCGTCAGAAGCGGTGGTGACCACGCCACGCGGCTTGTTGAACATCAGGTAGACCTTCGCCCGGGCCGTGACTCCCTGTCCATCCACTTCGATGCGATCGCACTCAGAACGAACCGGCGCTTCCGGGTTGCGACAGATTCCACCATTCAAGTTCACGCGCCCTGCGTGGATCAGATCAACAGCCTTCGAGCGCGAGCAAAAACCCAGCTTGGAGACCGCACGTGCCAGACCGATTTGCCGGGATGAATCCGCGCGGGTCATGACATCATGCTAAACCACACTCGCTGAACCAACCTTAACGACTACAGGGCCCCGATGTTTCGTGGCTGAGATTTTCTTCTCATCAGCCTTCTAACTTCGGGCTCTATTCACGATCGCGTCTGGTTTGATAACGTCTTCAATTCATCCTGAAACTTTTCAAGGACGAGATTTCTTCAGAGAGGAATTGGAATCCATGACCAATCGCGTTCGTCGAATTTGCCGCCTGTTGGCCGCGTTCACACTCGCAGCCGCGTTTCCTACCTTCACCCCTTCCGCGAAAGCGCAGACGGTGACGTGGAAGCAGCTTTCCCCAAAGAAATCTCCATCCGCTCGAGCGTTTACGGCGATGGCCTATGATCCCGTCAGCAAGAAGGTGGTCCTCTTCGGCGGTTACGATGGAACGACCCATTTGAACGAAACTTGGACATTCGACGGAACCACATGGAACCGCCTAAAACTGACGGCCGCGCCATCAGGCCGTGCGGGCGCCTCCATGGCGTTTGACCGCGCGACTCGCAAATTAGTTTTGTTCGGAGGATTCGACGGCACACACTACCTCGGAGACACCTGGCTCTGGGACGGCTCCGCTTCTACCTGGACGCAGGCGCATCCCAAGTCGTCGCCCACGTCCGTGACCGGACCCATGTTGTTCACCGATCCGAAAAATGGTCATGCCGACGCGTTTGGCGGCTTCGATGGCAGACTCTATCAATCTTCGACGTGGCGCTGGACCGGAAGCACTTGGAAACAACTGCATCCCGCCAACATCCCCGGAGCACGGTCGATCGCGGTCGCTGCCCTCGACAGCGCGAGAAAGAATGTCGTCCTCTTTGGGGGACTGGGTGACGTGAGAACGGACAACACTTGGATCTGGGACGGCGCCAACTGGACGCAGCAGTCTCCCAGCATCCAGCCCCCCACTCGTTATGGCGCCGGCAGTGCCTTCGATCCCAAGTTGCAGATGGTGGTCATCTTCGGTGGCGGCGCTGGCGGTGTAGATCAGGATCAGACCTGGGTGTGGACTGGAACTGATTGGACTCAACTGACACCTGCGAAGTTCCCGTCTGCCCGGGAATCCATGGGCATGGCCTACGACGCAGCCAGCGGCCAACTCCTGGTCTTCAGTGGTCTTGACGCCAACACTCTGCTCAGAGACACGTGGAAGCTGATCGGGCACTAAACCAACGTCGTTCTGTGGCAAGGCGGCAGCAATTGGGTCCCGCCTTTCTTGCCTGATCGGAAGAACTCGCTTGAGCTTTCTTGGGGACGCCAGTCCTTTGCCATGGTCACGTAGACCCGGACGTGCCGTCCGCCCTGTCGAGCAAGTCCAAACAAGGACCGATTTCACCCCAATGCCAGCCCTGTGATACGCTCGCCCTTCCATGCCTGACGCCAAGTCTGACCGCCGCTCGCAGAAGCGCATACCGATGCGCCTGGGAGTCTCGATCCGTTCGCCGCAGAGCCAACCGGCCACTGGATATTCCCGTGATTTAAGCATCAGCGGGATCTTCCTCTACGCGGATTCCGAAATACTGGTGGGCAGCGATCTGGAGATGGTTTTGATGCTCCCCAGTCAACTCACCACGGCGAAAAGCGTTGGGTATGCTGTCAGGCCTCGGTCATCCGGGTCGAGCCGGGCGGAGAGGGCGGACGTTTCGGCGTGGCGGCGAGTATCCGGAGCATCGCGACCCTGCCCGAGATTCCCGGCTGACCCCAGCTCTTCGGTGTCAGGATCTCGACGCCGTAGCGTCGGGCGCGGAATTTGAACGCGCCGAGGACGCTTGTGAAAATTTGCTTAAGACTTAGAATTCTGCTTCCCTTTGCATAACGTTTGGTGCAATAATGCTGGCCCTTGGATTGCTCTGGTCCAGGATATCGGTATTAGAAATCGCAAATGTCAGGTGATCCGGTCATGTGGATGGAAAAGCTGTCCTACGGTGTGCTGCGTGTGCTCACGCCTCTGGGACCACGGTACCTCAACCCTTCGCTCGCTCAGCGGATTTACTTGTTGTGGATCTTTCGCAACTTCGAGACTTTGCCCGTGAAGGTACTTACTCCGCGACAGCAAAGACGCATCGACTCCATGTGCGCCCGGCACGGCTTTGTCTCCGTGCTCGAACCCAACGGACTGGTAGATACGCCGCTGCTCGGGACCCTGGAACAACGTCCGCCAGTTGCGCCGCCACGTCGGCCCGATCGCAGTGTCTCCGACGCCGTGGCACCGTTCGCCGCAGATCTTACGCAGCGTTCCTGAAACACGTTCTCGCTTTACGAACTGTCGTACGAGCGAAGCGAGGGATTTGAGCGTTCCGCCCTGCGTGAATCCCGTTCCGACCGTTACTGTGGCTGAGGCTTCTGCCCTGCCGGCTGCGGTCTGTTACCCGTTGCCATCTCGCCGCAAGGCCCTCCAGCATGCATGCCGCCCATGTGTGGCGCTTCACCCCGGCTCGCGCGGCACGACTTCAGCTCCTGCTCTTGCTGCGGTGTGATCAAACCACCAATCTGTTTCTGCGCCTCTTCGTGGAGTTGATGGATTTTCTGCTGCTTCTGCTGCGGCGTAAGCGAAGAATCGCTGCACACCGATTCCACTTGGCTGTGGGTGTTCTCTTCAATCTGCTTACGCTGCTGCATCGCCGACTGGGAGATGCCTGCCTGCTGCCAGCAAGGCGATTTGTGGGTTACCGTTCCCGGAGCCCCCGCTTTGGGTGAAGCTGAAGGTGCCGCAGTTTGCGCCGCCAGTGGATACGTCGAAAGCAACATGAGTACGGAAAACGCAAAACCAAGCCGCATCATTTTTGTCATAGAGGCCTCCCCGTATGCCAAACCCGATCGTAGCAAGAAAGTTGCCTGGGAAAACGGTAAACTCAGCTCGGGCGACGAACCCGTAGCCCCGGACGCGTCGTCCGGGCGCCCCCACAAGCGCGGCCCGCGACACCGTCGTCGGGCGAAAAAGGAATTGGTCAAACCGCAGGACGGATCCGCGCTCCACAGGTATAATAGTTTGGTTGTTCACGATCTGCGGCGGATCCGCAGTCTGAGTGAACGCCGGCGTGCCCGAACCAGTCGCAATGAGGAATTCAGGCGACAACATTAAGACGAGATCGGTTTTGATCGCCACCACTCAGCCCGCAATACTCGTAACTCCTTGAAGGGCGCGTAGCTCAATTGGCAGAGCAACTGACTCTTAACCGGTGGCTAGCCAGCCACACCCCATATTTTCTGCGCTTTAGCTTAGGTTCCCTTAGGCCTGATTGTGGTCTTTTTGGGCGCTTTGGTGCAAAAACGGTGCAAAAACGAGTTGCACTTTGCCTCACCCGCGAGTAATAGTCCCCGACCCTGAGGACCGGTATTTCAGAAAAACCAAGAACAGAGAGTGCGTGCACTTCACACAAGGCTACCATCTCCGAGAGAACTGGAACCTCGGATTAACTTGCTGCAGATTTCGTTGATAAACACTAGCCGACTTGTCGGGACCAATTCCACTCGCGTCAGTCTTGCTCGGTGAAAGCCGCGCTCAGATTCAGGAGCGACTTTGGCGCGGTTCTTCGGCAGAGACTGAACCACGTCTCTGACGTGCAATGCCAATCGTCGGTATGCTAAAAGAACGCAATGATTACCTCCGCAGAACTTGAAAACATTCCCCTCTTTTCGGGCATTGAAGAACAGGAACGACGCCGTCTCGCGCGGCGAGCTGCCGACATTCACCTCGAACCCGGCGAGTGGCTCATCCGTGAAGGTGAAGAGCCGCGGTTCTTCGTCATCCTCGAAGGGGAACTCGAAGCCGTCAAAGATATCGTCGGCCAGCGCCAGGTCCTTGGTCGCAGTGTCGCCGGTGACTTCTCAGGCGAAACACCAATTTTCATAGGCACTGCCAGCATCGTCTCCGTCCGCGCCGTTACAAAATGCCGCGTCGCTCGCTTTGAGCGCCAGCAACTGCAGGAGCTCGTCCGCGACAGTCCGTCCGCTGGCGAGATTATCTTTCAGACCATGACCTCGCGATTCGGCTTGGCTCAAAAACTTGCGCGCGAGACACCCTCCTCACGTGTTCAGATCTCTAGCTCGAAATACGACAACAATTGTCGCGCTATCCGAGCTTTTCTCTCCGCCAATCGCATCCAGTACGACTGGCAGCCAAGCATAACTGAGCCGGAAAGTGGCATCACAGTTTCGGTCGAGGGGTACATCACTCGAAAATCCCACTGTCCGACGCGTGGCTGAAGCCCTCGGCTTCCAGACAGTCCCAAAACACCAGCACTATGACATCATCGTCGCCGGCGCTGGTCCCGCGGGCATGACCGCCGCTGTCTACAGCGCATCGGAGGGACTCAAAGTCCTCCTCGTCGAGCGCTTCGCCGCTGGCGGCCAGGCGGGCACCTCCTCACGCATCGAAAACTACCTCGGCTTTCCTGCCGGTATCTCGGGCGATGAGCTCACCGAACGCGCCCTCAAGCAGGCCAAGAACTTCGGAGTCGAGATACTCTTCAAGCGCAATGTCGAGGAAGTGCAGTCGCTCGACGGCGGCCACTGCGTCACCCTCGACGGCGGCGACCGCATCAGCGCACGTGTCCTCCTGCTAGCCACTGGGGTTTCCTGGCATCGCGTTGAGTTTGAGGGCCATGATGAACTCCTGGGCCGCGGCATCCTATATGGTGCGTCCCGCTTTGACGGTGTTGCCGTCACAGGCAAGCGTATCTTCATCGTTGGCGGTGGCAATTCAGCCGGCCAGGCCGCCGTCTTCTACTCCGGATATGCTGCCGAAGTAATCATGCTCGTGCGTGGCCCCGGGCTTACACAAAGCATGTCGCAATACCTGATCCAGCAGATCCATGACAAGACCAACATCCGCGTCGAACTCCACACACAGGTCACCGGCGTACATGGAGAAGACCATCTCGAGCAAATTACGACCACTTCGCGCCCACCCGGCAGCCCAGAATTCACTTGCACGCGCGACGCGAAGGCGCTCTTCATCATGATCGGCGCTGTCGCAAAAACACAGTGGCTGCCCGCGTCACTCGAGCGTGACGCCAATGGCTACATCTGCACTGGCCGCGACATAACTACCTGGTCCCTGGACCGCGAGCCGTTTGCGCTTGAAACCGGCATCCCCGGCATCTTCTGCGCCGGGGATGTGCGCCACGGTTCCGTCAAGCGCGTTGCCAGCGGTGTTGGCGAGGGCAGCATGGCGATCGCCTTCATCCACGAATACCTGGGGCTCGCAGATACACATTCATAAGGCAGCGTATATCGACACCGCGCCGCGCAAGATCGACGGCGGTTTTGCGGCCTAAGCCGCGCCCCCCGTGATGATGACGATCTTATTGGTCATCATTTGAGTTCCTTTGCTTGCGTGCGTTCCCTTGGTTCAGAGTCAGGAATAACCCATGTTCTTGAGATCAGTAAGGAGAGCGGGCGCGGCTGGGCTTGCCCAAACGGCCTGCCGCAGACGCGGCTCGGTCCAGCCAAGCACCTGCAATGCCACCCCATTGCGTTTTCTTTATGAGCCAGTACCAGAGCGAGTACACGACGTGGAAACCGCATAGCCATTCCAAGGCGACCGAAATAAATGCATGCGCCTCAAGTGAAAAGTTCAACGCCGGGCTGCTGGTCGTAAACCCCCTGCTCTCGGGAATGAGCGCGGCGCCCGGTCGAAGGTATGCGATCAGAAGGCCCGAAACGACGGAAGCCGCCACGCCCAGATAGATGCCCCAATCGGTTATCCGCCTGATTCTTGATTGCGGCATTCGGACTGACGACCAAACCCATCGCCCGCCGCCTGAGCGGCGGCTTTGTACCCAGATAAGCCGGAAAAGGAAAATGAGGCCGACAATCAGGCCTAACTTCACTTCTCCTCTCATTGCGACAGAGTCCATCATCGCGCGTGTGGTTTCGCCGTTGCTGATGAACGCGTAAAGAAGCACGACTGCGCTGATCCAGTGAACTCCTCCATTCAGCCATCGTAGTGAACGGAACGAGCGAACGGGCTTGTGGGATACTTCAGGGCGAGCCGTCGTCATAACGCTCGCCTTTCGCCACGTACTCCATCTGCAGTCCGGCAGCTTATTTCCATACCGTCCTTTACGGGAAACGCGACCGAGACGTATCCGTTGGCGGGATCGCGTACATACCCCAGATAGCCGCTCAAGGAAGGAAGGTTCATATCGTCTGCAACAACCAACGCGCCGATCGGCAGACGAGACTCCAGCGAACGCAGTACTGGCAGGCACAAGTCTTTCCAACCGTCTAGCAGCACAAGATCGATCGGCCCGGGGATATCGTTCAAAGTCGCCATGGCGTTTCCGGCCAGAATCGTGACGTGATCGGCGAGGCCGGCTTCGGCCAAGTTCGCGCGAGCGGCAACGACCTTAGCCGCGCTCAACTCAGTACTGACCACGTGGCCGGTCCGGTTGTCAGCAACTGCGGCAGCAAGATAAATGGCGGAGACTCCATAAGATGTACCGAACTCAACAACGGTGTTCGGGCGCGTGGCACGAACCAATATGTAGAGCAGCTCGCCGCCTTCCTGGGAGATGGGCATGTAAGTGGACTCTGAGGCATCGGCCCGCTCTTGCGCGGTGGCGGACTCCCACGAGATACCCGGCTGGCGCCAGCGAGGGTTTTCATCATCGTTGGCCGCTGCAGCGAATAATCGGTCCAGAACTATTCTGACCTGATTTGTACGCAAAGTATTTGGCGGTCTAAGCTCTGGATCAGATCCAACTTCCATCATGATGGTCGATGCTTTTTTATCTGGCATATTGTTTCCCTCATTGCTTACAATACGAGCAAATGCTCGCAAATAAAACTCGCGTTCGGCATGGCAGAGGCCGGCCTCGAAAGAACATGCTGAAAGCCCGTAAAGTGCCGGCCCAAGCCAGGTCGCAAGAAACCGTCACCGTCATTCTTGAAGCGAGTGCTCGCATTTTGGAAGCAGAGGGACTGCGCGGTTTCAATACCAACGCGATCGCAGAGAGAGCCGGCGTTAGCGTCGGGTCCCTTTATCAATATTTCGCGAACAAAGACGCCATCGTGCTTGCCTTGATTGGTAGTTTTGAGGAGGCTTTACACGATGCTGTTCTGCGGGCCGTGCAGGATGGAAAAGGACAAGAGCTGAAACCACGCCTCAGGCTACTGGTGCAGGCACTCGTGACGGTGCATTACCACCGCCCGCGCCTAAATCGCGTACTGGAAGCTGAAGAAGAACGGCTCGGAAGCGGGATTGACAGTGCCGCGTTTCATGCAAACGTGCTGAAATTATTACGAGATCACCAAAACGAAGTGGCAGTGCCAGTTTCAAGGGAAACGGAGGGGATCGTCGTCGCCATTCTCCGCGCTTTAGTCGACTTTGGTCTCGCGTCAGACGTCAGTCCACGATCCACAGAGCAGCGAGCCATGCGGGCCGTGTGCGGGTACCTATTCTATGCAGGCTAAAGGTCCCCAACTGAGATTGAAGGGATCAATCGCGATCTCCCAGGAGTACAGCTTTCTCGCAACAACGATCGAAATTGCTGCCACTAACACATCACAGCGGCTTGAACGAATGTACTCGGAGGATTCATGGCGAACACAGAGACACTCATAGCTAAGGCCGACTCTGCCTTCAATCGTCGCGACATCAACAGCGCCCTGGCGCTCATGAGCGAGAATGTTAGCTGGCCCAAGGCATCGGAAGGCGGGCGTGTCGTCGGCAAAGAAGAGATTCGGGCCTACTGGACCCGTCAGTGGAAGGAGTTTGATCCTCACGTGGAACCACTTGAGCTAATCGACCGGGAAGGCGGCATTACCGAAGTCAAAGTTCATCAACTCGTGAAAAGCCTTGGCGGCGATGTCCTTTCTGATAGCGAAGTCTGGCACGTTTATACCATCGCAAACGGTCTCATTGAACGCATGGACCTCAAGGAAAGCGAAACGAGCTCGGACCCAACCCTATCTACAGCATTCGCCAGACGCTAGCATTGGTCAGGATCTGCCGCTGTTACTAGGAACGCCGGTTTCCGAAACATCAGATCAAGTGCGTCATCACTCACTCTCACTTTCTTGATCGTCTCCATCATAGTCACGGTTTCCTCCTGTTCAATCGTGACCAAGACTCCTTCATGGATGTGTTGCCGCGGGTTTCGGCTTGCACTGATTTCTCCTTCCACTTTTGGCGCCTGCAAGGAATTGTCAGTCGGCGTTCGGGCGCTCTCACCGAAGCCGGCGGACGAAGTGAAACTCGATGCCAGACAAAGGAGCGCCGACCTCGTGCATCGCACCGCCTGTGGCGAGTGACCCGAGATCTATCGTGACTAATCCAGTGCTGTTGATTAATTCGACTACTAACTGTTTGGCTTCGGCGTCATCGCCCGATGTAAAGATGACAGTACGGGGTTTGTTCGGGGAAAAGTCCTGTATCCAGGCCATCGGCATGTTGCTGATCGATTTAACGAGCCGTGCTCCAACCGCCATCTCAGCAACTATCTCGCTCGATGTGCGCCCTTTCAAGGCGGCCCGCGATCTCGTGACTCCCGCCAGACTGATGTCGGGTTTAGGATCCATGTGCGCGTTGGTCGCATCGACCAGAATCCGGCCACGCCAATCGATGCCTTTCAACACGTCAGGCACTTTCACCCAATGGACAGCGAGAATAACGGCGTCGCACTCGGCCGCCTGCTCCGTTGTTCCTGCGATGGCGCCTTGACCGAGATCGGCGACGAAATCAGCCAATGTCGCCGGACCTCTCGAATTGCATACAACTATGGTGTGACCAGCGTTTATCAAGTGACGGCCGAACGTGCGTGTTACGTTTCCGGCTCCCAAAAAACCTATTTTCATAACCCACCTCCTGACTGATTTCGCCCACTTTCATTGGCGTTACACTGTGCAAGATGAGTCTGTGCAGTGATACGATGTAGTAGTTTGTTTCTGTCACTCTGATAGGCATGGGCTATCAGCATGTGAACTTAGGCACCTGCGATACTTCGTTGCGGTCGCCGAAACCTTGAGCTTTCGCCAGGCAAGCAAGCAGCTACATGTCTCCCAGCCCTCATTGAGCGTCCAGATCAAACAACTTGAAGAAGAACTGGGTGTCGCCCTCTTCCGGCGATCAAAGCGGCGGGTTGAAATTACCCGTGCGGGCGAAGTCTTCTCGTCTGCGGCACGAGAAATTCTGTTGAGACTTCAGCAGGCATCGGCGGCGGCACTTCATGCAGAGAATGGTGAAGTAGGAACAATCCGGCTCGGGTTCATTCCGACGGCGAGCTTCCAAATTCTTCCCAGGCTGCTCGAGAAGATCAGAAGCACTCTCCCTCTCGTGAATGTGGAGCTTAGAGAAGGGTCCGAAAACCCCCAAATCACGGGGCTGCTTTCCGGAACCTTTGATGTCTGCATTGGTCATTTGAGCCGCACCTACGACCAAATCGATAACATGCTGGTGATTCGGGAGCGACTCGTTATGGCTCCCGAAAGGGCATAGGGCAGCCCGCAAAAAGTACGTGCGGTTAAGAGACCTTGAAGGTGAGCTCCTCATCATGCCCTCGAAAGATTTGTTGCCAGGTCTGCATCAAATGATCGTGACGGCCTTTCTGAAGAATCACCTGCCGCTGGGTCGATACCAAATGGCGGAACATTTTCAGACCGGGGTCAACCTTACAAAGGCCCGTGTGGGATATATGTTCCTTCCGTCTTCTGCAAAAGACTTTGTTCCTGATGGGGTCGTGTTACGAACTCCAGGTTTTTCCATCGGACCGTTGGACACGTTTGCTCTATGGTCGCGTGGCAATGTAGACCCGCTCGTTCACCGCGTCGTCAGCCTTCTCAGGGAAATCAAGAGGGATTTATGAGGCAAAAGGAAAAAAGTGTGGAGTCTACCAATGCGGCAAGTCTTCACAGTGCTGTCTGGTTTCTCGACAGACCGGAAACTATCCAGAAACGTTAGAACCCTATCGGGACTGCCCCGAGGAAGAGCCGGATTGTCCGTGAATGTGTGGCTCGGGGCAGTTTCGATAGGGTTCTAACGTTTCTGGATAACTTCGGTTTGCCGACCACTCGGGAGCTAGCCCAATCCCACTTACCGGGTGTGCAACGTAAAGGCGCGCCCATCCCGGCGGGAGCCCACTGACCTCGGTTGTCTGACGGAGCGCTAGGACCAATACACTACTACGCGCCCAGTGAGATGCTCCACGGACCGACAGCGCACGCTTGGTCGCCGAATCGTTGATCCACATCGTTGCAGTTATGAATCGCCCCTACATCCCCAGAACTTCCGGTTTATCCGTTCGGGTCACAGAGATGAGTGCGGAGGTGGCTCATAACATTGCCACCTCCTTAGACGACCGAGTGGAAGACGTCCGTGCCGATTGAGTTCCGCGTGCGGAGCGCCAATTCCGTAGTTCCCTACGGCTTATGACGATTTAGCAAAACAGTTACTGTATTCTCCAAAGCGTTGATGACGGCAAGATCGGGGCTGCCATTCACATCGAAGTCTCCGACCGCCACGGTGTGCGGATCCGTGCCAGTGATAAAGGCCATTGGCGAGGCAAAATTGCCGCGCCCGTCGCCCAACAAAACGTTGACAATGTTGTCATAGGGACTGGCTCCGGAGATGGCTACCGCCAGATCCAAGTTTCCATCACCGTCGAAATCAGCAGTACTGATCCGCCACGGAGAATCGGAAACTGGCAGATTTTTCTTCGATTGAAAAGTGCCGTCCCCATTGCCAATAAGCAAGCTGACCGTATTTTCGCTCGTATTCGCAACGGCTAAGTCCAGCTTCCTATCGCCGTTGAAATCCCCCACGGCGATGGAGTTCGGGTTGCCGCCGGCTTGGTAAAACACGGCTGGTCGAAAAGTGCCATCACCGTTTCCGAGTAAGATTGCAATGTTGCTGCCTGTGGATCTATCTGATACAGCCAGATCGAGCTTTCCGTCCCCGTTAAAGTCACCAAAGGCAACAAAGTCGGGGGAATTGCCGGCTGCATAATTGACCGCAGGTTTGAATGTGCCGTCGCCCTTTCCAAGCAAGATACTCACATTGCCGCTCCCGTAGTTGGCGACTGCAATGTCCAAATGGCCATCACCATTAAAATCCGCCAACGTGCAGGAAAACGAAAGACTGCCAGTCGCAAACGCCTTGCCAGTTACGAATTTTCCATGGCCATCGCCAAGAAATATATTGACAGAGCCAGAAGAACTGAAGTTCGCTACGGCCAGATCGAGATGTCCGTCACCGTTCAGGTCACCGGCTTGGATTCCGCTTGCTGTAGTACCATTCGCGATTGTCTCCCCGCTTTGAAAAAGGCCATTTCCCTTGCCGAGGAGGATGCTTACATTGGCGCCATCAATATTGGCAACAGCCAGATCCGGTCTTTCGTCTTCATTGAAATCCCCCACGGCAGCGTCTACTGGACCTTCGTTTGGACTTTGTCCGGTGAGGGTGTCGTGTGCGGCCTTGAAAATTCCATGACCTTCTCCGTACAGCACGGCAACACCATGTCCCGTACCTGGTCCTGTAACTACCACTAGGTCTGCCTTCTTATCCCGGTTAAAATCCCCGGTTGCCATCTTAAGTCCAGTGGGTGCATAGCTACCCCCCGATCTGAAAGTGCCATCTCCTTTGCCGACCAAAATGAAGGTGCCGTTGGCGTGAACTGCTAAGCCAACGTGGTCTTCATCGCTGAATTTTATGGCGGTGATTCCGATGGGTGACAACGGTGCGCCAACCACATAGGTTGCTGATGTCTTGAAGGTGCCATCTCCCTTCCCCATCAGCACTGACGCCGTACCATCCGCATAATTCGCGGTCGCCAAGTCCATATTCCCATCGTTGTTGAAATCCGCAGCCGTCAGGTCGAACGGTTGAAATCCAACCTTATAGTCACGTTTGGCCTTAAATGTACCGTCCCCCTTCCCTAGCAGCACGCTGACGTTGTTACCGGGACTGCCAGAGCTTCCGGAATTTGAGACCGCTAAGTCCAACTTGCGATCGTGATTGAAATCAGCGATCTTGATGGCGGTGGGAACGAAGTTGACGTTGTAAAATACAGGCGCCAAGAAGCCGCCGCCCGGCGTGCCTAGCATTACACCAATGGTGCTCCCATTCCACTGATTGACCACCACGTCCGGCAAGCCATCATGGTTAAGATCTGCTACCGCGACATAAGTGGGCGATTGCCCGGCCGGAAACGTCACGGATGATTGAAACGAGCCATCACCCTTCCCTAGGAAAACGACTATCTGACCGCCAGTCTCATCCGCCAAGACAATGTCCAATATTTTGTCTCCGTTAATATCGGCCACTGCGATCCCAAACGGGGTTTGTCCTCCTGCGTAGAATACTGCGGGACGGAATCCCCCGTTTTTTTTGCCTATCAGAATATTCACGCCTCCCGCACCATCCGCCACGGCCAAATCCTGGATACCATCTCGATTAAAATCAGCGACGGCTACGCTGTAGGGAAAAGTGCCTACGGGATAATAAATGGCATCGGCAAACAGTTTCTTGCTGCTTGCCTGTGCACCAGAGGCAATGGCGAGGAACGTCAAAAACGTTAGAGTGCGAAAAAGAGTGCTTCTGACATCGGATAGCATAGGTCTCCTTAAGTTCCTGTTCTCCGCTCAACCAGCCTATCTGGCACCGAAACCGACGCATCGCCCAGGAGGTCCGTTTCTTCCCCACAGGCAACTGACATGCCATTAGATCTAAATAGCCCCGAATCGTCTCTCCCAGAGAGAAATAACTTGCATACTGATCCTGTAGGCATTCTGACCGACCAGAAAACGTGATAGATTTTGTGGTATGGCCAGGCGCGGCTCCCGCGCTCGTTCCCACGCACCCACTATCGGCTGCTCGCCACTGCAGAGTCTTTAGGGGATGGTGAAATTATTCTGAAGAACCTCTGAAATCAGATGAGCAGTCCATGGAAATAAAGCACTTATACGGGTTTGGCCCCTTTCAAATAGATTCTGCCCGACGACTGCTCCAAAGGGATCGCCAGCAAGTCCCGTTATCGACCAAGGCATTCGAGGCTCTGCTGTTACTGGTGCGCAATAGCGACCGCTTGGTGGAGAAGGACGAACTTATGAGGGCTCTTTGGCCGGATACGGTGGTCGAAGAGAACAACCTGTCGCAGAGCATCTCGGCGATTCGCAAAGCTCTGGGAGACTCGTCGCAGGAGCAGCGATACATCGAGACTGTTCCTGGGTGGGGGTACCGGTTTGCGGCAAAAGTGACAATAATCTCAGATGCGAAGAGTGCGGAGGTAATCAGAAGCCACGAACTTCCGGCCCACCGGTCCGATTACAAATCGCTAATTACTGGGGTCGCAGTGGTCACGGTTCTGATTGCCGCCGCGGTATTTTATTTTTTATCCCTCGGGCGAAGACAACTTTATGGGAGCCGGCAGCCGGGCAACTCTCAGGTATCGTCACCACGACGCTCCATCGCCGTCCTGGGATTTGAAAATCTATCTAACGACAAAAAGGATGAATGGCTTTCTACGGCCCTCTCCGAGATGCTCAGCACCGAACTCGCGGCTGGAGATACGCTTCGTATTGTCTCCGGGGAGGACGTAGCCCGGGCGAAAACAGAAATTCATTGGAGAGACACCGGCACGCTGGCCAAAGATACGCTGCAGCGGATTCATCGTAATCTGGGTTCGGAGCTGCTGATACTGGGTTCTTATACGGCAATCGGAGACGAGAGCAGAAGACAAATTCGACTTGACCTGCGCTTAGAGAACGCAATGTCCGGCGACTTAATTGCAGAAATCGCCGAATCGGGTCCCGAAGGTAATCTGTTTGATGTGGTGTCTCGAGCTGGAATTCGGTTGCGTCAAAAACTCGGGCTCTCGGATTTATCCCCGGACGAGGTGGTTGTGGTTTCGAAGTCGTTGCCTTCAAATCCCCGGGCCGCGCAGCTTTATTCGGATGGATTGGCGAAACTCCGGGTGTTCGATGCGATCGGCGCTCGGGACAAATTACTGAAAGCTGTGGCTCTCGAACCCGACTATCCCTTGGCGCATTCCGCGTTGACGGACGCATGGTCTGTGTTGGGCTATGACGCCAAAGCCGAAGAGGAGGCGCGAAAGGCGTTCCAGCTTTCCAAAACTCTTTCTCCCGAAGACCGACTCTCGGTCGAGGGCCGTTACCGCGTCGCGACTCATGATTGGACTAAGGCAGTCGAGGTGTATAGCACAATTCTCGCGCTTTTTCCTGACGATCTGGACTACGGCCTGCGCTTGGCCTCGTCGCAGACGGCTGCGGCAAGAGCTCACGACGCTTTGACCACGCTCGATCGGCTGCGGCATTTTTCCCTGCCGGCAGGTAATGATCCTCGCATTGATCTCGAGGTCTCAAGGGCATGGAATTCCCTCGGGGATTTTAAGCAGATGGATGTGGCGCTTGCCGGCGCAGTACGCAATGCCGAAACAGATGGAGCTCAACTTCTGTTGGCGAGAGCGCGCAATCAACAATGTTTTGTGTGGCGCTTTCTTGGGGAGCAGCAAAAGGCAATCAATGGGTGTCGCGAGGCGCAACGGATTTACTCCGCCGCCGGCGATCGTGGAGGCGAGGCCGACACACTTAGACTTCTGGCAGACGTGATTTCAGATTCCGATGTTCCTGGTGCGATGCTTTTTTACCAGCAATCACTATCAGTCCAGCGTGAAATCGGACATCTTTCGGGCCAAGCCATTGTTCTGAATGAGCTGGCCATTCAGTATTCAACCCGTGGAGATCACACTGACGCTAAGAAATTCTTCCGGCAAGCTCGTGCCATTTTTCAGCAGCTTGGGAACCGGGTGAGTGCGACTGGAATGATGATCAACATAGGCCATGAACTGGGCTCCGAAGGCCGACTAGAGGAGGCCAGGAAGATGTACCAACGCACCAGCGACGATGCCGTTGCGTTGGGCAACAAAGATATTGAGGGTTTGGCAACCGTCGACATTGCCCAACTGGACCAGTCTGAAGGGAATTTGGATCATGCGCAGCTATTGTTTCAGCAGGCGCGCGAATTGTTCACAGCCGTAGATGACAAGGCCCAGCTAACTAACGCCATCAACGGCCTGGGCGAGATCGTGATGTTAAAGGGAGATTTTGACACCGCTCAAAAGCTATTTGAGGACGCTCTTGCTGTCCGACGATCCGCTTACCAAACAGTACCCGCTGCGGAGACCCAGCTTGACTTAGCGCTTCTCTCTCTTGAAAAAAGTGCGGCGACAGCGGAACTGGAAGCCGGGGTGCGACAGGCTGTGGATGTTTTCCGCCATGACAAGGCGATCGATGATGAAGCTGTTAGCACCGCCTTGCTGGCACGCATATTGCTTTCACGGGGAAGAGCAGCCGAAGCCTTAGCGATGGCACAACACGCGACTTTGCTATCAACCAAGGCGGATGTGAGTGCTCGGCTCTCTGCAGCGGTAAACATAGCCCGCATCCACCAAGCAACTGACCAAACAATCGGAACACAAGTTTTAGCGAACTTAAAGAGCACGATAGCGCAAGCCCGCAAGCTAGGTTACTTTGAGACTGAACTTCAGGGCAGGCTCACCCTGGCTGAGATTGAAATGAAGTCCGGGGCTCCGACTCGGGGTCGAATCGACCTGGACGCGGTTAGAAAGGACGCAACCAATCGCGGATTCACGGTGATAGCTCGAAAGGCTGCTTCAAACAACGGCTAATTGGATAACTTTGAAGCGTGATCCTAAATTTCCTATTGGCAGGGTTACCTTTTCCTGCCTCTTTCAGGTTCTCTAAACTAAAACAGCCAACTCCATTTGCGCGATTCCCCTCCTGCTTATGCTTCACAGCGCACTTTAGTCGTCGTGTGGCTAATTTGCGCGGGTTAGCCCTCGAGATCAAGTTCCCCAAGCCCGCCCACTCCAACATCTGCGGCAGGCTTTAAGGATTTTTAACTCATGCGTTTTTCCCTCCGCATACGGACATCTGCAATTGGTTCCGTGCTGAGTGACGGGCAATCCGGAAGTGATCCCCCAAGGACGACGCTGGCCAGAAGTCGGCTTCGGGGAGATCATCCTTGAGGTCCCCGAAGCCTGTTTCTGGCCAGTCACGGACCACACGAGCAAAGCACGAAAAAGCTGTGACATCGGCTCTGCCGCAATGTCCGCGGATTGGGGCACTGCCTCGACTTACACCTTGC
>Ga0210384_10000172_pt1 | contig 97801 bp, 84 predicted proteins | sample IncBWH2MmetaG_FD_160574 | JGI IMG/M metagenome (GOLD analysis project Ga0210384, IMG submission 160574) | Forest soil microbial communities from Barre Woods Harvard Forest LTER site, Petersham, Massachusetts, United States - Inc-BW-H-2-M | ecosystem: Environmental > Terrestrial > Soil >... | reverse complement strand
GTACATAGCGAGAAGCATGGGCACTTCGGTTTCCTCATCTGGGTGCTGTTCCCAGAGGTCCGTCAAGTCCATGCCAAACGAGTGTAGCGTTTCGAGATCATCCTCCGCTTCAAACCAGCGGACCGCGATTGCGTGATCCCCGGGCCTAAAGTTGCGCGCAAGCAATTCGACGGCTTCGCCCCTCCACTTAGCCCCCGTTTCTACAAGTCGGAACGCGAGTTGTCTAACCTCTGGGTGAGTAATCTGCGAGAGGGCGCTTGTCGCGGCCAATCCCACGCGCTCATCCTCGACATCGACCAAGCTGAACAGTAACTGGATATCGAGCGGGAAAAGCCGCCGTGCGAAAATCCGTAAATGGGCATACTGCTCTTTGGGGCTTCGCGCTGCGGCCAGCCCCCGCGCGGCATGATCAAGCTCAGCATCGTTGGCTCGTGCGCCCCAACTGGCGATCCACCCGGATGTCATCTCCAACAACTTCGGCTTAACCTGTTCATAGGTGGCGCTCATCATTTCACCGGATTTGCGCAGTCGATCATCTAAGTGATTTCGGCTCTCTTCCTCCGCCAGTCGATACGCTTCGATCCGAGGATTTCCCGCTCCTACCTTCCGTAAGGCCTCCCGAGCCTCCTGTTCCCCGACGGTCTCCTTGGCCGCACTCATCAACCAGCCCAGGTCAACTTTCTCCGTTGTAGCCGTCAGCAACGCGCCTATCTTCTCACTCGCAAAAAGCAGGCCGTCGATTCCATCCATTTGGAAGAACTCGATTGCAATGGCTTCCCCTTTCTTCGGCCCCGGATTATAGCTCTTATACATCACTCGCTTTGCCCGGTCATTTCCATCAGTTGCCAGACAAGCCGCAAAGTGAAACCTTTGCGCCGCGTCCCAATCGTCCCCGCTGCCCGGCAGAACGTTTAGAACCTCGTCATAATAGACCTCTTTGCCTGGCATTAGGTCCAATAAGTCCAGCATGTAGGACGCCCGTGTGCCTTCCATCTGGGCGTCATAGGCCCGACAATGCAGACAGGCATCCAGTATTACGTTCCGAAATCCATCAACATTGTGGTCTCTGGCATACAGGATTGCTCGTCCGTGCCCTAACTGCAGCAGTTGGCGAAACTGATCTTCGTCCATCCGTGCATCATATCTATTCGGAACGAAAGGATACACGCGCCTTTTTGGGATGAAGAAAAGTTAAGTTTTGCTGCTGACATTTTTTTTTTGCCTCTTTATAAATAGGGAGACTCTCGCCGCTTTTTTGGATTTTCCCGGTGAGGTTTGGCTGATTTTCCCCCTCTATATAGTAGGAGAGTCTTGTCGATGCGTGGTTCCGCAGATGTGGCTGGGTTGCCTGAGGTCAGGAGCCGCCGGGCATTCTTCCGCTTTGAAATTGTATGCCAAGATCAGGCGCCGGAAATCAGGCTTGAATCTACTCCCGATTTTTCCCATTCAGAAATGCGTGCAGCTCGCACCCCATTTTTTGGCATGAGGTTCTCGCGCAATTTTTTCATGGATTTCATCTATTTAAACACTTGGGACAATCGGCCAGTCATCTGCATCAGCGCCAATTCACCTTGCTGGTAGGCAAAGTCGGAGTCCAGGAAGAATAACGATTTCTCCCCTTCATCCAAACGGGCCAGCTCGAGTTCTTTCAAGGTGGCCTGACCTTGATCAAATCTCGACTGTACTAACGCAAGATATTCTTGCGCCAGCTTTAATTCCAGGCGGGCAACCGTCAGCTTGGCATTCAGGTCGGCCGCGTTGATCGTACTTTGTTTCGTTGCGATCTCTTCATTGTCCCGCAGGTTGGCGAGGGTCAAATCCGCTTCTGATAATTGGCTTCTCGCGAGAGCGACATTCGCCGAAGTTTTGGGACTGAACACTGGAACCCGAATCAACACGCCAATCGCCGCACTGTTTCGCTGAAATGTGGTGAAAAATTGCTGATAATTATTGAATTTTGCAAATAAATTGTACTGGGCGATAAGATCCACTGATGGCCAGTAGCCCCTGCGTGCCCCTTTCAAAGCCGCTTGTCGCGCGCTTCGCTCGAATCCCATCTCCCGGAGAATCGGGCTACTCTCAACTGCATCCTGGACGTGATCAGCCGTTGGCTGGTCGATCTCCGGCAAGCGTTCAGTCGAGATTGTTTCCAGCCTTTCTGGTGGAAGCCCGGTCAGTTTGTGGAGCTCGTCAGTCAGAATCTGAATCTGGCCTCCCAATTGCACGACCTGCTGTTCAATTTTGGCTTGGGTGAGTTCGCTCCGAGTGACTTCGATGGAATAATCCATGCCGGCGGCTGCACGTTCTCGCATGTATTGAACGATTCTCTGTGCACTGGCACTTTCATCGTGAAGCAGATCTAGAGCATGGCGTGCCTTAGCCAATTCCAAATAGGAAGTCACCGTGCGGACGATGACGTCGTCGCGCGCGCGGGTAACCTCAATCTCCAGACTTTTTGCGTGCTCCAGCTGGGCGCGGAACTGATTCCGGAGCGGCTCGTCAAAGATTGCTTCCGAGTAATTGGCTTGAAGCAAGGAGGGTGGCTGGGCATTGATCGTCACAGGATAGCCACTGCTGCGGGCCAGCGTTGAACCAGCATCCAGGTTGGGCAGAAACGGAGTTCTACTTACGCGTGCTTGATTTTTAGCAATAGTGTACCTAACGCGTGCCAATGCGAGATCGCGGCTGTTGGCCACGGCCAGCGATACGGCCTGCGTCAGCGTAAGCGCGGGCGAACCTTGCGCCAGACTATTGATTGCGCCCCAAAGCATTGCGACTCCCAGAAATCCTGCCGTAATACTATTTCTTGCATAGGTCATAGGATTCACGTCCGTTCGTTGAGATCTACTTGCGAGGTGCGCCTGTACCGGTTGAATTGCTTGCAAATGAAGGATCCGTGGGAAGAACCGCCTGGCCCTCATTTCGTTTCGGATGTGCGAACCACTGTGCCGTCGCGGAGGTCGAGGTTGCTTGACAGCGCCACTTGATCGTCTTCCCCCAGGCCAGAAACGACCTCGTAACTCGTGGGGTCTGCCATTCCCAATACAACCTCACGCCGACGAAGGCGTTCGCCATCTAATACAAGCACGAAATGCTTTCCCTGCTCTGTGCGAATTGCTCCCCGGGGAACCGCTAATGCATCATTCTTTTGCTGTACTAGAATCTGAACATCGACATTTACGTCGGGGAGAAGTTCGAGCTTCTCATTATCCACAGAGCACAAAACTTCACCGATACTTCGCGTCCCCCGGGCGATGACTTGTTGTGGAATTTGCTCGGTCTTTCCGGTCCAAGTCCGGTCCGGCAGGGCGTCCCAAGTAATTTTGACGGACTGGTTTAGCTTCAATTGGCCCAGATCAGACTCGTCAACAAAGGCTCGCAATCGTACCTTATGAAGGTCGGCCATTTCCGCCATTACATCTCCCATCCGCACGAAACCGCCCTCACGCAAAGGAAACGAATAAAGTGTTCCGTTAATCGGTGATGTCACCGTCGCGGATTGAAGCCTGTCCTCCAGCAAGTGAATTCGCTCGTGGACTTCCTGGACGTGCAGCGCGAATCTTTGCTCCAGCACCGTTGCGCGATCAGCAAAGTCTCTTTGTCTCTTCTGCAGTACATCGAGCGTTGTCCGTGCGCGTTCTAGATATGTAGCGTTTTGGCTTACTTCATCGGATGTGGAGGCGTGATTCGCAAGTAGTTTCTCTAATGCCTCCTGCCTCTGTTGCAGGCGATCAACCTCCGCCTTAGCTACGCGAAGATCGCCAGCTAGTTGCGCCTTCTGGTCCGGCTCTCCCCCTGCGCGAGCGTCGCGGAGACCTTCCTGAGCCTCGAGCAGTTGATTTCTCATCATTGCCAGGTCCGCACGGAGTTGGTTCGCGTCCAGGATTAGAATCACTTGACCACGCCGAACTTGTTGTCCCTCCTTCGCTACTGCGCGGGTAACGAAGCTATCGAGTTCCGACCTGAAGATATGTGGCTCAATGGGCTCGATCTTGCCGTTGGAAGTGATGTTGTCAATAAGCGTTGCCCGGGAGGGTCGAACGATCCGCACCGTTGGGATCGCATCCCGCTTTGAGTAGAGCTTATATGTGGCCAACAGAAGAGCGGTGCCCAAGAGCACGCCGGCCAATATTTTCCATTGTTTCATCCATCTAACGGTTGGCATTCATTGCCCTCGACTCGATCGGTGAAGCCCCCGGAAGGACGCGAGCTTATCAAACACTCGCCAACCTTGACCATAGAATGTCAGATCTGGAAGCGGCCTTGACAAATGTGCGCCGTACAAGCAAAGTTTCGCACGGAGCCTAACCTAAGCCACACGGCACCGTGGGATTTGTTGTAGCTATTTACCTTGCTTGCGTCTGCTGTCCGCAGTCAAATTCGAAGTCCCCTCACATTCGGTGATGAAAATAACATTGGCTGCGAAAACGGGATGGCTTCAACCGCTGGCTCTGGAGCCGCCCGGCGTCACCTAGTTCCTGCTGCTCCGAACCTGTTTTTCTTCTTCGTCTTTGCAGGCGCAATGCTCGTGTTGCACTGGCCTTATTTGCGGCTCCCCTATTTCTGGTACGAAATGGGTCAGTTTGTACCAGCGGCCCGGGACATCGTACGCGACGGCGCGTGGGTACCGCAATCCCCCGGGCCGAACGTTCATCCGCCTGGTGTAATGGCATTTGTGGCGTTGGTCTGGCGTGTTGCCGGCTTCTCTATTTCCGCCACACGCCTGGCGATGCTGCTGATCGCGGCCGTCGGTCTCCTGTTCGTGTTCATTCTGGGCATCGAACTTGGCCGTCCTGGGCAGGCAAAGTCGGCGTTGCTCGTGCCGGTGCTGCTCTTGTTCTCGCCACTATTTTACACACAAGGAACTCGCCTTGCGCGGTCCTGGCCCCACCGTTTCTTCCATGCACGATCGTTTGCCGCTTTATTTCGTTGTAAACAATTAACTTGTCGGCGTATTTTGCAGCGATTTTTACAGTTTGGTCTTTGTTTCCGCCTTCAGAAATGATAATTTCATGGGGTATTGTAGGCTGCGATTTCAGCGAGCTTGCAGACCCGATGGTCTTCTCCTCAAAGAGTCGTTGGGCGCGGCGAGCCAAAGAACCATTGAAGGGGGATCAGGACAATTTCAATATCCAAGTTGCTTATGGATTTGCGTCCGGGCCGTCCTGTATTGACAAACGGACCGATGGCTGGCAGAACCCTGATTGGGGCGCAGACTAGGCCGAATAGGGGGAATCGCCGATCCTGCGGGATCATCGTGAAGAGGGGGGATCGGCCGGCGACGCGTATGCGTCGGGAACGAATTGGTTCTCGAAGCGTATTCCTGAAACGCGATAGTTCGAGAAGTGGCTTGACGAAAACACGCAATGTTACGCAATGATACGCTCACTGTCGCTCTAGATTCCCTCAAACGCAATAGGTTGCGGGTGTGCCTGGCAATTTTCGGAGTAATGATCGGTAGTGCGTGCATTATCTTGGTAGTAACTGTCTCCCTCACTGAACGACGCTACATAATGGACCAAATCGAAGGGGTTGGTTCGAACCTCATCTACGCCAACTACGATTATGACCCTCGCCGTCCTCCTGCGCGAAGCGAAGATATCAACTTGGCCGACGTGGCCGCATTGAAGGCGTCTATTCCGGAAGTGACTGAAACTGCAGGCACCCGGTCAATTCCTGTTACCGCACGAGTCGAGGGAAACGAAGTCCCCGCAAATCTGGTTGGCGTGACGTATGGGTTTCAGGAGATCCGAAAGCTTGTCATTTCGCAAGGTCGCTACTTCGAACCGACGGATGGCCAAGCTCATAGCAAAGTTTGCCTGATTACTTCCAGTCTTGCGGAACGCTTGTCGCCTGGCGAAGACCCTGTCGGGAAGAACATTCGCCTGGGTGAACTGCGGTTCGAGGTCATCGGAGTCTTTATGGAACGCGTGACGAGTTTCGGTCTGGCCGAGATTCAGCGCGAATCCGTTTTGGTACCTTTCGAACAGATGAAGTACCTTACTGGCGAAGATCATGTGGCTCAGCTTTATGTACAAGCGCACACCCCGCGTGAAGTTGGTACCGTAACGCAAAGCGTGGCCCGGATTCTCAAAAGCCGACACCCGGGTCCGTCCGTCTACCGCGTGCAGAATTTGGAGCCGATCCTGAACATGGCAGAACAGGTTGCCTTCACCCTAAGATTAGTCATGCTGGCGGTTGCATTAATCGCTATGATCAGCAGTGGAGTGGGGATCATGAACATTATGCTGGCGTCTGTGATTGAGCGTACCCAGGAAATCGGGATCAGGAGAGCCTTTGGGGCCCGTCGGATTCAGATTCTCCGCCAGTTTCTTTTGGAGGCGCTCGTCATCAGCGTGGCCGGCGCGCTGGCAGGTATTGTGTTGGGGATAGCGGCCCCTATAATTGTGAAACCGATGTTGCAACAGTCAATCACGCTGCAGTCCTCCTGGATCTCTCCCCTGCTGGCCTTATTCATTTCATGTCTGTGTGGGCTATTTTTCGGGTACTTACCAGCAAGTCGAGCGGCCAGAGTCGATCCATGTCAATCGCTCAGGTACGAGTAGCCGGGAGGCGGACTTCATGTTTGCGCAAGATCACATGATTCTGATTGCGACGGCAAAGGATACCTTCAACGGGATGCACTCGTTCAACTCGTTCGATTCGGCCGTGCTGATCACGTATTTTACTGCCTTGGCAATTCTAACGGTTTATGGGCTACATAAGGGCTGGTTAGTTTACAATTATCTAAGGTGGCGGCGGAACGTGCCCCGCGTTGCGACCGATCCAACCGAGTGGCCTGCGGTAACCATACAACTTCCCTTCTATAACGAACGCTATGTTGTCGAACGCCTGCTGGATGCCGTCGCGCGGATCGATTACCCGCGCCGATTGCTCGACATTCAGGTACTCGATGACTCGACTGATGATACTCAACAAGTGGCGCGATTCCACGTCAAACGGTGGCAGAAACGAGGCTTGCCTGTTCGTTATTTCCATCGCGGCAATCGTGCGGGCTTCAAGTCGGGAAATTTGGCGGAAGGCCTAAAATATGCTACCGGAGAATTTGTTGCGCACTTCGATGCGGATTTTGTGCCTGAGCCGGATTTTCTGCGTCGCACCCTCCCTTACTTTCAGAATCCGAAAATAGCGGTAGTCCAGGCGCGCTGGACTTATTTGAACGGGAATTTTTCTGTCCTGACGGAAGTCCAATCGATGATGCAGAACGGCCATTTTACCATCGAGCAAGGCGCGAGATCGCGAAGCGGAGCATTTTTCAATTTCAACGGGACTGCGGGTATCTGGCGGCGCGCGGCGATCGACGACGCGGGCGGATGGCAGCACGACACCCTGACCGAGGATACCGATCTTTCCTACCGTGCCCAGCTTCGTGGTTGGCGATTTCTCTACCTTCCTTATATTGAGTGCCCCTCGGAGCTGCCGATCGAGATGAACGCCTTTAAGGCACAACAATCACGCTGGTCCAAGGGCTTGATACAGACTGCGAAGAAGCTTCTCCCGCGGATACTGCTTTCTGACGCTCCCGTGCGTGCCAAGTTCGAGGCATTTTTCCATCTGACCGCACCTCTTACCGCTCCTGTTATGATTATCCTTTCGGTACTACTTTTGCCCGCCACGCTTGTGCGATTCCATCAGGGCCGCTTTCAGTCTGTTTGGATCGACACGCCGGGAATTATATCAAGCTTAGCAATTGTGGCTTTCTATGTGGTTTCGCAACAATCGCTTCATCCACGAGAGTGGAAGCGATTGTTGCTGTTCTTGCCCCTGCTGATGGCATTGGGCATCGGCCTCTCAGTGTCAAACGCCAAGGCGGTACTCGAGGGTATATTGGGGGTCAAGTCGGATTTTGTCAGAACCCCTAAGTACAATATTGACGGCAAGTCCGGAGCCTGGTATGCCAAGCAATATTGGAGCCCCGCCGGATGGGTTCCCTTCGTCGAAATCGCTTTCGGCTTATTCTATGTTTACGGGGTTATTTCCATGTTGCGAATGGGAAATTATAGAATGGTGCCGTTCCTGCTGCTATTCGTTTCAGGCTTCCTGTATATCGGTGTCGTCTCCTTAATGCAACGGTGGTGGGGGCAGCTTCGGGAGCGCACCCAGAGCGCTCCCTCATCCGCAGTACAGCCTGCCGCCCCAGCCGAAGTAACTCTTCCCCAGCTTAGCGAGGTTGAAAGTCTACCGTATCTAGAATCAGCCCCGGTAGTAGAGCGCGGGGTCAGTCCCCTGGATTCTGAGTACTAGCAGGTCGAAGCTTGACACAACCTGACATTTGGAACACCCCGAGTCGGATATCGAAGAATTGCAGTATCGAACAGAGACAAACGTGGACAAGTAACTTATGGTAGAGTTCAACGGTTTACAATGCGTTGTGTGTTTGCCTGCTGGGCGAAGACATTAGTTCCCGTGGTGAGGTCTGCCCGATGAAGATATTTGTTACAGGCGGCAATGGCTTTATCGGCTCGAGCGAGGAACAGATTCGGGCAGCCACGGACGCTCTTGCCGAGGAATTGCAAAAGATCAACCCAAAGTATTTGGCCTTCCGCCCTTCAGATGGGTCTCGCCGAAAGGCCGCGACACCGATAGGAGCATGAGCGATGCCCCTGTTCCGTCGATGTGATGGAGAACAGGTCACGGACCTGAGCGACTCGCGGCGCATAATGCCTTACGTCATGCGCAAGCGAAATGATTCCATTGTCTTTCACACCATGCAGTTGAAGATAGCGGAAACCCGGGCGTGGCTTCGCCAATACAATCGTTCACACAGAAGAAACCAGCGCGCCAGTCTATTTTACCTGTTCATCTACGCCTGCGCCAAAATGTTCAATGAACGGCCAGGCGTAAATCGCTTCATTTCTGGCGGTCGCACCTATCAGCGCAAGGAAGTATGGATCTCCTTTATGGCCAAGAAGCGACTCGTGGATGATTCGCCGCTTGTGACCGTCAAGCTGAAGTTTCCGGCAAACGAGAAGTTTGATGACTGCATGAAGAGAATTTCCGACGCGGTGGAATACGGGCGCTCCGGTCGCGAGTCCCGCACCGAAAGCGAGTTGCGCTTGCTCAACCGCTTTCCCGGGCCCGTTCTCCGGTCTGTTCTCGCCGCCGGGCGCTGGCTAGATCGTTTCAACATTCTTCCCGCAGCATTCATCGAGCCTGACCCTCTGTTCACGAGCTTGTTTCTCACCAACGACGGATCGGTTGGAATCGGTAATGCGCACCACCATCTCTATGAGTACGGGACATGCAGTGCGTTTGCCGTCGTCGGAAACGTAAAAAAGACTTTGATCGTGGACCAGGCCGGCCATGCGGACGTGCGTGAAGTTTTGGAAGTATATTGGAGCTTCGATGAGCGCGTGAACGACGGTATGTACTGCGCGAAATCCTTGATAGTTGCACAACGCCTGATGGAAGATCCGAAACGCTATATTTGTTCGTCCGATACGCCTCCAGCGGCCAGCCGTGAAGGTGCCGATATCTTATTTCAATCCGCGTTGCCTGAAGAGTAGAGACTTACTAATCGCTGTAAATGAGAGCTGGGTCTCGCCGATTCGCGCATCCCAATCCAGCGCCTATCGGGAGGAATCAGGCTTCCAGGCGTCACTCTTGATATTGGAAGGCCGTCCCGCTTAACTCTTCACGCACAATAATTGCACGATTTATGTTCGACCTGGCAGTTATTGAATAGGTTGCACGGGACCGTGCGTGTCGGCTTTCAACGTGCCGAGAAAGTTCTAAACATATGGTCGATGAAGCATCGCGGCCCCAAACGCTGTCCACGGCATCCATCGACCCCGCTCGCTGGACCACGAGCACTGGGATGACGGTGCTGTTGCTTGCCTTGATCAGTTTGGTCGCCGCGTCTTTTCGGCTCCATGCCCTCACAGCCAAGAGTTTTTGGTTTGACGAGTGCGTCAGCGCTGGAATCGCAAAGCTTTCCTGGCCGCAATTCTTATTGGCCTTGTGGAACCAAGAAGACAACATGGCTTTCTACTATTTTCTGCTGCACTTTTGGATGCGCATGGGAGGATCGGTAGCTTTCATCCGAGGATTTTCCGTCCTGATTTCGGTAGCCACTTTGCCACTCGTTTACATTCTCGGAAAGCGGCTCTTTGACCGCAGAACAGGACTTGTGGCGGCGTGGCTACTTGCGATAAACGCGTATCACATTTACTACGCGCAGGAAGCAAGAAGCTATGCGCTCGTTGTGCTTCTCACGGTACTGTCGAGTTTGATTTTTGTTCGCAACCTTCAGGAGCCAGAATCGGCGAAATGGGGAGCTTACACCGCAGTCAGCGTGCTACTGATTTATTCCCATTTTTTTGGCGGACTGGTTATGGTGGCGCATGGAGTATTTCTTTGGTATCTGAAACGAGAGGATGTTACGTGGCGGCCTTTCCGGAAAAGTGCGATCCGATCTGCATACCTCGTGAGTCCGGTCGTGGTTTTCCTCGCCGGGACAGGTTATCCGATCTTGTGGATCAAGAGGCCACGACTGGAAACGATTTGGTATTTTTTGCTGGCGTACACCGGAAACGGGGGATTGCGACTCTTTGCGCTGTATTTGATACCCGTCCTGTTGGCAGGATTCGGCGCTTGGAAGGCGTGGCGCGCCAATGGACGAAAATTAGATAATTGGAGCCGCGCGTTCGTATTGGTGTGGTTGATCTTCCCAATCTTAGCGGTTCTGGTGGTATCCCTTGCGCTGCCGCTCTTCGTGAATCGTTACTTAATCCCTTGCCTTCCCGCGCTGGTCCTGATCGCCGCCGCAGGAATCACAAGTATACGACCTGAATGGCTGGGGTTGATACTTTGCGCGGCCATTTCAGCAGCATCATTTACCGGCATTGCATCCTACTACGACAGAGATTTTGATACGAATCGGGATGATTGGCTCGGCGCTACCTCCTTTGTCTTTGATCGTGCTCAACCTCATGACGGGGTTTTCTTTTTTCACCGTAATGGGCATGTACCGTTTGAATTCTACCGATCGCAGAGGGAATTTCCGCAGCCGTGGCCCGAGGCACTCCAAGGGCAAGGTAGTTCCGAGGTGACCGGGCATGATTTCAAGTACCGGGGAATCGACAGAGAATTGGCAGCTGCAAAACCTGCCGGAGACCGCGTATGGCTCGTGTTGAATTACGACGCCGACTTTTTTGGCAATCCCCATCACTCGCGTGACACGGCTCGCGCAATGTACGGTCATGGACGCCATTTGATTGAATCACAAGATTTTGGGGTTATTACGGTCCTGCTGTATGCTCGCGATGAAACTGGCGGAGGAACCTCGGCACGCCCTGTACCGCAAAGTCCGATGAGCCCTCAAAGGGCAGCGCTGAAGGCACCGTTACTTCACGTTGTGAAGCCCTGTGAAGAAGCGTTCCATTCATGCAGCGGCGGCAATAGCTGCGCAGTTTGCGGCCGTCCTTTGTGCCATTGCGTCAGCGATAGTATTTGTGAAGCACGATGAGCCGAATGGGTGTTTCTGCCGGAGCCTCTGGTTGACCAGATCGCTCCGCTGTCGTAGCCGCGGTCGATGATCGGGAATGTGGAGAGTCGAAGCTCAACACACGGCCACCCATTGGCGCTCAGCTACAAGCCGCTTGTAGCCCATGGGCTCGGCCCAATTGAGTTTCAAATTCTATGGCTGTGATGTAAAGTGTCTCGCTCAATAGAGTACAAAAACCCGTGCAGGTAAACTTGGAGACTTAATGGACAAAACACTCGCAAGCCTGCTTCACACAAGGCCCCTGTTCAATTCGCTCGTGTGGGCCAATAAACACTTCCAATTGTCACTAGTGAACTTTTACAGAGAGCCTGAAGCCTTGGCCCTAATTGATAAGGCTTTCCGAGAAGCCGATCTGCAGATGAATCCTCTGGATGCGTATTCGCTTTATAGCCTGGCGCGTATGCAAGCGAATGTCCCCGGAAGCATGGTTGAAATCGGCATGTACCGTGGCGGCAGCGCAGGAATTATATGCCATCTGAAGGGCAATAAAAAATTCTATGGATTTGACACGTTTGAGGGCTTGCCGAGTCTCGGCAAGGAGGATGAGAAATGGTTTCGCGAGAATCAGTACAGCGCAAGACAAGACGCCGTCACGGCATACCTCGCGAAATTTACCGGCGTTACATTAACGAAGGGGAGGTTTCCGGAAAGCGGTTCTATCTTGAATGGTGAACGGCTTAGCTTTGTCAATCTCGACGTCGACTTGTACAAGGGAATGATTGACAGCCTTAATTTTCTCTGGGAGAAAATGAACGATCGCGGCCTAATTTTGATTCATGATACTCATCTTGGAGGGGTCAAGAAAGCGATTGCTGAATTTCTCGAAGGCCACAATGTAGTGTCGTTCGATTGCGGCTGCAGTCAGATGGCGTTGATCCGGATATCATGATTAAAGAGGTGAGACGTGGAATTTGAGGAAATGAAAACATCGAGCGGCTGATTCCTCTTCAATGTTGCCAGGTTCACAAGGCGAAGGGGTGTTCCGTCCGGCACGTTGCTAAGAATTCGCGGACATGGCATCAGGAGAGCACGCTCGATGCGTCATTTTTGCGTACCGAGCCCCCCAAAGCGTGGCTTCCCGTATTTTAACGGGTTCAAAGACAAAACTGCCGGCGTGCCCTACTCCAGACGCCACGACTTTCAAATCACTTCAACCTGAATCGGCGGGATAACTTCGCTCGGTGGGGGACTGCGATTGACATGGCGCTCCGGTTTGCATGAGGTTTCGCGCCATAAATTAAATGAATACTCAAAATTGCTCTGCCTTAGAAACAAGGCCCGGGATGTGCGCGTGGGCAGATTGAACCAGGCCATGAGGTGCACACCAAAAGCCCAGCTTTGCACAAACCGTAAGGATGTGGTACCAAACGCTTCAAAATCATTCAAACGCCGGGCCACACGACCCAATCCAGGTGAAGTATCAAGAAGATCTCCGGACGCGAATAGTGCTGCCGGCGCCGCCTGTGTCAGTAGACGCCAAAAACGACGGCATCATTGCCCGAATACAACACAGGATACGTTCTTGGATACTCCTGCGACGCCAGGTAGTCTCCTAATAGAATATAAGGAATCAACTTCCCCTCCGCTCGATGGATGACTATGTACTTCACATGATTCTCGGTCAATTGACGGCGCTGTTCTTCGAGATCCCTCCATATCAGCCGGTCATTCAGAGTCTTGTTCACTGGGCGGGCAACGTTGCCACCGACGATCGGGTGGAGATGGCAAGCCTGGTACATCATGTAGGCATTTTCCTCTATGTAACCGCCATCCGGTAAATCGAGCACAGCAGCATGCCGGTCAGGATCTTGTGCCACAAGCGAATACGCCGGCAAGCAGGCCACGGGCGTGCCCGAGAGGCCCAGGGGATAAAAGTCGAGCGCCATCAGCAGGACGACCACCGTAATCGTGCCTCGGCCGATCCAGGTGGCGCCATGCTCCCGCCAGATTGTCGAGATCGTGTAGCCGACCCCGATCGACAGGAAAAGATAGACTAGAGTCATCGCGCGCGCTGGACCTCTGACATTCTTGAAAAACGGCAGATAACTCAGCAGAAGATCAGGAAGGGGAATCGTCGATCGGCCGAGCACATGAAGGTGGCTCCCGCTCGCGAACACGGCGAACACGCCCATGCCACTGAGTACGAACGCGATCAATTCCCGATCCAGTCGCTTGCGTCGCAGGATCAGCCAGGCGAGTAGCGCGATGTTGACCAGGCCGAGGTACGCGATGTTTTCCCACGCGTTTCCCGTCATCTGCGAGTAGAAATGTTCCGACTTTGCGGACAAGTAGTGAACCGGCGGAAAGACCACGTAGCCGTACAGGTCGGCGACGGATGTCTCTGGGTCTGTTCCTTCCGCGTAGACGTTTGCGCCCCTCGCTGCTTGCGCGACCATCGGCACCAGCAGCGGTGAGAGTAGCACCAGCACACCCACGATGTTGCAAAGGATCACGATCAGTGGCCAGACATTGAGGAAGCGCCTCTGCTTGATCGCCACGACAGCGTAAAGGAACGCCATGAAATATGCGCAGTAGAACAGGTAGTACCAACACGATAGAGCGCTCATCGCGAAGCAAAGCGTCGATAGCAACGCGAAGCCACGGCTCCGCCTCTCCACTGCCAAAATGAAAAACAATGCGAAGAACGGAATGAATTCAATGGACGAGACATGCATGTGGTGCGTGACGTGCGCGACGTGCGACGGATTGAATGCGAACACGGCGCCACCGACCATCCCGCCGAAGGTATCACCTGTGAAATGTCGAACGAGGTAGAATCCGCCGATCGCGGAAATCGGAAATGAGATGACCAACAGGAAGTTATGCAGCGCGACCAGGCCGGTCAGGTGCGCTCCGAATAGCGCGCCGTAGATCATCGCAACGACAAGCTTCGGATAGGCAAAGGAATGGTAGTAAAGCGTCATCCCCTCCGGATGTCTAATCAAGTTGGTATAACCAAGATCGTGAAAGGTTCTGACCTGGGACGCCGCATACCAGGTGTTCCAGAAATCCTGCATGTTGTCTTCCGGCGGCCCGATTAGGGTATTACCGACGTGAGGAATGAAGTTGCGGAATACGAAAACCGTCAGTGCGGTGTACACCAGAACCAAAAGGCCGAGGCGAACCGTGCGGGCCACGACGCCGGTCGATTCATCCGTTATGGAATTTCGATGATCCATCATATCTCCGGCGGACTGGAACGTTGCAAATCGCCCTGATTACTCTCGTTGTGCGCTTAAACCGACAACAAAACTTATCAGGCTTGCGTCTCCCACGACTTTCAACTCACTTCAAAGCTTTCCCGCCAGATCTTTTCGCTTATATACCCACATTATGTATGGATCGTCATAGCCCGGTGCTTCAGAGGGCAACGTAAACTGGCCGTCTCTAACGAAATTAGCCAAAATCCATTCATAAACCGACTTATTGTAGCCACCCTGCACAAAATCCTGCACATGATATTCCCTCGTGGATCGATTCGAGATCAAGACATAGCGCACGTGATTGGAGGCCACTTCATCGATGTATTCTTGCTCCTGCTCCGGCGCCACATATCCCGGTACGAGCCCATACATTCGGCTGGGAGCCTCCATCCCGGCGAAAATGTACAGGCTTGGCGGCTCCGGCAACACCAGAATATCTTTTCCGTTCCTTGTATGCGTCTTCATGAAGGAAATGATCTGCGGAAAAAGAGCCGCCACGTCCGGCCTGGTATAAAAACTTCCGTTGTCCGTAACTAGCCGAGTTGAAAGCATTTGGGGGTTCGGGAAAAAAGCGATGAATAGCATCACAATCTCGCCAGTCAGCATGCCCCCGACAACAAAATTGCGACTCTTGGCATTCAATGAGCGGGACGACCAGCATATAATCCTGTACAAAAGAATGAAAAATACCAGGAAAGCGGGAGCATTAAAAAAAACAGCCATCTCATAAATTGGGCCTCGAAGTTCCATCATCTGCCGCAAACCAACCAAGGCCGCATAGATTCCGAGCCCGGCTTCTTGGAGAGCCATTCCGCTTCTCGGCACTTTCGCTAACTTCCAGACGGCATAGATTGTAAAGAATATGACAAGAAAGAATGTTCCATTCGGGAAAATGGATTGAGACATTAAAGTGATAAAGAAGCCCCGTCCCCATGGGCGCAGAAGGAATGAGATAGTTCCTATCCACATGGGAGAAAAAACTGTGATTCCGCACAGTACCATCGACAGGCGTGAGATCAGCCCTAGCTCTTTGATCGCCAAAATGAGTACAGTCGCAAACAAGGCCCATACGGCCAGGCACAGGATTGTGTATCCACCGGTCTCCAACAATTCCGATGGCACAAACCGAAAGCCCTGCTCAGCCATATGTGCTGCCGAAAAATTGCGCATGAAATACGTCCCCGGCGTCTGAATCCAATTTTCAAAAAAGATAAATCTGGCCGATAGTTTCCACACAAACCATCCATAGACCGCCAGCGTCGGCAAAAGTCCCGCAAAACATAAAGCGCTGTTCCGAAGCGTTTCTGGCCATGAGCGCCGAATCCAGTGGCTGGCCGCAATTTCGAATCCCAGCAAGACGAGGCAGGCGATGCCGAACTCCTGCTTCGTCAGAACGGTAAGACCGGCCAATACAGCCGCCAGTCCAAGGTGCAACATGCGCTGGTCGGAAGCGTGCCGGATTACAAAATACAGGCAGGCCAGTCCGAGAAATGCGGCCAGCGTAGCTGCATAACTGTAGGGAAAGACAAAACTACGAATGTTCGGGTAAAACGACTCGCTTAAGAAAAACAGCGAGGGAACGGCGCTGCCTACGGGCCCCAGACCAAAGCGGCGGCCGATTTCAAATGTGATCAGGGCGGCACCGGTCGTCAGCGTCAAGCCGAAGACATACAGCACCGTCAACTGAACTCCGAAAATCCGAAAAAGGAATGCATTCATGTATGGCGCAAGAGGCCCGTACATGTACCAAAGGTCGCGAAACAAAAGCTTTCCTTTGAGGATTTCCGCAGGAACGTAAAGTTCCCTTCCGCTGTCGACCTGGAAATCTCCCCAGTGACCCCACGTGTAACAAGCCAACGCGGCCGCAACGCCAACGATTACCGCTCGCGCGATCCAAATTCGAGCCGCGCTTCGATCCTCATCGTTGGTGGTACCTGGGCGCTGCGATCCGAAGGTGTTCGGAAGATCTGCAACAGTTGGGTCCTCAAAGTACAGCTCATCTTGCTCTTCGGCCTTTGCTGATGACGTGCGCTCTACAACGCCCAGGGGCTTGCCGTCGGGTGCGTCAGCGAGGATCGGAAGACAAATCAACCGCCCCGGAGTTTGCAAAGTTCGGCCCCGGAAACCCGGACTCGCAAACTCTTGGACGGCGGCGACTACCGCTTGCGGCTTGATTCGCTGCATGCAGATATTGTTCCCACCGCATGGCGGGACGTCTGCTTCATGTACGCACGGACTGCAAGACACCTGTTCGTAAAAAATCTCAACATAGGGCAATTCCTGTCCGTAATGTTCAGGGTTCACTGGTCCAAAAAGGCAAACCGTTGGCCGCCCCAAAGCGATCGCCATATGCATTGGCCCGGTATCGTTCGTCAGAACACAGGCGGCCCCCTCGAGTAACGCAAGCAGCTCTCCAATAGTCAGGAGCCCGGCGGTATTGGCGACATGAAATCGCACATCTGGCGCGAGCATTTCAAAAAGTCTTCGCACAAATCTCGCCTCATTGGGAGCTCCCATCAGCACAATCTGACTCCCAGAAGAGACGAGACTTCCGATGGCTTCAATCACATTCTCGACCGGCCAGCGACGCTCCACCAACAAGTCTGAGGCGTTCGGATTGATCACGATGTAGGGTTTTTCCGCCTGCCATCCGGGGAATTCCGCCAGGAACCGAGACACGTTCGATCGCTCGTAATCATGGACCGCAATCGGTCCTGTGATTTCGCTTTGACCAGCAGGGATCCCCGCAACTCGGCCAAGCTGAAGATACAATCGCCGGACCGGCATACGTGTATTGAAATAGACGAGGTGCGTGTAGATGCCTTTCTTGAAGGCGGTACTGTGGCGGTAAAAGCCCAATCGATTACGCGTCACGGCGAAAAGGGCAAGAAGAGAGGCGAACCCGGAATAAATTTCAAGATCAAAATACAAATCGGCTCGCATACGGATCAAGGTTGCAATGGTCCGCAGCGTCGTAACTGCCATTGTCAGCAGACGGCGGTCATCCAGCACGAGAACCTCGTCAACGCAAGACAACCGCGATAGCAGTTCCTGGTTGGACCGCATCGTCACGAAGGTTAGTTTTGCTTTGGGGTATCGCAATTTCAGAGCCTTAAGCAACGGTGTGGCTTGAAGAATGCTGCCCATACCGAGTAGCTTGGCCACGATGATACGGTTAACGTTGGACGACGTAATCGTGTGATCGCGCCGAAGCAATATGCCGAGGACTTGGGTTATGCCATTGAACAGAAACGCGGCTGGAACCGCAAGGATCCGGTCGGCGAGGATTCGTTGCCTGTGAGTCATAGACTTAATTCGTCCTCACAACTTTTTTTCCAAGGCCAATAAGGGACGAGTGTCGATTGACCCTCCAGAGACGAGCCCCACGAAACCCAGACGAGTTCGCTGAAATGTGGCGCCCCACCACGATGGCGATCATAACAACGGAAAGACCAGTAATGGAAGTCGTTATAAAAAAGTTATCAAAAAGATTTAGCTTGACGAAAAACGGGCGCCAAAAGCGTCGTAGTGTTGACCCGGCTGTAACCTGAATGCGGAACTGTGCCGTTAGGCGGCCCGGTTACAGAAATCCGTGAAGAAAATAGCTGGTGTTGGAAGGTGCTATTCCCTATTGGAGACCGGTGGGATCATCGGTATGGGTTAACTGGCGCGGGACGCGGCGCTCGTGCAGAGGTTGATGTAAGGGTTGATGTCTCCGGGAACGCCAATCTCCCGATTGGCGATTTTGTCCCACGCCAATCGGGAGTTTGGCGTTCCCGGGTTTCCACCCATCACCTGTGAGTACACTTTGACTATATAAAATGACCATGGTATTCTATTGTGGTCTTTGGAGAACAGCTATGAGCGGCGGGAAGAAAAAACCGATGCGCGAGATTGCCATTTCCAAGTTTAAGGCCAAGTGCCTGTCGCTGCTCGAAGAGGTGAGCAAGACGAAGACTCCGCTGCGGGTCACGCGCCGCGGAAAAGCGATCGCGGATGTCGTTCCTGCCTCCAGCGCGGGGGACGAAAGAAGTTGGATTGGTTCCCTGTCGGGGAGTATCGATATCGTGGGCGATGTGGTCTCGCCGGTGATCGACATAGACTCTATCGAGGCGCTAACGCATTGAAGCTTCTTCTTGACACCCACATTTGGATTTGGAGCCTGGCGGAGCCGAAACGGCTCTCGCGCCGCATACAGCTCGAACTGAAGGATCGGAACAACGAGGTGTGGTTGTCCCCTGTGAGCACATGGGAAGTTCTGCTGTTGCACGCCAAGGGACGAATCCGGTTGCACGGCAATGCGCGGGAGTGGGTCACAACGGCAACCGCGTATATGCGCGAAGCTCCCTTAACGCACGAAATTGTGGCCGCGGCGCACGAACTGCCGCTCTTGCATCAGGATCCGGCCGATCGTTTCCTGGCCGCTACGGCGGCCGTGCTGCGCCTCACCTTGGTAACTGCCGACCATCGGCTGTTAGGCCTGGGGAACATTGCCACGTTGGCGAATCGTTGAGCGCCTGAAATGCGGGACGTCGTGTGCATCCATGGCGGATTCACATTACGGAAGATCCAAACGCGGAATGCAGCGATGCTATCTCGCTGAGGCGGTCTGGCTGTCGGGATAGTCGGCGCTCAACGCGGTTTCTTGCCAGGCGTCAATTTCGTTGCGCATTTGTTCTATCTTGATTTGCGCCCGTTCTAGTGCGATTGCGCCTAGCACCAGACGCAGGGGCATGTTGTCGGATTCCAGCGCCTTGATGATCGCCTCGCCGGCGCGAATCGGATCGCCAACCTGCTTACCGCTTCCGCCCTCAATACGCTCGCGGAAGGCGCCGGCCGTTTCGGCATATTCGGGGATTTGCCGGCTGCTCCTCTTGAGAGACCGCCCGGCCCAGTCGGTGCGGAAAGGGCCCGGCTCCACCACCAGCACTTTGATGCCGAGCGGCACGACTTCTTTGGAGAGCGATTCGGAAAGGCCTTCCACGGCAAATTTGGTTGCGCAGTAATAGCCTACGCCCGGGAATCCGACGAGGCCTCCGATGGACGAAATATTCACGATGCTGCCCCGCCGGCGTCGCCGCATGCCCGGGAGCACTTCGTGGATCATGCGGGCCAGGCCGAAAAAGTTTGTTTCGACCATGGCACGGATTTCGGCCTCTTCGCTTTCCTCGAGCGCGCCCACGTAACCGAATCCGGCGTTGTTCACCAGCACGTCAACGCTGCCGAAAACTGCTTCGGCCTGTCGCACGGTCGCGGCGACCTCCGCCTTCTCCGTAACGTCCAGTTTCAGGGCCAGCGCGCGGCCCTCGTGGCCGGCGGTCAGGTCCTGAATTTTGCCGGGATCGCGCGCCGTGATGACGGCGCGATAGCCGCGATCGAGCACGAGTTTCGCCAGTTCCCGGCCGAAGCCGGTCGAACAGCCGGTGATGAACCATACATCCGAGTTTTGGAGTGACATTGCCGTGGCTCCTGCTTTCTATGGCCCGAGGCCCGTGAATCCGCTCGTGTCTTCAGAAATACTTTGTGCACACGGATTATGCTTCCGGGCAGGACAAAAGGAAAGGTTGGAGGAGGGCATCCGAGTTGCCGTGAAATTGGCTTCCCGATGGCAGTCCCGGGCGCTGATTACTCTTCGGATATACTAATCGGACGTACTATCGCCAAGGGCAGTCGTTCCCTGGATTCTGAACAAATTAATAAGGAGGCGTCTTTCTTATGTTCAGAAGCTCAAAAATGTGCCGGTTTGGGGCAATGGCTCTAGTCCTGTCCCTGCCCGGCACAGCCCTGGCGGGCCAAAAACATCCAGGCTATGCGCGCACCATGGACGATCTGCGGCTAACCCGTGCGTTGTTGCAACGGACGAACGAGGCGCAAGCACTAGATGGTTCGCAGGATGAAGTAAGCTTGACGATCGGCAATATTGACGCTTCCATGGCGGAGATTAGTCAAGAGATTGGCGAGCAGGGCAAGAAGCCCCACAGCTTGCCTCGAATTGACGCGCGCATGCCGTGGGCGGAACGTCTCGCAAGGAGTCTTAAATTGCTGGAAATGGCCAAGCAAGATTGCAGCACGGAAAAAGACAATGCGGGCGACGGTGGATTGCGGGCGCGGGTTTTAGACCAATTGGATCACGCGCACACGCGCATCACGGTGGCGATTGAGACGAAGAATTTCGACTATAACGCTCGAAATATGCTGACTCGAAATGACTAGGGGTGGTTTCGGTTGAACCGGCCCGTTGCCAAACAGGATTAGGACGTAATTGGCCATTTCTGCTTCTCGAAAATTCCTCATACCGGTTGTTCTCTGCGAAACTCTGTCCCCCTCCGTGGACTCTGTGTTGCGCTTTTCGGATTTCATCGCGGCGGGGAGAGCATTCCGTCACACCGCGCGCGGGTGATTTTCTGCATGTGGCGGCTTGGCTGGTGCACCGGGAAATCCGCCGGTCGAAGGAGATTCCTTCCCGCTGGGTGGTGATCCGGAGCACTTCAGAGCCAATCGTCGTCAATCTGCCTGAGGATGCGTGGGAATAGGCGCGCGACGCATCCCACGACAGTAAATACCTAAACGCTTAGGATATATGGTAGAATGTCCTGGTGCCGACAGTTCACCGATTTAATGGACTGCGCGTGGTCATCTATCCGAACGATCACCGACCCGCACACGTCCACGTCATCGGAAGGGGTCATGAGGCGGTGTTCCATCTGAATTGTTCGGCTGGGCCCGTTGAGATTCGCGAGAATTACGGGTTTTCGAGGCGCGAAATTTCAAAGATCGAAACTGAGTTGACGGAACGCGCGGATGCGCTTTGCTGGGCTTGGGAGGAAATTCATGGAATTGCATGACGGATTCAATCTCGCAAACAAGCGAGCAAAGAACCTTCAAGCTTCCTTTCCCAGGGCTGTCTCTGCCCACTACGACCGGGAAAATGGACGCGTGGTGATTCGACTCAGCTCAAATCTGGATATGAGTTTCTCGCCAGACGATGCGCAAGGTCTGGAAAAGGCGACGCCGTCACAGCTGGATGAAATTGAGATCAGCCCCTCCGGTTTGGGCATTCATTTTCCGAAGCTGGACGCGGACCTCTATCTGCCGGCGATTTTGCAAGGCTTCCTCGGGTCTCGGAAGTGGATGGCATCCAGGCTTGGTCAAGCGGGCGGTAAGTCGAGAAGCGCCGCCAAGCAAAAAGCTTCGAGAGCCAATGGAAAATTGGGGGGAAGGCCAAGAAAAGTGAGTCGAGGCGGTCTCTAATGCGCGCGGCAAACGCAACGCGAATCTTGGTCTAGGGCCGCGCGGCCAATCACAAGCTGAATGTCATCTGACCCGGCGTCGTGGCGCCGTGAGGTTTTATCTCGAGGAAGGCGTGAAATGCTGCATGTATTCGAAATCGCCGAATGCCATTTGTAGTTTCATCGGCGGTCTTTCGCGCCATGATGAAAAATTTTCGCTCGTCTTGCTCGTCATATAGGAACTCGAAGCGATTGGGCGCCACCTCGAAGCCAACGAATGTCAGCTCGACAAACAAACTGATTACTTTCTCCAGCTCAGCAGCGGGCATTTTAGCTGCGAGTAGCCTAGTAGAAACCTCGGTTTCGGTAGTGACCTCCGATGATTGAACAAAGTGCAGCAAAAGGTCCTCGATGTTAGCGATTCTGACGCCCGCTTCTACTATCAGCGCGTCGAGCGCGAAGCGTGAGTACTGCCTTTCTGCGTCTATGAAATCCTTTTCTTCTACTCGGGTCCGGCCGCGATTGACTGCGAACTGGAGTGCGGATTTGACGAGATAAATGAGATCGCGAGGTCTTGGAAGGATGTTTTGGGCGATGTATTCCCAGGTGGGAATTCCTTTGATGGCCGGAACGAAATATCGTTCCCATACCTCACGTGGAAGCCTGATATCTGTTGCGGATCTCATGAGTCTGGCTCCGATAACTCTCTTCAACTGATCTGGATCGCCCCAGATGATCAAGCGGGCTGGCAATTTGTCACGCTCCTTGGCAAACTGAAGCATGGCAGCGTAGATGTCGCTGCGGAGGAATAAAGCAAAAAACAAATTCACCGCTGCTCGTCCCGAGGCATCGCGCCAGAATTCCTCAGCCACCCGTCGGCTGACGCTCAGCAGGCCGAACAGTAGCTCACTCAGCAAGGCTAAATCACTGTTTGTGTTCCACGCTTTATCCAGATTGTCCGCCAGTATCGTCACTCTTGCCTTAGTCTTCAGCACCTCGCCAAGGAGCACCCGCAGTCGCGCAATCATCTCGTGGTGCAGTAATTCACTTATCTTTAATCGCCTTCCGTCTGCAGCGGATTCGCGTGGCACTTCCCTAACACGGGCCACAGCGGTTTCTAAGCGAATGGAAAACTCAGGAACAATCAAGGACTGGTACTGTTCGACGAACTCGCACAATGCCACCTCAGCGGGAGTTCGTACATAATAGTTCGGCTTTCCAAGTAATTGGTCATAGACGCTCTTCGCTAGCTCCGTGTACAGTAGGAACTTCCAGAAGCTTTCCACCAAATACCCTTGTTCCGCCCGTGAAAGCTCTTCGCGGAGAATGTTTATTAGGCCTTCCAGTTCGTATCCGACAGGCTTGATCACGCATACATGATTGCGCGGGTCAGACCGTAACTCCTCGGTGAGAGCGAAGAGCGTCGCTGTTTTGCCAGTGCCTTTCCGACCGACAACAAGCGAATATTTAGAACGCAGAGTTTCTGTGTAAACAGCGGTTGAGATGAAATAATCTGGAACTGAGTCGGACTCAAATTCAGCGACTGGTTCGCCGACCGTGATATCGCGCAGGTTCGTCTGCGCTTGCTTTTCGGCCCGGTAGTCGGCCGTCTCCGCCCTTCGCTTCTCGTATTGCTCTATGTACGGTAGCGACCAGTTAGCGAATACGGATTCTGCGATCGCTGCCGTGCGATGCTTGCGAAGCAGATCTCGATAGTCGAGAGGCGATGGGTACGGTTCATGGGCAAGCATTAACAATGGCTTTGCGAGGCCATGGGCTAGCCCTGCGACTAAGGCGTGCTTGGCATTATGGAGTTCCGAGCCTTGGTACTCAGTAGAAAGGAAATGCGACACAATCGCGAATGCCGAAGTAACTTGCTGGACGTACCAGGCGAAGGGTTGCACACGGACTTCTTGAGGGTCATCAATGACTGAGGGTATCGGCCCGGATGACACGCGCCTAGCTATACGCATCGAAGCGTCCGTGTACACGTCGCAGCGCATGTATAGCATCGCGTCTTTCTTGCTGGGTGGCCCTGCGGCGCGCAGAAGTTCGTCGTATAGGTTTTGGTCAAGCTTTTTGTAGGGTTCGTCGCGATAGAAGTGACTCAAGATATCGCCGCTGTTTGAGTAGCTAGAATATCCCACAGTTGTAAGCAATTGGAAACGGTCGAAGTCGGCCTTCGCCCGCTCTATCTGTGGATTCAGTAAAAGCCAAATACGTCTCCTGTGTGTGATGGCATAACCTAGTTCAAAGAGTACGTTTGGATTCAGACCAGTAACGTCTGCAATGAAGATTTGGCAGTTCTTGATCTCGTCGCAAATCGCGCTGATTACAACCCGGCCGCTGACCGTGAGACTCTTCCAACCGATTGCGTCGACCACGCCAGTAGCATTTAGTCCATCAATAGCTTGCTCGATTGTTTCCGCACGGTCGACCGGTGACGAGGGATATGCAACAAAGCAGCGCGGCTTATTGGGGGGCCGTCGGTGGCTTGATCAGACACTGTTTTGCCCCTGACTTGAGAATCTTTGCGGGAGCTGTCGCGTGAGTCGGACAGGTCCCTTTTCCTGACTCAGGAGGAGGGACCAAATTCCGAAGACCCTACGGTAGAGGCGGAATGGGAGTTTGTCAATATCAGTAACTAACTAATTCGGTTTTACCCCAACTTTGATTTTGGAGATACGCGTACCCAATCCATTGCATCGTAGGACTCGTTTGTCTAGCCAGAGTCCAAGTCCTCCCTTCGTTGACGCGAGGAACTAAACTGTGGTACGAGGCATAGCACCTAAATTGGGCGGAGGAACTTCATGGACAGGGTTCGCGTATGGGTTGTGGCGATGCTCTTGGCTGTGCCGGCAGTGGGGGCGGCGCAGGAGGCGAAGCTGGCGAATTTGGAGAACACGCTTTGGGATGTGGATCAGCAGTGGCTTTGCGACGGGCCTTTTCAGAAGCCGTATGCGGAGTGCGTGAAGTTCAGGAGCCAGTATTGGGTGGACGGATTTTTCGAGGTGCAGTCGGGCGGGACGCTGCGCAACAAGGAGGAGATGGTGGCGACGCAGTCGGCGGCGACTCCGGTGACCGGCGTGCGGCCTTTTCCCGCGGATTTCAAGCTGGTGGTGGTTTATGGAGACGTGGCGCTGGGGACCGATCACACTGATTTTAAGACGGCGCGGGCGGACGGAACGATTCCCTTCACTTCGGACAGCCATTGTTTGCGCGTGTTTGTGCGGCAGAACGGGGTGTGGCGGCCGGCGGCGGCGGGGCTGGTGCCGGTGATTCCGCCGAGCGAGGCGAATTTCAAGACGTCCGGGGCGGTGAGCACGAAGAGTCCCGACGAAAAATTGGAGAAGCAGCTTGGGGACATGGATCAGAAGTGGATGGAAGCGGTGCGAGCCGGGAAGACCGATTATTTGAAGGAGAACTATGCGGACAAGTGGTTTGAGATTCTCGGGTGGCTGCCTACCGTCGTGCTGACCAAGCCCATGGCGATGGAGCGCGTCGCGCATCTCAATTTCAAGCCGGGCGAAGGGATCTTTGTGGATCAATTCCGGCTGATGGCGGTGTATGGGGATGTGGCGCTGGCGACGGATCGAAGGATCAGGAAAATCGCGGACGCAAATGGGAAGATGGTGAGCACGCCGCACCGGGCGCTTTTGGTGTTTGTGAAGGAAAACGGGCAGTGGAAAATTGCAGCGGACGCGGCGGTGCCGATGATGGGGGCGGAGTAGCGGCGGCTTAATTGCAAACGAGCAGCGGCTAAAGCCGCGAATCTTGTGTGCACTTTACGGCACGGCTGAAGCCGTGCCCTACAAAGATCCGGCAGGCGCAAAGGGGCTAAAGCCCAGGTTTCCATTGATGCTTCATGCCGCAGCTGAAGCCGCGACCCACAAAGATTCTCTTTTTTTCACACAAGACCTTTGAACTACGTCGGCGTTTCGAGTGGCGATGACGGTTTCAGTGGCACACGCATCAGCCTGTGGGGTTCCGTTTGATCTTGGCTACCGCGATCAGCCTGGGCTGTGGAGTGGACCCTCACAGACTTAAGTCTGTGCCACTGTAGTTGCTTGTTAGAAAATGGGATTGGATGTATGTTGCCTACCAGCGCAAAACGCTAAACGGAAAACTTTTATGAAAAATATTGCTATGAAAATTCGATGCTTGATTATCATGATCGCCGCGGCGTTTGCGGTGTTGCCCGCCTCCGCGCAACTCGCGCCTGCGAACAGCTCGGGCGTCACGATGGGGCACATCCATTTGTTCGTGAAAGATGTGGAGGCGCAGAAGAAATTCTGGACGGCGACGATGGGCGGGACGGTGGTGCAAAACGGGCCGCTCATGTTGATCCAGTTTCCGGGCGTTTACATCATGCTGCGGCAGGCGGATCCCACGGGGCCGCCGGCAGGGTCCATCGTGGATCACTTCGGATTCGCATGGAAAGATCTGCCCACGACTCTAGCAAAATGGAAAGCGGACGGCGTGGAGATCGAGCAGACCGGGAATCCGAACCAGGGCTACGTTCACGGGCCGGACGGCATTCGCGTAGAGTTCTTTGGCGATCCTTCCCTTCCGACGCCAGTGGCGATGAATCACATCCATTTCTATCCCGTGGATATTCCCGCGATGCAGGCGTGGTACGCGAAAATGTTTGGCGGCGTGCCGGGCAAGCGGGCGCGCCAGTCTGCGCCGGGATGGATCGACAGCGACGATATCCCGGGCGCGAATCTTTCGTTTTCGCAGGGGAAAGCGGGACTGGTTCCCACGAAAGGGCGGTCGCTCGATCACATCGGCTTCGATGTGAAGGATCTGGAAGCGTTTACGAAGAAGCTTGAAGCGCAAGGGATCATGCTCGACGAGGCCATTCGCCTGGCTCCGAACCAGACGACCAAGGTCGCTTATTTGACCGACCCGTGGGGCACGCGGATCGAGTTGACCGAGAAGCTTGCGCCGGCTGCGAATTGAGTAGGTCGGAATTCAACCTGTCGGGTTTTCACGCACTTGCTTCCATGCGCGACATTCTTAAGCACCGCGCCATTCATAACAAATTGCCCCACAACTTCACTTTGAATAGGCCAGCGGCTAAAGCCGCACTTCTTCCGCGGTTTTTGCGGCACAGCTGAAGCCGTGCCCTACAAAGATTGGACAGTTCCCGATTGCGCCGTTGAGCCAGCGGTTTTTGTGGCGGGCGGAGCCGGAAAAAATCGGCGGCCCCTCCTCCATCAGGACGAGCGGGACGCCGGCGCCACGAAAATCATTTGGCGGGCGGGGCGGGCTCGCCGGGGCCTGTGTACTTAAGGATAAATAACCCCCATTGTTTATTGGTGATGTATATGTTGCCGCGGGTGTCTACGAGGACGTCCTCGGTCTGGCTGACCAGCTTGTCGTACGGGGCCGGCATGCGGCGGACGGTGGGAGTGGGAGGGATGAACCATCCCGTCTCCTTGGGCAAGCGCGCGTCCTTGATGTTATAGACGCGCAGGCCGGCGTTGAAGTAAGTGAGGTAGATGAGGTCGCCCTGCTTTTCCACGTCCGGGTTGTGCTGCAGGATGTTGGTGTTGTGAGGGCCGAAGCGGCCTCCCTTTTCGCAAAAATCCGTGTACGGGGCATCCGCGGGAGGGACCGGCGTGGGAAATGTGGAGATGAGTTTCGGTTTGGCGGGGTCCTGGATATCGACTAACCCTACGAGAAACTCCGCTCCCTGGCAAGCAAGCGCACCTGCAGGGGAATCACCGCCACCGGTTCCCTCCGCATGCGCGAAAAGCAAATTCCTGCCGGGGATCGGCATCACGTCATGCACGGGAATGCCCGTGCCAAAGGGCGGGCTGACGGTGAGCTGGCCGATTAACTTTGGTTTTGAAATGTCGCTGATGTCGAGGATAACGACGGCGGGGCTGTACCCCAGGTAGGCGCGGTCTCCCTCGATCACGGCCGGGCCGTGAAAGCCGTAGATGGGAGCCGGCAGCGGCGGCTCGCCCTCCTTCTGGCCCGTCATCCACCAACGGCCTGCTTCCTTGGGATGGGACGGATCGCTGACATCGAGGATCACCAGGATTTGGCCCTTGTAGCCGGGCATGCCCGCGGATAAGTACGCATATTTTCCGCCCGGATAGCCGTCGCGATGAGTGCCGGTCGCGCCCGTCTTCCACCAGGCCAGCTGCTCGGGACCCACAGGGTTGCTGATATCCCAGAGGAGGACGCCCTCGATGACCTTTTTATTCGGGTCGCCGCCATAGCCGGCTCGATCCTGGAGCGGCGTGATCATGAGATTGTCGTGGAGATCGATCTGGCCGGCGGATGTGGGCGTCGGACCGGGGATGAATTTGACCACCTTCGGATTTGCGGGGTCGGTCACATCGACGATGCTCCATCCATTGGCTACAAAGTGGCCCATGTAGAGATACCAGTGATCGCCCACATGCTTGATCGCCATCTTGAAGGCCTCGTGGCCGCCCAAATCGCTGTAGCCGATCGGCTTCATATTGCTGGCTTCCCAGCCGGAGGGGATCTGGTCGGCGTAGGCGCGCTGCGTGGACGGATACAGAAGGCTTGCGAAAATCACGGCGCAAATTGCGATTGGCCATTGAAACTTTGTGGTCGGTGCTTTCATTTTTTCTCCCGGGACAAGAAACAAAATTCGCTGTGGCTGCAATATCACGAGGCTGTGTCGTTGTAAAGCGAAGAACGCAGGAGCGGGACGGGCTTCAGCCTGTCTGGGTTTTGGATTGAAGATCGTGCTTGTAGCGCGTCTGTTGGCGCTGGAAAAGGAAAACCAGACAGGCTGAAGCGTGTCCTACTTTGGATTGCGAAATTCAGGGAGCGGCGACTCCGAGGGCGCTCTTCGCGTTTACCGAGACTTGGGTGCGGCCCATCAGAAAGATGGCGGCGCTTCCGACAAGCGAGGGAACGGCTCCCGCCAAAAAGACAGTAGTCAGCGGCAAATGTAAAGAGAGCATGATGCCGCCAAAGATCGGGCCGACGATGGATCCGATGCGCCCAATGCCCAGCGCCCATCCGACTCCGGTCGAGCGGATGTAGGTCGGGTAGAAGGAGGCGGCCAGCGCGTTCGCTCCGGTCTGACCTCCGATCACGCCTACGCCGGCAAAAAAGGTACAGACCATGATGGCAGGGACGGAATGGGAGTAGCCGAGCAGGGCGACGCAAACCGCGCCCAGAAAATAGGTGGAGGTCAGGACACGATAGGCGCCGAAGCGGTCCACGAGGCTGCCGAGAACCAGGGAGGCAACCACGCCTCCGCCTTGAAAAACCGCGGTGGCGATGACTGCAAGCGAGAGCGTAATTCCAGCGTTGTGAAATACCGTGGGCAGCCAACTCGTCAGCAAATAGATATCGATCAGACTCATGAAGAAGCCAATCCACAGAAGAATCGTGGGTAGGGCACGGCCTTGCCGGAACAGATGGACGACAGAGATTCCGGGGGCGCGCTCCTCGTGGACGACGAAATTTGTGTCGCTTCCGAACTTCAGTTGTGGGTTCATGCGCGCCAATAGTTTGCGCACGCGTTCAGGCTTAGCTCCGTGGATCACCAAGTGGCGAATGGATTCGGGCAACAGCAGAATCAGCACGGGAACGAGCAGCATGGGCATGACGCCCGCGAGAACAAAAACACCTCTCCAGCCGAAGACGGGAAGTATAGGCACGGCGGCAAAGCCTGCGATGGAAGCGCCGACGGGAAAACCGCAGAACATGATGGTGATCATGGTGCCGCGGCGGCGCTCGGGGGCATATTCTGCGGTCAGCGCGATGGCATTGGGCATCACGCCGCCAAATCCCAAGCCTGCGAGGAACCGCAGGATCGCAAGGTTCGTGCCAGAGTCCGCCTTTGCCGTTGCCAGGCAAATCAGGCCGTAGAAGAGCGTGGAGGCCACGATCACGGGCTTGCGGCCAATGCGGTCGGCAACCGGTCCAAAAATCAACGCACCCAGCATCAAGCCCGCCAGGCCCCAGGCGAAAATTGGGGTGAGCGCGGCCGGGCTCAAGTGCATTTCCCGCGCCACGGAAGGCGCGACGTAGCCGATCATTTGCGCGGCGAAGCCGTCGAGCAGCGCGGCCAGGGCGCACAGCACCAAAATGCGAATTTGAAATGAGCTGACTTTCTGCTCGTCGATCAAATTGGGGACGTTCACGGTCGTTGCAGTGGTCATGGCGTCTCGGCCATTGGCACAGGCTTCAGCCTGGGAGGTTTCGGTCTAGCAAAGACTAAACCCCACAGGCTGAAGCCTGTGCCACTTGTAAACTAAAGTCACCTTGCATCGCGGCAAATTATTGCAAATTCTAATCAGATCTTGTTGAGAACGTCCGCGAATTTGGCGGCCACCCTGGCGCGCAGCTCCGGCGTTGCGCCCACGACCGGCGGAAAATCCTTGAGGCGCTCGAAGGGGCGGCAGGCGTCAATCAATCCGCGCGAACTGTAGTTCACGGGCGAGCCGTGAGGAATAATCGGATCGAGCGGGCCGCTCCACATGCGGCGGATGATCTCAATGTCAAGAGCGGGATCGCAGCGCGTGGACATGGCCCAGACAACATCGAACAAGTCCGTGGGATCCACGTCGTCGTCCACCACCACGACGAAGCGGCCGAGATAGGCGCCTGCCTGGCAGCCGGCGGCCACCAGGCCGACCTGCTTGGCGTGACCGGCATACGCCTGCTTGACGGAGATGACGTTGAACAGGCGCATCGCGCCGGCTTCGTGGCACCACACGCCTTGCACGCCGGAAATGCCCGCGCGTTCGATGGCGTCCCAGATCATGCCGGACTTGACGATGGATCTGCCGAATGACATGTCCGACGGAGGACGCATGGGCGTGGCCATGGTCAGAATGGGATCGTTGCGGTGATAGACGCGGCGAACGCGGATAACTCCCTGTTCGCTGGAGGGGCTGGCGTAATAGCCGGTGAACTCTCCGAACGGGCCTTCGGTGTGAACGTCGCCTTCCGTGACTTCGCCCTCCAAAATAATCTCCGCGTGAGCGGGCATGGGAAGGCCGTGAATTTCACTGGGGATCACTTCAAATGCCTCGCCACGATGTCCGCCGGCGTAATCAAATTCCGAAACGCCAAATTTTATTTCATTCGCCGCGGCGAGAAACAGCAAAGGGTCGTGGCCGCAACATACCATGACAGGACACGGTTTTCCTTGCTTGAAATATTTGTCGCGGATTTGACGGCCGTGCTTGCCGGGTGACATCCACAGGCCGGTGCTGTTCTTGGAGTGAATCTGCACGCGGTAGGTGGCCGCGTTCACCCAACCCTCGTCGGGATCGCGCATGATCACCAGGTCTTCCGTGCCGATGTAGCGGCCACCGTCCCTTTCGTGCACGCGCGGCGCAGGAAATTTATAGAGGTCGACATTTTCATCGCGATCTACATTTTCCAGGATGGGGCCATGTTTTACAGTGGCCGGGGGAATCGGTTTGTGCTGCTTCATGCGATCACGATAGGCCTGCACGACATCAATGGCCGTCTTTGGCATGGGGAAGCCGAGCATCAGCGCCATGCGTTTGGATGAGTTTCCCGAACCGGAAAGAACGCGAAAGCCCTTGGGGTAGCCGGTAATATCCTCGAATAACAGCGCAGGGGCTTCCGATCGCTTGTGATTGACGATTTCGGCGAGAGCGCCGAGCTCCAGGTCCCAATTGGCGCCCTTCACACGCGTTATCTCGCCGATGCTTTCCGCGCGTTCGAGGAATTCGCGCAAATCGCGGTGCGGGTGGTCATAAAGACCCAGCCATTTACGATCGGTCCCTTTCGATTCAATCGTCTGCGGCATTTGCAATTTTCTCCGAGTCGGTCGTAACTCCGCACTAAAACTTATATCACGTCCTGTAAGGATCGGAGTTGTCCGGGTTCTTGCAGGACAGCCACTCCAGGCTGTCCCCGCCGATCCTGCGCATACTTAGCCTCCTAAAAGCGGACAGCCAAGAGTGGCTGTCCTACTATCCATTCAGAAAAGTGGCGCGATTGAAGTAAGATGGGCGCGCTTCTCTGGTCGTTTTTCAAAGGGAAAATTTGCGAGGGCGCCATGTCACATGTGAAACGCAACATCGCCGCGCTTGGGATTGTTTTCGCCCTTTTGGCCGGAATATCTGGCGAGAAGGCATCTGCGCAGGCCGATCCCAATTCCGCGCCGAATCCGTATCGCACCGTGGAGAACTGGGCGAAGCTGCCCGAGGGGCGTTCGTGGGGCCAGGTGATCAGCGCGGACATCGATCGCGACGGCAAGAGCATATGGGTGGTCGAAAGGTGCGGCGGAACTTCTTGCGCCAAATCGGATCTGGCGCCGGTTCTGAAATTCGATGCGTCGGGCAATCTGGTGAAAAGTTTCGGCGCGGGGATGATCGTGCGGCCTCATGGCCTGTTTATAGATAAGAGCAACAACATTTGGGTGACCGACGGGGACGCCGAAAATGGGAAGGGCGACCAGGTCTTCGAGTTCGGCCAGGATGGAAAAGTATTGCTGACGCTTGGCAAGGCGGGAGTGGCCGGGGATGGTCCTGACGCATTCAACAAGCCGAGCGATGTGCTGGTCGCACCTAGCGGCGACATTTTCGTTGCGGACGGACATGGGCCGGGCTCGAACGCGCGGATCGTGAAATTTTCAGCGGACGGAAAATTCATGAAGGCGTGGGGCAAGGAGGGGAGCGGGCCGGGTGAGTTCAACAATCCGCACTCGCTGGCCATGGATTCCAAAGGGAGGTTGTTCGTGGCCGACCGCGGGAACAGCCGAGTGCAAATTTTCGATCAGGACGGAAAATTCCTGGAGGAATGGCGTCAATTCGGACGGCCGAGCGGCGTTTTCATCGACAAGCACGACATTCTCTACGTCGCGGACTCGGAATCGAACACGGCGCGCAATCCCGGTTTCCGGCGCGGGATCCGGGTCGGGAGCGCCAAGGACGGCAAAGTCACGGCCTTCATTCCCGATCCAGTGCTGAACCCTGGCCAGGGATTGGAGCCGGGGAATGGAACCGCGGCGGAAGGAGTCGCGGCGGATGACGCGGGCAACGTGTACGGGGCGGAAGTCGGTCCGCGGAATTTCAAGAGATATGAAAAGGAGCAGGCGAAATGATGAGGCTGGCCAGCGCGGTCCAGGTACGCAAGGACAAGCCACGTAGCGTTGGATTGCAGAACCAGATTTGAAATCTGAAATTTGAGATTTGAATTTCCGTTTGAGGGAGGAAAGTTATGAAGCGTAGAACATTTTTGCGTAGTGCGGCTGCAAGTGGATTGGCTGCGGCGGTCGCGTCCGGTATGGCCAGCGGCGCCGACAATAAGCCTGCGCCCTCGGGCGCGAAGCTTCGCGCGATTTCGACGGATCGGGCGCCAAAACCTGTCGGGCCGTTCTCGCAGGCGATCATGGCGAATGGATTCGTTTTCGTGGCGGGGATTACGGCGCGCGACCCCAAGACCGGGCAGGTGATTGAAGACGACATCACGCGGCAGACCGAACTGATCATGGAAAACATCAAAGCAATTCTCGAGGCAGCCGGTTCCTCGCTCGATCGCACGGTGAAGACGACCGTATATTTGAAAGACATGAACGATTTTGACGCGATGGGAAAAGTGTACAGCCGCTATTTTCCGGCGCACCCGCCGGCGCGCGCCACGGTCGAGGTGGTGCGATTGCACGGAGGGCGCATCGAAATTGAATTGATCGCTGTGGCATAGAGCCGATCCTTACTAACTCAACATTTGGAAGACAGACCGGAGAGTTCCAGAAGGGCGGCAGTAGGGAGAAGGTCTTGGTAGGACAGCCACTCCTGGCTGTGCGGTTTTTGCGATTGTAGATAATCCACGAATGACTGAAAGTAGAGAAAACCGCACAGCCGGGAGTGGCTGTGCTACTTGAGGTGCTTGATGCTGACACGCCGCCGGTTCTCTCAATTGCTGATCGGATCGCCCCTGCTGGCTGCGAATAGCTTTGGCTGCGCGGCCGGCGCAGCGCCGGTTTCCGGCGCGCAGGATATGGGCGCGGCCTTGACGCAGAGCCGCGACTTGCTGATCAAAGGCGGGACGGTCATCGACCCCAGCCAGAATTTGCACGCGCTGCTGGACGTGGCGGTAAAGGACGGAAAAATTCTGCAAGTCGCGCCGGATATTCCAGCGGATGGATCACGCACCGTGATTTCCGCCAAAGGCAAAATCGTCACGCCGGGACTCATCGATGTCCACGTGCATGTATTTGAAGGAGTGGGCCCCACGGGAGTGAATGCGGATCAGTATTGCCTGGGGCGCGGCGTCACGACGGCAGTGGATGCCGGGTCGGCCGGATATTTTTCCATCGCCGGATTCCGGCAATATGTCATCAAGCCTTCGGCCACGCGAGTCTACGCGATGATAGACATTGGGGCTCGCGGCACGCTCATGGGTCTTGCCGGGAATTATTCCAATCTTGATTGGGTGAATCCGCAATTGACGGCGCGGGCGGCGGAAGCGAACAAGCCCGACGTCGTGGCGATTAAGGCGCGGCTCTCCAAGGAAATTACCGGAGCCAATGACCTCGAAGTCCTGAAACGCGCGCTGGAAGCCGCGAAGATAGCTAACCTCCCATTGATGGTGCACATCGGCGATTCTTATTCTCCCCTGCCGGAAATTCTCCGCCAATTGCGGAAGGGCGATATCTTGACGCACTGTTTCACGGGGCGGCCCAACGGGCCACTTGACGCGAATGGAAAGATACTCCCCGAAATGCTCGATTGCAGGGAGCGAGGCGTCCTGTTCGATGTTGGCGATGGCGGGCCGCATCTGAGCCTGGACGTGGCGGAAAAATGCCTGCAACAAAATTTCCTGCCCGACACGATCGGCACGGACCTCGGAGGCTTGAGCATCAACGGTCCGGTGTACGACCTGGTCACCGAGCTCTCTAAATTTTTGGCGATCGGGATGAGCCTGGATCACATCATCGAACGCGTCACGGTCAGACCTACGCGCATGTTCAATTTTGGCGTTGAGATCGGCGCTTTGCGGCCGGCTACCGTGGCGGATATATCCATCCTGGAGGTTCGTGAAGGAACATTTGTTTTGGGGGACAACACGGGGCAGAAGCGCACGGGGCGGCAGAAGCTGCAGAGCGCGGTGACGATTCGCGCGGGGAAAACTTATGTGAATCGGAGCGATGATGTTTGAATTTGTGGCGCATGGTTCAGCGTTTGGGGAGTTGTCCTTTCCAGAATTAAACCCCGCAAGCTAAAGCATGCGCCACATGAACCATCGAGAAATTTGGACTAGTAGCTACCCGCCAGCGTTTGGATTTTTGATTTGTCGGGGTACAGCACACCTAACGCCTGGTCTTTTGGATCGGCGGATCTTGTGGTGTACCAGATCGAATTTTCGTTTGAGACTTCGATCTTGGGCATATCCGTCCGCTGCTCCGCAGGGTAATAGGTGAAGGTCTTCGTTTTCTGTTCAAATTTAATCAGCCCGCCGCCCTGTCCCGAATCCGCGATCCAGTAATTCGAGTCGTGATCCTGCTGGATATCGTAGGGGAACGACCACTTCAGGGGCAGCGCGTATTCGACGATCTTGTTGGTGTTGGGATCGAGCATGCCGATTTTGCCCGGCCATTCGAGGGCGTACCAGATCATGCCGTTGTGGTCGGCGAAGACGCGACGCAAGGTGCAGGGCCGGGTCAGGGGAGCGTACTCGATCCACTGGCTGTCCACCGGATCGAATTTGGTCACCTTGCAACGCCACCAATCGGCCAGCCAGACTTTGTCGTTCTTGTCCATCACCATGCCGTAGGCGAAGCTGTTGTCTGTCGGCGTTTTGTAGAGCGAAACTTCGCCCGTCGTGCGGTCCCACTTGGCGATTTCATTGGCCCAGGAGAGTGACTCCCAAATGTTTTGCCTGGAATCCACAAAGGGCGTATTGCCGTGCGGAGGCCGCTTGGCTTCGGGATCGTAAGGATAATATTTGATCGCTCCGGTCTTGCTGTCGACTCGCAAGAAAGCAGTGTGCCCGGCCATCCAGATGTCCCCGCTGGCATCCTGCGTCAACCCGTGCCCGCGATATTGCGGGCCGCCAACCGGGTAGTCGGTCCAGGTGGCTGTGCGCGGATCCATTTTGCCGACCTGCAAGCCGCGCGCGTCCACGTACCAGATATCGCCATTCTGGCTCAAATGCGCATCGTGGAATCCGCGCTCTCCCTTCGGCAGCGGAGGAATGTGATACTCGATGAACATCGCTTTGCCCAGAGCCTTTTCGTCGATCGGCTGGTCGGGAACGGCCAGGCCGCGCTTCTTGCTGTCCGGACCAAAATTTTTGACCAGGTAGGCAACCAGTTCCTCGCGTTCGCCCGCTGCAAACGTGCCCGGCACGAGGCGCGCGCCCGCGTTGTCATTTGGGTTCTGCATCAGATCGATCGCGGCGTTCCACTGCGATTCATCCCACTGCTTATTCGGGAGAAAATCAGGGCCGTGGCACATAATGCAAGTCCGTTCAATCGATTCGCGCGCGTGGCCCGGCGGGTACAGTTCGTCGTAAGAAACGAGGGGTTCGCCTTTGGGAAGGCCGCTGCGCATTTGCTGGTTCGGCCGGTAGGTTCCCTCTTTCAGGGTGAAGTCCGCGGTCGCGCTTCCCCCGGAAGCGATGGTGATTTTCTGCACGTCCGCATCCACGAAGCCGTTCTTGGTGACGCTTACTTCATAGTTGCCGGGGAAAAGGTCCACCGCCTGATAGCGTCCGCCTTCGGTGAAGACCATGTAGACGACGTTCTTGTCCACATTCTTGACGTAAACTTTTGCCGCCTTGAATTCCTTGGGGGCTTTGACCGTGCCGGAGATCGAACCCAGTCCGGCCAGCGTGCCTGTCGCGCCGGCGCCAGCGCTTTTCTCGCTCTTGTTTTGCGCGCTGACGGCACTTGCCACGCTGAACACGAGGGCAAATTCAAGCGCCCAAGCCAGGCCTGAACACCACAGTTTGCGGTCCATGAACGCCTCCCCTTCGCAGATGGCTGAATCCGGATACAGACGTGCTAGCAATATAAACTCGTCCGGCGAAGGAATCAATCTTGATGAATGTGATTCGTGACTCGTGATTCGCAAATCGTGGAAGGCGTCGCTGCATCTTTTGCTGCCTCGAATTTCTCTGTGCTCCCGGTGTGCTGTGTGTTAAATGTTTTGAACTTGTCAGGAGCTGGAACGATGATCGAAGAGAAGGACGTCCTCATTCGCGTTCGCGACGGAATCAATATGGCGGCGCGAATCTACAGGCCCGATGGCGCGGGGCCATCCCCAACGCTTTTTGCCACCTCGCCCTATCGCTATGACAATAACACTCTTCCCGCCCAGCCCATGTTCCTGTGGCGGGAGACCGGGCCGATCGAGTGGTATGTGGAGAACGGCTATGCCTATGTCCACGCCGATGTTCGCGGAACGGGCCGCTCCGAGGGCGAGTTTGAATTCCTCGGAATGCGGGAGCAGCACGATCTGTACGACGTGATCGAGTGGATTGGGACGCAGCCCTGGTCCAACGGGAATGTCGGCGGCGTCGGACAGTCTTATTACGCCATGTCGCAATGGTTCATGGGGATTCAGAATCCGCCTCACCTGGCGTGCATCGCTCCTTACGATGGATTGAACGATCCCTACCGCTTCATGGGTTATCCTGGCGGTATCGAGGGCGCATTCCTCGCGTACTGGCTGAATTCCAGCGTTCGTGTGCCGAATCTTTATCCGGCGAACGGCGACAACCCGCGCTACGTGGCGACGGATCTGTTCCTGGAGGTGCAGCGGCATCCCCTCTACGATGAGTTCTGGCGGGAGCGCGCCGCTTTTGAACATCTGGACAAGATCAAAGTGCCTTTGTTTTCGATCGGAGTCTGGGCGAAACAGGATCTTCATCTCGCGGGAAATATTCGCGGATACCAACTGGCTCGCGGCCCGAAGAAACTCGCCATCAGCGGCACGCCCACGCCGTTTTCTTCCCAGTCCGATTTCGCGAGCGTGGAATTTCACCGCAGATATTTGCTCCCGTTTTACGACAGGTATCTGAAGGGCCTCAAGACCAGCTATGACGATCGGCCCAACGTCGAATATTTAGTGCGAAATACGGGGAAAGTCAGGGCCTTCGAGGCTTGGCCGCCTCCGGCCACGAAACAGGCGCGCTTCTATCTGGGCAAAGGGCCAACGGGAAGCGTGACCTCGCTCAACGACGGCGGACTCGGAACCGTTCCGCCCGACAGGAGCGGCGGAAGCACAAGCTATTCTTATCCGCAACCTTCCTGGGTGCTGGGCGTGGTGCCAATCGGACCAACAGGCCCCGATCCGGCGCGCGGCGTGCTGACGTTTACGACGCAGCCTCTCGAGAGCGAAGTCGAGATCGCCGGGAACGGGAAATTGATCCTTTGTGCGGCATCGACCCGGAACGACACGGATTTCATTGTGAAGATTTCCGAGCAGTTCGAGCAAAACCAGGAGGAGCGCGCCCGTGGTATTCAGCCTCGGTATTTCATTGTCACCAAAGGATGGCTCCGCGCTTCCCATGCGGAGCGCGACTCGAAGCGCAGCACCGAGGAAATTCCCTACTACTCTCATGAACGCGTGACTGCCCTCGTACCCGGGAGCATCTACAAATTTGAAATTCCATTGCAGCCCATCGCCTATCTTTTTCACAAGGGCAGCCGGATTCGCGTGGAAATCTGCAATGGCGATTCGCCGGTGACGGACTCTTTGTTCTTCCACTTTTACCGGCCGGACAAAATCGGCGCCGACACGATTTATCATGACGCGGAGCATCCTTCCGAGTTGATTCTGCCCGTGCTGCAGTAGCACAGGCACTCTTGCCTGTGCGGGTTTTGCGATTGTCGCTAGCCCTCGAACGGTTGAACGGAGCGAAAACCGCACAGGCAAGAGTGCCTGTGCTACTCAAGACCTTCCTCAATCACGGGCGCTGGACGGGAGGGAGCTTTCCGCCGGAGATGAAAGTTCCAATTCGATTGCCCTTGGTGATCGGGAGGAGGAGATGCGACGGGTAGTCGGCGTTGTGATGGACGGTCACACGGGAAGAGCCGGCGCTCGAAACATGGCCGGTTCCAACCAGTTCGAGATAGTTTTTAGGAGCGTCATTGTCCGCGCTCTTGATTTTGATTCCGATTCGCTCGCCGGGCTTGAGCAGGATACCGTAGGGACGAATTTCAATATTGAATTCGTAGACCTGGTTGGGTTCGAGCGGGTCTCTCTGGGTGTGCAGATGGACCGGTTGCCAGGGCTTGGATGCGGCAGCGTCGAGTTTTCGCTGCGATCCGCGGAGCCAGCCGCGCGTCAGGAGAGTGCTCCGGCCATCGGCATCGAAATGCCATAGGGATGCGAACCACAGAATTTCTCCGGCTGTAGTCGAGCCGTATAAATTTAGGACGATCGGGCCGCAGATTTCCGTATTTTCCACGATGGGCGGCGTCTTGAACTCGATTTCACCATGGTTTTGAGGCGAGTCTTCGTACGTAGACGAATCATCGTTGGGCCAGAACTCGTGTTCGCTGAGAAGCCCGTTGGCATGCAGGTAAAACGGAGTCCATTTAGTTTCGGGGAGCGGCCATTCCTGCGCTTCTTTCCACTCGTTCGCCCCCACGATGAATAGATGAATCTGGGGTTCCTCGACAATTCCTGTGTCGATTCCCTTCAGCCAGTGATCGAACCAGCGGAGCGACTCGTACGCGTATTGATACAGTGGCCGGTCCAGGTAAACTGGCGGGCCGATGCTCAATTTTTTCGGGCCCTTCCATTTTTCGATGGCGCGAATGTCACCCGGCAAATGGAGGCCGTAGATTCCCCAATCGCCGCCAAAATAAGCGGGGACTCTGCAATTCTCGAAATTCACGGAACGTTCTTGATGAAATTCCGTGCACAAGTTGTTCACGATGATGTCGACGAGCATGGAGTTCGCGCCGGCATCGGGATTTCTCAGGGCGTCCACCAAATAGGGAACGCCGGAAATTTCCGGATCGCCGAGCGCGGCTTCGACGGCCTGGAAATATCGCACTTCGCCCCATTTTTCCTTCAGCGTGTTTTTCGTCCGGAAGTTCGGGCCGTTGGAGGACACCCAATGCGACATGAAACCGTGGTTGAAGATTCCTCCGTGATAGTAGAGATCGCGGTACATATCAGTCCAACCGTAGGGCGAAAAAATCGCGCGCAGGTGGGGAGGATTCAGCGCCGCGACGCGCTTGGAGACGCGCGAGAAATGCGATACTCCGGTCATGCCAATATTGCCGTCGCACCAAGGTTGGCGCGCCGTCCATTCCACCGCTTCGTAGACGTCTTGAATCGACTGCGGGTCGATGTTTCCGAAAATGCCGCCGGACTTGTGCGTTCCCGTGATGTTGATGATAACGAGCGCGTATCCGCGGCGAACGTAAAAATTAAAGTCGCCCGTTTCCATGAAGCCGCGCGCGTAAGAGAATCCGATGGGCATCACTTCCACCGACTGCGCCGCCTTGGAATAGGCGTGAACCGCGAGCAGGGCGGGAAATTTTCCCGGCGCGTCCGGCCGGAAAATATCCGAGTCGAGCGTCACCCCCTCTCGAACCGGGATGGCCACATCGCGCTCGATCGCAATTCCGTACTTTCGCGGGGAAGTCTGCCACTTTGTCGAAAACACTTTTCATCCTCCAAACCGGTTCAACTCAGCAAAACATGCAGGCATTTTGTGGCGCCGGCGTCTCGCCGGCGATTTTTCTCTAAAAGACGCATCACAAAAAACGCCGGTGAGACGCTGGAGCCACAATACACCGCGCGGTATCATTCACTATTGGGAGTATTCGCCAAATTCTGAATCCCTGGGGAGAAGTCCGGAACAACAACATTTTCTCAGCGTTTCCAACCGCCGGGATAATATACAATTGTCATCACCTTGGAAGCGAAAAAGCGGATTCCGTCTGAATCGTTACCGTTTGGAGTGCAACTTTCGCCCGGTACAAGTCATCGTAGTGGAAGTCACTTTTTCGATGAAGGCGAGGCATGGCTGACTCAATTTCCGTAGCGTCTCAGGCGCAGCTCCGGTCGGCGGCCGAGGTTTCCGCAGCCACGAGCACGGTCCCCTGGTATGTCTGGTCCTGCCTCCTTGCAGTCGTCTCCAGCGTGATCGGCGGGGCGTGGGACATCTCCTGGCATGAAAGCATTGGACGCGACTCGTTTTGGACTACGCCGCACATCCTCATTCAATTGTGCGGTGTAATTTCAGGTATTGCCTGCGGCTACCTAATTCTCTCCACCACATTCCAGAAAAATGCTCCCTTACGCGCCTATTCCATTTCGATGTGGGGATTCCGCGGTCCCATGGGCGCATTCCTGTGCGCCTGGGGCGGCGTGTGCATGATTACTTCCGCGCCGTTCGACAATTGGTGGCACACGGCCTACGGGCTGGACGTGAAGATCCTGAGCCCGCCGCACGTTTTGCTGGCGCTTGGGATGACCGGCATCCGCTTCGGCACAGTAGTCATGATCATTTCCGAGATGAACCGCGCGCAGGGCGAGTACCGCGCCAGGCTCGAACGCCTGCTGTTTTTTTCGTTCATTTTTCTGTTTGGCATGACCATCGGAATCGCCCAGGAGTACACCGTCCGTCCCTTCATGCACGGAGCCAGGTTCTACCTGGTGGCCGCGCTGATTGCGCCGATTTTGCTGGCGTCCATCGCGGCGGCCACCAAGCATCCGTGGGCGCTGACCATCACGGCGGCGATGTACACGGCGCTGCATCTTGCCTTCACCTGGATCCTGCCGCTCTTCCCCGCGGAACCCAAGCTTGGCCCGGTCTATCAAAAAATCACGCATCTGATCCCGCCGGATTTTCCGATGTTGTTGATCGTGCCGGCGATTGTGATGGATCTGCTGCGCCACCGGATTGGCGGATGGAACCGGTGGGCGCAGTCGGCGGCGCTGGGCGCGGCGTTTCTCGCGAGCTTCGTCGCCGTGCAGTGGCCTTTCGCGGATTTTCTGATGTCACCGGCATCACGCAACTGGATTTTCGCTACGAACAATTTTCCGTATTTCATTCGCCCCCAGTCTCCATGGGCCCGCAATCTTTTTTTCCCGACGGATGCAAGCGCCATGGCCTTCTTGGTCCAAATGGGCGTCGCGGCGCTTGTTGCAATGTTGATGACCGAACTTGGTACTCGCTGGGGAGAGTGGATGCGCCAGATCCGTCGTTGAACGGGAGCGGCAAATCGAAAAGAAAAGCCCCGAGTCTGATGACCCGGGCTACAGCAGGTGTGGAAGCGACGGAATTTGCAGTAGCCCGCCTCTCCAGAGGTGGGATTTTTGTACTGTCGCACGACGGACTCTTGAAATTTCATGCGATCACCGACACGACTTTGCGTACTCATAGGCCTGCTGCTGGGCGCCGCTTTATCCACGCACGCGCATGTTGGGAGCCCGGACGTATTTTACGAAGGTAAAGCGGGGCCGTATCCACTCTTTGTCACCGTTCGAGTGCCGCAAGTGATTCCGGGCGTGGCCGAAATCCAGATTCGCAGCGGATCGGGGGATGCGCGCGCGATTCGCGTCGTTCCGATGCGGCTGGCCGGCCCCGGATCCAACCTGCCTCCCACCCCCGATCTCGCCGTGCAATCCAAAGACGATCCGCAATTTTTTACCGCCAGCCTCTGGCTGATGGAGTCCGGGGCGCTGCAGGTGCGCGTGCTGGTGGACGGCGCGCAGGGCCAGGGCGAAGTCTCCGTGCCGGTGCCGTCCACGGCGCAGCGGATCCTTCCAATGCAGAAATCTCTTGCCGGACTTTTGTTCGTGCTCATGTTGTTTCTTGCGGTCGGGGTGGTGTTCATCGTCGGCGCCATCGTGCGCGAAGGGAACCTCGAGGGCGGCGAAATCCCAAGCGACGCTCGTAATCGCCGAGCGCGCCGCGCCATGGTGGGCACCGCAGTTCTGGTCACTCTTTTGCTTTTTCTTGGCAAAGCCTGGTGGGGCGTGGACGCGGCGGACTTTCAACGCCGGGTGGATTTTTTCAAGCCTCCGGCAGCCGCGCTGAAACTTGTGGATGGCCACCATCTTGAAATTCGCGTGGGCCGCGCGGACAATCGGGTCGAGCGCGCGGAATTCCGTTCTCCCGCCTATCTTCGTTTAAGCGACGTGATCCCCGATCACGGCCACCTGATGCACCTGTTTCTCTTGCGCATGCCGGAATTGGACGCCATGTGGCATCTTCATCCTGACCCAATCGCTGGAGACGCATTTGCGTTGGATTTGCCTGACGTGCCTGCCGGCCGCTATCAAGTTTTCGCCGACGTCGTCGATCCGCGCGGCTTCCCGTGGACGCTTTTCGGCAGCATCGACCTTCCGCAAATCGCCGCCGGAAAACCTCTTGCGGGCGACGATTCTATGTGGGCCGGTGCGCCGCTAATTGCGCCGTCCGCGGATTCCACGAACTCGCGGCTCCCGGACGGCGGGCGCATAGTTTGGCAGCGCCCGGCAGGACCCTTAAAAGCCGGCGTTGCCTTGGAATTCACCTTCGCCGTGCAAGATAAGGATGGCCACCCCGCTCAAGATATGGAGCCGTACATGGGCATGGCCGGGCACGCTGAGTTTGTGCGTTCTGACTTGAGCGTGTTTGCGCACGTGCATCCGGCCGGTTCTGTTTCTATGGCCGCACTGGAACTGGCGCAAGAGGGTGTTCCCAGTGGTGCGGCCTCCGCGCAAATGCCTATGCCGTCGCCGATGTCCATGCCTACGCCAGAGTCCGGCCCGCTTGCACCTGAAGTACGATTCCCTTATGGGTTCCCGCAGGCAGGCGACTATCGCCTTTTTGTGCAGGTCAAACGGGCCAGCCGCGTCGAAACTGGGGTGTTTGACGCGCATGTGGAATGAGGGGTTTTAGTAGAACACGCTTCAGCCTGTTGGGGTTGAATTTGAATTCGTGCCATAAGTGCCACACAGCGGAGCTTGCGGTTGTTTACGGCCGGCAAATCAAAATCCCTAGTCTGAAACTTGTGCTACTTAAATCGCGGGAATAGTTTCAGGGCATTGTCTCGATTGACGGCGCGCTTGATCTCGGGCGCGGCCTGATAAGTGTCCCAGCCGTTGGCCGTCGGGCCGACGGGACGATAAGGAAAATCACTGCCCCATAAAATTTGAGTAGTGGAGACCAAATTCATTAACGCTGCAAGCGACGACGCGCTGGTCGCATTCGCGATGTCGTAGTTCAATTTTCTGAGCTCATAGAGGACGCCGTTGGGGACGCGCGAGGCGAGCGCGTTGCGTGACTGGAAAAAACCGTTGATGCGCGCGGCCAGCACGGGCAGGGTCCCGCCGGAATGGCAGAAAATAAATCGGATATCCGGGCAGCGGGCGAACGTGCCGTTCACCAGAAAACTGGTGATCGCGCGTGTCGTATCGAAAACGAACTCGATTACGCTGGACGGAATCCCGGGTATCAGATCTACGGCGCAACAGGGTTCGGTCGGATGGACGAAAACGATGGCCTTGCGGCGATTCAGCTCGTCGAAAACCGGACCGAATGCCGGGTCGCCCGGCCATTTGTCATCGTAACTCGTCTGCAGGTAGGCGCCGTCCGCTCCGAGAGCTTCAAAAGCGTATTCGATCTCCGCAAGACTGCCGTCCACGTCCGGCAGAGGAAGAGCGGCAAACACCCCGAAGCGCCGCGGATAATCCTTGGAAAGTCGCGCTCCATATTCATTCGCGATGCGCGCGAGCTTGCGGGAATTTTTCTTGCCTTTGTACCATGCGCCCGGCACCGGCAGAGACAAAATTGACGAGGCGATGCCGAATTGTTCCATCTGCTCCAGTGTGACTTCGGGAGTCCATTTGAGAACAGTCGCGTCGCCCGTGGTAATTTCCAGAATCCGGTCGCGGGCAAGCTTCGCATATTCGGGCGGCAACATGTGGTGATGGACGTCGATGCGGCGCGGATTTGTGTTCGTGCCTGTGTTCGCGTCAGCAAGCAGCGGATTGCTCGGGCCCATGATTAGTCCTCAAAAATAAACTTACAGGTGTCGCCTCGCCAACACAAGCGGACGAAAGCTTCTCCGCGTTCTTCGCATTTCTGAGAGGCCTCTGTGTTGAGATTTGAAAGGCTGAACACAGAGTACACAGAGAAGACCTGGAGTGCCATAAAGAACAGCCGCCGCGATTCAATCCTTTGCATCGACAAGAATGAAGGCGACCTGGGACGGCGTGTTTCCACGATTGACCCAGGCGTGGTTGGTGCCGCGTTGGATGACCACGTCGCCCGGCTTCAAGTGAATCTCGGAATCGTCCAGCAGCATGTCGATCTCGCCGGACAAAATCAAGGCATAGTCAATGGTCTTTGTCCTGTGCATGGCTGGGTGGCGCGGCTTGTCGCGGGACTCGCCTTCGGGGGCAAGGCCGATCCCTTGAAAGATTCGGAGGCGGGTCTCGTAGCCGGCTTTCACTTCCCTCTCCGGGGCAAACTCGATCACTCGGAAGATAGTGCCTCCAGGGGGCGGCACGATGCCGATCTTTCGATTTGCCGTGTCTTCTCGATTGGAAAGGTCGGCCGGGATGGAATCGGTCACCCAAAGGAGCGTGTTTGTGACTCCCGTTTCTTCTCGCCGGTGGACCGCGGTGGCTACGGCATCAATCATAGCGATGGCCTTGCCGGTTGCATCTTTCCCCGTAACAATACGACGGATGGGCAAAGCCACGGTCACCCCCTGAATGGCCGAGTAGCGCATGCACTCTTGCCTGCGCGATTTTGCAAGTTTCGCCTGCGGATTACACGCCAGAGTTTCGATCGCAAAACCCACACAGGCAAGATTGCCTGTGCTACTAAACACCCAGGACGCGCTCGGCGTTGGCGTGGAAAACGCGCTCCCTGATTTCGTCGGTGTAGCCGAGTTCGTCCCACTCGCGCAGCACCCGCTCGTACGGGATGCTTGGATAATCGCTGCCAAATATAATTTTGTCCTTCAGGCGGCCGCGAATATCTTTTTTCAGCTGCGCCGGAAAATATTGCGGCGCCCAACCGGATAGCTCCCAGAACACGTTGCCCTTGTGCAGGGCGACGGCGGTCATTTCGTCCACCCAGGGCCAGCCGGGATGCGCGGCGAGGATTGCCAGGGCCGGAAAGTCCGCGGCCAGCTCATCAATGGCCGACGGATGCGCGTGGCGGATTTTGGCGCCCATGCCGCCGGGCATTCCGGCGCCCATGCCGGTGGTGCCTACGTCAATCATGACGGGGGCCTTTAATTCGTTGATGAGTTCGAACAGCGGGTATAGGCGGCGATCGTTCACCGCGAAATGGCCCATGATCGGATGAAAGTGGAATCCCAGCATTCCGAGATCTTGAATCGCATGCCTGGCCTCGCGGTGGGCGGCCTCCCCTTTGAAGGGATCGACTGCCGCCCAGGATTGGATGATTCGCTTCGGATGGCGTTTCTGCATGGCCGAAACAAAATCGTTCGAACAGGGTGGCGTGCCGATGGTCGTCTCCAGGTCCAGGGCCACGAGAATGGCTTCGACGCCTGCGGCCGTGAATTCCTGGACGACTTCTGCCTCTTGCTTGGGCACCCAGGGCCGGTTCCAGTAGGCGGCGAGCGCGTCGACGTAGGGCTGCTGGCAGGCGATCCACTCGCGCGTGTTGGGGTAGCAATGAACGTCAATGATTCTCATGCGGGCACCCGTAGGAAACGTGTCGCATAGTCTCGCGAAAGGCCCCGCCTCTGAAGAGGGGGCTACAACACATCCCTATCGCTTCCAGATCTGGCATGGCCCTGGTCTTCAGGACCGCGGCTCTTCTCTTCTTATGCCGATGCGCTGTCCCGGCCTTTTTGTTCTCCAGCCATTTTCCTGGTGATCATTTCCGTCAGCGTCTTTTTGGAAACTTTGCCGAACGGGGATAGCGGGAAATCCTGCATGATTTCCAATCGCTCGGGAAGCTTGTACTTGGCGATTTCCTTTCCGAGCAGAAAATTCTTCAAATCGTCAAAACTCAGTTTGGCGTTTTCTCGCAGCAAGACGCAGGCGCACATGCGTTCGCCCAGCACGGGATCGGGCACGGGAACGCAGGAGACGTTCTTCACCGAGGGATGCGAGAGGATCAGATTCTCGATTTCCTCGGCGCTGATTTTTTCGCCGCCCCGATTGATGAGATCTTTTTTCCTTCCCTCCACTATATAGTTGCCGGATTTGTGCCGCCGCATCAGGTCGCCGGAACGGTAAAACCCGTCCGAAGTGAAGGTGCGGGCGTTGTATTCCGGCACACCGAAGTAGCCTCGCAATGTGTAAGGGCCGCGGCAGCAGAGTTCGCCCACTTCGCCGCCGAGGATTTCGCGATCGTCGTCGTCGAGTAGCCGTACTTCGTCATCCGGGCTTACGGGACGGCCAACGGTTTCCTGGCTAACATCCAGCGGGTCGTCGAGGCGCACAAACATCAGCAGGCCCTCGGACATTCCGAAATTTTCCTGCACGAACGCGCTGGGAATAAGCTTCTTGGAGAGCGAACGCACTTCGGGCAGCATGGACTGGCCGCCGCTCTGAATAATTTTCAACGAAGAGAGGTCGTGACGGCTGACGGCCGGATCGTGCAACAGCCGGATCAGCAGCGCGGGAACTACTTTGATGTGGGTGACCCGGTGTTTCTCGATTAAAGCGCAAACATCCTCGGGCCGTGCGCTGGCGCTGAGCACGACGCGGCCGCCGTGAAAGAGAAAACCTTGAATCCCGGGGCAGGCGAGAGGAAGGTTGTGCGCGATGGGCAAGATGACGAGCAAGACGGAACCTTCGCCGACGGCGCAAACGCTCGACGCCACTTTGGAGTTGTAGGCGTAGTCGTTGTGAGTGCGAGGAATCAGCTTAGGAATTCCGGTCGTCCCTCCCGAGAGTTGAAAGATGGCAGGATCCCCGGGATCGATCTGGATCGCGGACAGGGCTGACGCGGGCAGGCTGGCCGGCTTCGCGATCATATCGGGAAGCGATAGAAAACCGGGGCGCGCCGGCCCTAGAACGATGCCATGGCGCAGCTTGGGAAATTTTCGGCGAATGCGCTCGACCATGGCGCAATAGTCAAAATCGCCTTGCTGTTCTGGCACAACGCAAGTTGTAGCGCCCGAAAGCTCCACGAACTGGCTGATCTCCGCGAAACGGTGCGGTATCAGCGCTGCAATGGGAATGCCGCCGATCTTCTGAAGGGCCAAATAGAGAACAACAAACTCGGCGACATTCGGCAATTGCACGACCACCCGGTCCAGCGGTTGGAGGCCGATTTCCAAAAGGTTCAGCGCCAGGTTATCCGACATCCGATCGAGTTCGCCGTAAGTGATCGAGCGATCCCGGTCGAGCAGCGCGACTCGCTTTTCATATTTGTCAAATGCGAATCTGTATTCCTGCGCCAGAGATTTATCTATCCAATAACCCTTTTCGCGGTAGCGTTTGGCAAATTCTGGCGGAAATGGAACGACGCCTTCCAGCACGAGTGACCCTCCCTTAGGCCTTGTTTCTTAACGCCATCCCAATCGACAGAACGCGCATTTCGTAGCGCCCGCGCTACGTGGTTGCGGAAAAGCCGCCGTCGATCACAATGATCTCACCGTTGACGAAGCGATTGCCGGTAATCAGACTTACGATGACCTCGGCGACGTCTTCGGCGGTTGCGCAGCGGCGCAAGGGCGTGCTCTTTGCGCGCCGCGCCATCAAGTCATCATACCTGTCCAACAGCATTCGTTTCATCCAGTCGCCCTCCATCCATCCGGGAGCCACCGCATTGACGCGGACGTCCGGGGCGAGATTGAGCGCCAGAAGCTTGGTGAGGCTCACGACTGCGGCCTTGCTGGCGGCATACGGCAGCGGTTGAGGTCCGGGGCGCAGGCCGACGATGCTGGCCGTGTTGACGACGCTGCCGTGCGCGGCCTTGAGTAGAGGCGCAGCGGCGCGCGTCACCTGAAACATTCCCCGGACGTTTACGGCGAAGACGCGATCCCATTCCTCCGCCGTCATGGCCTCGAAATCGCCGGGCTTGACGTTTGATGTGATGCCTGCGTTGTTCACGAGAGCATCGAGACGCCCGAATTCCTGCCCGACAGCTGCGAGCATTTTGCGCACCGAACCATCGTCGCTGACGTCGCATTTGAAGAGGAGAGTCTTCGCGCCTTTGGCCTGCGCCACCGCCGCCGTTTCGCGCGCGGCACTCTCACTGCGGCTGTAATTGATCGCCACGTCGTAGCCGGCCTCCGCCAAAGCTACTGCCGCCGCGCGGCCGATGCCAGTGGCTGCGCCTGTGACCAATGCGGCTGGCCTGCTACGCGTCATCCTCGTCTCCTGGTCAAAATGGCTCGGAAGAATGCAACCCCACCTGGATCTATTACGCGACCTCGCAAAAAATCCCCGCCTCTGAAGAGGCGGGCTTCAGTGATTCTACGTCGTTTGCACGAATGCTGTGGTCCGGGTCTTCAGACCCGGGACTTTCCGCCGCCTTCGCGGCAACTTTTCCCGATGCTACTAGCTCGCGCCTTATCACGCTCGAATAGGATCAGGCGTTACGACAAGTTCCCGCGACGGACGCGGGCTCGCGAATACGATCGCGAGGCCGCCGATGAGTGACGCGGCGCCGATGGCCACGAACAGGCCGGCCGTTCCGGGAGTATGCTGCTGGAGCAGGCCGGTGATGAATGGGCCGAGAATTCCCCCGGCGCGTCCCACGCCCAGCATCATGCCGACGGCAGTGCCGCGCACTTCTGTATCATAGGATGCCGCGGTGAAATTGTTCAGGACGTTTTGCCCTCCCAGAATGCAGAAGCCAGCCGCGCCGACGCAGATTACGTTTAGTAAATGAATGTTGGCCACAACAAGTATGCCGACGGAAATGGCGCCGCCCAGCCACCAAACCGCCATGGCCTCGCGATCTTTGCCGCCTCGGTCCGCGATGTAGCCGCACAGCAGCGAACCGACGAAGGCCATAGCCTGAATCAAGGCTCCAAAGCTGAAGCTCGTCGCAAATCCCTCGCCGCGCTGCATCATGGCCGTCGGGACCCAGCCGGAGAGTCCCCAAATCCCGAACAAGATGAAAAACGCAGCGACCCAGACAGATAGAGTCGTTCTGCGATTGCGAGGCGACAACAAGAGCGACACGGATGCAGGTCGATCGCTCGGCTCCGGGAACATGAATCTCTCACCAGGGGCGGTATAACGCGCACTTTGCGAAGGATTCAGGCGGGAAAGAACCTGCGCGATGCCCTGCCAATTGCCGCGCATCGCGGAAAATTGCAGCGACTCTGGAAGGGCCACATGGCAAATCAGGACCAGCACGATCGACAGCGACGCCGCGTAATACAGCGCCTGCCAGCCGAACATGGGAGTGAGATAGACTCCGATGGCTGCGGCGACGATGCCGCCGGCGGCCCAGCCCAGCGCCCAGCCCCACATGGAAAATGTGTTGGCCAGGCGGCGCGGGGCGTATTCGTTGACGTAGGTAACGCCCAGCGGCAGGAGCGCCCCCATGCCAAGTCCGGTAAGCAATCGTAGTCCGCAGAACGTGAAGAACGAGCGCCCTAGAGCCGCGGTCGCGAAGCTGAAAATCGTCACGACCCACAAAGCCGCAAGAAGTGTCGCGCGCCGCCCGTATCGATCCGAGAATTTGCCTTGCAGAAGCGAACCGATCATGAAACCGATCAGGCCGCTAGAGACGAGCCAGCCCGCCAAGCCCGCGGCCAAATGCCACGGCTTCATCACGTAATGAATGACATAGGCAGGATTGAAAGTATCGTAGCCGTCAAAAAAAACCACCATGCCGATGAGCAGGGCGAGGAAGCGATGGTATCGGCCGACGGGAGCGCCGGCGATTTCCTCGCGCACATCGATCATGAAAGGCGCACCCGCGCGAAGCGGTCAATAATTGCTGCGGATGGTTTGCTAGGTCGCATCTCCGCCTTCCGGCGATTTTAAACGCGAATGCGCATCGTTTGGAACCCGCTCAGTGTAAACGCCTCGGGCGCGATGTCAAGCGAACGCAGCGGATTGCGAACGGCACGGAAAGTGATTCGCCCGATCTCCCGGCATCACATTTCCGCATTGACGTATGGGAGTATCCTTGAGCCGTCATTTCCCAATGACGAGGGGCAAATGATGGGCCAGAGAGTAAAAGCCCATTCGTTTCCTTTGCAGCACAAAAAGCGTTCCGGCGCTTTTTAATTCAACCATCTTCTTGACTCGACTCTACCGGAATGTATAATTCGCCCATCCGTTGATTGGCGTGCGACACGCGATTGGGGGCGTGACACCTATATGAAACCTTCCTTCAGATTGTCCTTGCTTCGGATTGCAATTCTGGCGTTGTTACCGTGGATGCTCGAAAGCTGCGGGACGTCGTATACGGCTCCGCCGCCTCCAACTACTTTCACCATCGGCGGCATGGTTTCAGGCCTTACGGGAACTGGGCTGGTACTGCAGGACAATGGTGGCAACAACCTCACAGTCACGGCGAACGGGGCCTTCACGTTCACTACGGCCGTCGCCAGTGGCGGCGCCTATGCTGTCACGGTGCTTACGCAGCCCTCCACTCCGGCGCAGAACTGCGTGGTGACAGGCGGCAGCGGAAATGCCAGTGCTAATGTCACAAGTGTTCAGGTCACTTGCACCACGGTGACACCTACCCTCACTATCGGCGGAACGGTGACAAACCTTGTCGGTAGCGGCCTCGTGTTGCAGGACAATGGCGGCGACAACCTGACAGTCACGGCGAACGGGAACTTCACGTTCATTACGCTTGTCGCATCTGGGGGCCCTTATGCTGTCACGGTACTTACGCAACCCTCCGCCCCGGCGCAAATTTGCGGTGTCGCCAACGGCAGCGGAACGGCCAACGCCAATGTGATCAACGTCACGGTGAATTGCGGGCATAACGAATGGGCTTGGATGGGCGGGTCGAACGTTGCAAACGCGAGTGGCACCTACGGCTCGCTGGGTGTGGCGGCTTCGACCAACGTTCCTGGGGTGCGGAATTTTGGGCCCGTCAGTTGGACGGACGCGTCTGGAAATCTCTGGCTGTTCGGAGGGAGCGGTCTCGATTCGGCGGGGACAAATGGGGATTTAAACGATCTGTGGAAATACAATATCACCCTCGGCCAATGGACTTGGGTGAGCGGCTCAAATTTAGTCAGCCAGAGCGGGACGTACGGGATCCTGAATACTCCCGCTACGGGCAACGTGCCCGGGGCGCGGGATAGCGCCGTCGGTTGGATCGATCCATTGGGAAATCTCTGGCTTTTCGGAGGGGAGGGTCTCGATTCGGCCGGGACATTTGGAAATTTGAACGATCTATGGGAATACACGGTCAGTACGAACAAATGGACCTGGAAGGGCGGGTCGAACATCGTCAATCAAAGTGGCGTGTACGGCGCCTTGAATGTCCCAGCTGCGGGGAACATCCCCGGCGCACGAGGTTTTTCCACCGTCCAAATCATATCCGGACAAGTCTGGCTCTTCGGAGGGTTTGGATCTGATAGTGCCGGGACCCAAAGCAATCTGAATGATTTGTGGGAATACACCCTCAGCAGCGGTGAATGGACGTGGATGGGCGGTTCGAATGTTGTCAATGCGGCAGGCGTCTACGGCACGAAAGGCACTGCGGCGGCGGCCAACATCCCGGGCGCGCGATACAGCGCCGCCACATGGACGGACACCTCCGGCAATTTCTGGCTTTTCGGAGGCGGCAATCAAGTGAGCGCGTCAACAGTGAATTATTTTAACGATCTGTGGGAATTCTCGACCGTAAGCAAAGAGTGGACTTGGATGAACGGCTCGAACGCCATCAACCAGAGTGGAACTTATGGCACGCAGGGCACGGCGGCTGCGGGCAATACTCCAGGGGGGCGGAGCGATACTATGAGTTGGACGGATCCGTCCGGAAATTTCTGGCTCTTTGGAGGAATTGGCTTTGATTCGACTACCAACCAGGTCAATTTGAATGATCTGTGGGAATTTTCGGTCAGTACCAATGAGTGGACCTGGAAGAACGGACCGAATGTCGGCAACGGAAATGGCACCTTCGGCACTCTGGGTCAGCTGGCTCCGACCAATATTCCCTCGAGCCGGGAGGGAGGCGCCAGATGGGCGGATGCCTCTGGAAATCTCTGGCTATTTTCCGGGAGCGGGACATTCGCTTTTAATGACTTGTGGATGTATTTTCCCTGAGGCAGCGCCGAATGTTTTTGAACCGCGCGGCCAACACTTCTTGTGGGCCACCGGGTTGTTGCGCCCATGGAATCGTAATTCTGTGACGGCGAAACAATTCACGCCAAGAATTTATTCCAATTCTTAGCGCGTCCGCGCTACCGGGTCTTTGTCTGCAGGCGCAATTCGGGGCCAGACAAGGCCAAATACCAGCCAAACCAAGCCTGCCGCGATCACGATCAACATCAGCAAGCGCAGGGCTTTCGCCAGGGGAGCTGCCTCCAGCGCCGGCCAGCGAATTTGATACTGGCGCAGCACCTGGTAACGGTCGATCATCCAGTGCCACGCCGTGTGCGCCACAATTGCAGAGAGTATGATCGTGCCCATCCGTTCGGCCACCACGTAGCGGAAGAGAAGTTCCAAGGCGGGGATCATCAGCGCGAGGACGAGGAGTTGTCCAAGCTCGACGCCGATATTGAACGAAAGCAGGGAGGTCAGGAGATGCGAACCCGCGAACTGCATCGTCTGCCGTAACGCGAACGAGAATCCAAATCCATGGACCAGGCCGAACCCAAACGTGATCATCCACCGCCTCTGCACGGTGGCGCCGCCGACGATATTCTCAAGCGCCATGTATACGATGGAAGTGGCGATCAGCGTTTCGATGAGCGGCGGAAACCACAGCGCATCCGGCGCAAGGTTGTAGGCGGAGGCGATCAGCGTGATGGAATGAGCGACGGTGAATGCCGTGACGACCGGGATCAGCGCGCCGAAGCGCCGGAACGGGATCACCAGGCAAAACAAAAACAAGAGATGGTCGGTTCCATCCAGGATGTGAAAGAAGCCCAGCTTCACGAACTGACCCGCGGCCTGGAACCAGCGCGGATCGAGGCGAATGAGCCCGGGATCGCCGAGGAATTCAAATGCGCGGACCGCGCCGCCCGGCGGCAGGAAGCGAAGCGCGATGACAACCCGATTGGCCAACCGGTCGAGGCCGGGATGAATCGAGAAGCGCGACTGATCGGATTGAATGGGATACTCGAAGAGCACGTCCAGCATCAACTGGTCCCAGAAAATGGTGGTGCCATTGGTGAGTTTCGGACCCATGACGTGCGCGACCGCCAGGTCGTAGGACGCAAAAGAGGGATCGGAATCCAGCGAGAGGTGAGTCTCTACAACGCGCGGCTTGGGCAAGAGCGCGTCACCTTCGTACACATCGATGAAATCGGAGACCCACAAACTTGCCGCTTCCCGCAGGGTCGGGTCCACGCGGTCGAAATCCAGGTAGCCCTTTTCCCGCTCGGGAAATTCCACGTCGCGCATGGTTTTGAGCGGCACGCGCACCAGAATATTTAAGCGATTCCCCGCGGGTTTGAGAAACATCTGTACCGTCGCGTCGCTGGGAATATCGTGAGCCGCAAGAGAGTGCGCTGGCGCGACAGCCCAAAGCGCCAGTAGCGCTACGAGGGTACGAGACGCGGCAAAATTGCGGATCATGGACCGAAAGCGTAATCGTTGTGTACGCCTGCTGACAAGCAAAATTCGCCGCCGCTCGAAACCTAATTGTGTATACTTCTGGGCGCTATCTGCGTCTCAATCTCAAGACAAGCAAATACAGGCCGGGCCACGGGCCGCCCGCAATCGAAAAAATCGGAACCCCATCGGGGAGGATGGCTATGACGAAGCGAAATATGTGTATCAGCGCCACGTTTCTCGTGCTCATCGCCGCGCTCGGATTCGGATCCAGAGCGCTGGAAAAGAAAGCCGCGGTTGAGGCCGCCACGGTACAGGTACCCATGTTTGAAGTGGATCCGATGTGGCCGAAGCCGCTGCCGAATCACTGGGTGATCGGAATGACGATTGGTGTATCGGTTGATGCCCAGGATAATGTTTGGATTATTCATCGAGGCGGCTCGCTCGAAGCGAAGGAAACATATGGCAACACGAATCCGCCCGGAGCGGATTGCTGCGTAACTGCGCCTCCCGTTCTCGAATTCGATAAGCAAGGTAACCTCATTGGACATTGGGGTGGACCGGGCAAGGGCTACAATTGGCCCAACTCCAACCACGGAATTACGGTCGACTACAAGGGCAATGTGTGGATTGGCGGGAACGGCCGCACTGTGGATCCCAAACTGCAAGATACCGGGGCCAGCACTGCGCCAGAAGCAAGTCAACCGGGCGCCTATGCGGACAATCAAATCCTAAAGTTTACCCAGGACGGAAAATTCCTGATGCAAATCGGGCATCCGTTCAAAAGCAAAGGCAGCAACGACACCGAAAACCTGAAAGGACCGGCGAAAATGTTCATCGATCCGAAGACGAATGAACTGTACGTCGCCGATGGGTATGGCAACAAACGCGTCATTGTGTTCGACGCCGATACCGGACAGTACAAGCGGCATTGGGGCGCCTATGGGCACAAACCGGACGACACCGACCCCGGCAATTACAACCCGGACGCGCCAATCGATCAGCAGTTCCGCAGTCCGGTGCACTGCGCGCAACTCGCGGACGATGGTTTGCTGTATGTCTGTGACCGAGTGAATGACCGTATCCAGGTATTCAAGAAGGACGGCACCTTCGTCAAAGAACAGATCATCGAGAAAAGGACGTTGGGTGACGGATCAGTTTGGGACATTGCCTTCTCGAGAGATCCAGAACAGAAGTACATCTATCTCGCAGATGGGGCCAACGAAAAAGTGCACATCCTGCTGCGCGACACGCTCCAGACGCTTACCAGTTTCGGCGACGGCGGGCGGCAGCCGGGACAATTTTATGCCGTGCACAGCATCGCCACCGATTCCAAGAGCAACATTTACACCACGGAAACCTATCGCGGACAGCGGGTGCAGAAATTTGTCTACAAGGGCATGGGGCCGGTGGTGAAGGAAGATCAAGGCGTCCTGTGGCCAAAGTCATCTAAGTAGAAAACGGCGAATGGTGATGCGCCACGCGGCCGGTTCGAACCTGCTGGTGAATTGGACGCCGTGCTGCCCTTCCGCGTAGTATTCGAACCATTGGAGGAATCATGCGCAAGAGGAGTTTACTTGCAATGGCGGCCGCGGTCGGCCTGTTATCGCCCATCCTGTGGGCGCAGCAAAAGAAAGCACTGGAAGCCTATTTCATCGATGTGGAAGGCGGGCAATCGACGCTGTTCGTGTCGCCCAGCGGCCAATCCCTGCTGGTGGATACCGGCTGGCCGGGGGCCCGTGATGCCGGCCGCATTGCCAGCGTGGCGAAACTTGCCGGCGTCAGCCAGATCGATTACCTGGTGCTGACGCACTATCACGCCGACCACGCCGGCGGCGTGGCCGATTTGGCCCCCCTCATCCCAATCAAGAACTTTGTCGATCACGGGCCGAGCGCGGAAGAAGCTCGGAACGTCCCGCAGAACTATGCCGCCTACTTGAAAGTTCGTGGAGAAGGCAAACACATCCTAGCCAAGCCGGGTGACAAAATTCCAGTCCCCGGGATCGACGTGCAAGTAATTTCCTCGGCCGCCGAAACGATTGCTAAACCACTCGCGGGGGCGGGCGTGGCAAACCCTCTGTGCGCGAATTTCGTGCCAAAAGATGAAACGCTCGATCCGCTCGTGGGCGGCGAAAACAAGCAGTCGGTGGGAGTGGTGATCTCACTTGGCAAATTCCGATTGGGGGACTATGGCGATCTGACCTGGAACAAGGAACATGACCTGGCTTGCCCGAATAACCTCATCGGGGCGCTTGACGTTTACGTCGTTTCGCATCACGGCCAGGACATCTCCAGCTTGCCAATGCTGGTGCACGCGGAGCATCCCCGCGTTGCGATCATGGACAATGGAGCCAAAAAGGGCGGCGCTGTGGCCACTTTCGAAACGCTGAAGACTTCGCCCGGCCTGGAAGACCTCTGGCAATTGCATTACGCCGTAGATGCCGGGGACCGCAACATGCCTGAGAAATTCATCGCCAATCTGGGAACCGGCGGTACCGCCGCAACGGGCGTCCCCGATGAGGGTGCGGTAAATTACATTCAATTGACAGCGCGACCCGATGGCAGCTTCACTGTAAAGAACAGCCGGGGCGGATACCACAAGGACTACGCCGCAAAACCGTAACTTGCGCCGCAAGGCAAGTCATAACTGCACCGTAAAATGCAGAAAGAAAACAGGATAGGAGACGCTGAAGAAGTTTGTGTGCTCCAAATCGGAACCTCGGGGGTTCCCTGTATTGGTCAGCAGAGCCACAAAGTGCTATTATGAGGCATGAGTAAAGCGTACAGAATTGTTTTTGCATGCCCAAAAGATGGGCACAATATCAATTTGCAGCGGAAGTGCTCAAAACCGGCGCTCTCGGAAAATGAGGCGATGAAGATTTTTGGGGAAGAGGAAATCGCCTGCGAGAATCCGCGATGTGGTTGGCACGGGAAAGTATCGAAAACGAGGCTCCTGCGAATTTTGCCTTTTGATTGGATCTTTTCTCCAGTAAATTGAGCGCGTGCTTCATCCTGGACCATGCAGAATTACTCCCAGCCAGGGATATTGTTAGGATATGGGGGAGCCGGCATGTTAGAATGGCGTTGAGATTGTTGATCTTGTAAACCTTTAGTTTTTTTGGAGGCCTGCAAGTCCACACTTGCAGGCCATTTTTTTGGGCTTGGCTCAGGGGAATTGCGGCCATCGTCCAAGCATGACAGACAAGTTCCGCGCAAGGAGGGACCTTGAAAGCTCTCGAAGAAGGCGCATACATCAAGCACTTCCAGTACGGTCTGGGTGTGGTTACCGAATCGAATTCGGAGCGCACCTCGATCGACTTTGACCTTCACGGCATGAAGAAATTCGTCACCAGCATCATGGTCGTGGACGCCGCGGAAGGGACTCCGCCCAAGCGGCGGCGGGCCAAGAGAATCAAGAAGGTGATCGCAGCAGTCCCTGCTCCCGGGCTGGTCGCAGGCCGCAAGTGAGCCACGAAATTATCGTACAATTTGTCGGATACGAAGTGAAAGCGCAAGTGCGCGAGTACACCTTCACAGTGCGGGAAGTTTCGAGTGAGCCTCGGGACTTCACGCTGACGATTCCGACCGAAGCTTTCAATGGACACCTGCTGCGCATTCAAGATGCGCCTGACTTTTGCTCGCGCAAGCTCCGCCGCGAGTTGGCGACGCACGCGAACCATCCTCCGGATACGCACTTTGCCATCACCAACGCGGAGCTAGAGGATTACCGCAGCGCGCGCGCGCCTCGAACGCCGCGATCCCCGTTCAGCCGCAAGCCCGTGGAAGACTACTAAATTCAATCGCGCAATATGCGTTTGCTCTACGTAGCGCCGGCGCCTCGCCGGCGTTTTTGCGCTGCATGGGGATGAGAAAATTGCCGGCGAGACGCCAGCACTAGGAAACCCTTGCACCCACTGAATTAGCTGGCCCGTAGTGCCACACCTGCCAGAATCGCGGTGAAAATCGAGGCTGGCTGCTTCATTTAGATCGACTCTTCAGAAGCTGGCGGACAGTCATGTTCAGCAAGCTCAGGATCAAACCTCCGCAGAACGCGGGCCACAGGCCGCGCACCTCGAATCCGGGGACGAACACCGCCGCAAACTTCAGCATCAGCGCGTTAATCAGCAGCCAGAATATGCCGAAGGTGATGATGGTGAGAGGAAACGTAATAATCTTCAGCAGCATGCCGATCGTGCCGTTCACAAGCCCGACGACCACGGCGGCGATCAGCGCCGTCCCGAAACCTCTGACGAAAAATCCAGGAACAAAACGCGCGACCAGCAGCAAGCACAGCGCGCTCAAGACCCAATGCGCCAATAATTTTGCCATGCAAATCTCCTCGGCCCGGTCAGGAAATTCACTCCGTGAATGAATCGAACAACGTGAAATAGTACGCTGGGAAGGCTGGTTCGTACACTAATTCCGGCCAATTTCAAATATCGTTCCACCATCCGCAATTGGGCTTACCGGAGAATATGCGGCAAGAATCATTTTGAGTTCACGCGGGCTGCCTCCGAGGTGTATAAGTGTGGCGAGCCGGAAAGTCAAACCGGAAGACCCGGTAAGGGGAGGTTCGTATGCGCGCACTTGGAATAAGTCTCGTATTGGCACTCGTTGCAGCAGTGGTTGTGATGGCCGGGAAACCGGCCGAGTCTCCGGCAGTCACCCCAGCGGCTTCGGCGCAGCCGCAGGCTCCTGCCGCGCAGACGGATGCCGCAGCGATAAAAACGTTTACATCCGCAGCGGATGTGCAGGCACTGTTCGCCAAAGCCAAAGCTGAGCGAAAGGAAGGTCAGGTCATGGCCGCCGAACACATCCTTTCGCTCGCGCCGTACGTGACGAATCTTGAATACCGGCCCGTCGAGGGGGCGGTGGCCGTGCACGAAAAAGAAGCGGAGCTGGTTTACGTGATAGACGGCGGCGGGACGCTAACCACGGGCGGCACCGTGGTGGGCGAGAAACGCACAAACGATGCGAACCTTTCGGGCACGGCGATTGACGGTGGAACGGCGCGGACGATCGGCAAAGGGGATTTCGCGATCATTCCCGAAGGCACACCGCACCAATTCAAACCCGCTAATGGAGCGCTCGTGCTCATGACCATGCACGTGCCGCGGCCGGTGGGTGACGCGAAGTAAAATCATCGCTGAGACAAAAATTGAATGGGAGATGAGGGCAAAATGAAATTTTCGCTTTCGAAAGCCGCGTTATTCGCGATGTTTGTTTTATTTGCTGCCTCCGCAGCCTCCACGGGAGAAGGCGTCCCGGCGGCTGTTCACTATGTCTCCCACGACAAGGCGGCGGCAGTGATGGCCAAAGGCGGGCCAATCGTGAGCGACCCTGGCCTCGTGGTGCTGGCCAATCGCCGCAAGCCTGGCGGAGTCGAATATCATGAGCACACCAACCACATCTTCATCATTGTGGATGGAGAGGCAACGTTTATCACGGGCGGAACAATGGTCGGCGCCAAGCGAACCAACGCCGAGCAGATGACGGCAACTTCGATCGAAGGGGGAGAGACTTTCCACTTGAGTAAGGGCGACGTCATCACCATTCCGGCGAAGACGCCTCACTGGTGGAAAGAAATTTCGACGGACACGGTCGGTTACTACGCAATCAATATTGAGAGCAAGTAGAGAAAATTCCAAGCGGGCGGCGATTCAGAATTTGGCGGCCAGGGAATGCACTGGCCTCGGGGTACGATGCGTTGTGGCACAGGCGTCTCGAAAAGCTTGCGTTTGGAGAACCCGAGGGCTTGCGTTTCACTTGTCGAGCTTGGGGTGTAAATAGGCGCCGATCACTGCAAACGGAAAGTCACTTCGACCGGCATTCGCGTGGCGAAGGGCTTTCCGTCCTTCCCTATCGCCGGCTTGAAGCGCCAGTTTCCGACAGCTTCGAGAGCCTGCTCCGTGAGGCCGTCTGCTAGCCCTTCTAGTACGCCTATGTGATCGGCTAAGCCCTGTTCCGTGACGGTCGCCAACAGAAGAACGCGGCCGTGAATTCTGTCAGCTCGCGCCTCGGGGGTATACGAAGGGTCGGGACATCTCTCGCATGCCGGATACTCGACGACAGGAGGGCGGGATTGCTTTCCCCTGAAGACAATTATGGACACTCCGCTCTCTGGATCTTTGAATATTAGTGGTTCTCCACCGGAATCAGCGACGGGACTCGCAATCTTGGCCCGGAATTGTTCGAGTTTCTTCGCTTGAACAGCGTCGTATACCTCGCTGGTTACTTCGTAGCCGTCACTTTGCCATAGCAGAGTATCGGTCACCAGAATATCGGCGCCTGCCGATGTTGCCACCGCTTTCAGGACATCAGGCATGTATGCGTCCAGAGCAAGGAACCCCCTGCCTTCGAGGATGTTGATGACGCTTTCCCGTTTGATGAACCGAACGCCGGGAATCATTTTTTCAAGGTCGGCCCGTACGGACGTCTCGAACATCGTGCAAACCTCGGCGTCCAACCGGCATTCTTGGAGTCCTGCAACGAAGATATGTTGCTGGTGAGTTTTTGCAACGCGCTCGGCTGTCCGGCTTGCGAGGGCGTTAATTTCCACAGGAGTCTGCCCAGAAACGGGGAGTGAAAATAAGCACAGAGCGGCACCGCAGAGAACACCCGACGAAATGGCCATCATGAGCGACCCCATCATCTTGCTCCCCTGGTCTGAGGGAAACTGGACAAAGCGCAGATTGTAGGCTGCCGGAAGTTTGCTTTCAACTGCGGCTTACTCAAGCTGGAAACTCGCTTGCCGGGTGGTAAAATCCCTCAGCGCAACTGGATTCAGCGACTACCGATGGAGAGGCAATTATGCACAATACAAGCCTTGCAAGGTTCGAGCTGGCAGTAAGCATCGCGCTCCTCTCAATTTCCGGAGTGAATGCACGGGCCCAGGCGAGCTATCCTCCGCCGAACGACTTGCCGAATCCGTATCGAACCGTCCTCCACTGGGCGCAATTGCCCGACGGGAGAAAATGGGGATCGACGTCCGGTGTCACGATTGGTCCTGACGGCAACATTTGGACCTATGACCGCTGTGGTGGAAATAGTTGCGCGGACTCAAACCTTGCGCCAATCCTGGAGTTTGAACCGTCCGGCAAACTTCTGAAGAATTTTGGCGCGGGAATGTTCATACTTCCGCACGGCATCTTTGCGGACAAGGATGGAAACGTGTGGGTGACCGACGGGGTCGGAGGAATTGCTACAAATGACGATGCGGGCAAACACGGAAAGGGCCACCAGATCTTCAAGTTCAGCCCCAACGGAAAAGTTTTGATGACGCTCGGCAAGGCAGGCGTCCCCGGCAATACTTCAGACACATTCGATCGGCCGTCAGCGGTCATAGTGGGTCCGAATGGCGATATTTTTGTCGCGGACGGCCACGGTCCTCCGCCGAATTCACAAGTCAACGCGCGTATCGTGAAATTCACAAAGGATGGAAAGTTCATCAAGGAATGGGGCAGACTCGGATCGGCTGCCGGCGAATTCAATGTGCCTCACACCCTGGCCTTCGATTCCAAGGGGCGGCTTTTTGTCGGCGACCGTTCCAATAACCGCATACAGATTTTCACGCAGGACGGCAATTTCATTGCCGAGTGGAAGCAGTTTGGCCGGCCGAGTGGAATTTTTATCGACAAGGACGACACCATGTACGTGGCCGACTCGGAATCCACGGACCAACCGGGGTATGGGTATAACCCGGGTTGCAAGAGAGGCATCCGAATCGGAAGCGCAAAGGACGGCAAGGTAACGGCATTCATTCCGGATCCGGCGCCAAAGGGTGGGTCCAGCGCGGCAGAGGGCGTTGCAGTGGACCATGAGGGCAATGTGTATGGCGCGGAAGTCGGCCCCATGGATTTGAAGAAATACGTCAAGAAATAAAATGAGGTAAACCTTGCGGGCCGCGTCACTCCGTCGCAGAATTTGGAAGGATCGAAAAAGGTAAATTTCAACCGAGGGGTTTCTGCGAAACTCTGCTTTTCTCAGTGAACTCTGTGTTGCGCTTTTTGTATTTCAACGCAGAGGACACGGAGTGCGCGGAGGTAAACAGAGATTGCAAACACAAAATTCCATGCGAAATCTGAAAACGCTTGTAACTGCCTTCCTCACGAGTGGGACGCTCATCGTATCTTCCCTGCTCTTCCCTGCAACCCGGGCCGGGGCGGCGCCTGCCGACAAGCGCAAGCCAGGACTGTATTGGACGTTCGAGACGGACAAAGGGAAAATCTCCTGCAAACTGTTCGAGGCGGAAGCGCCGGTCACGGTGCGCACCATGGTGGGCCTGGCGATTGGAAAAATCCCGTTCGTGCATCCCGAGACGAAGCAGGTTGAGCGCAAAAAATTCTTTGACGGCCTCACGTTTCACCGCGTGATTCCGAGCGTCATGATTCAGGGCGGCGATTTGCTCGGCACGGGCGTCGGACATCCCGAGGGGCCGGGCTTCCCGTACAAGAACGAAATCGCGCCGTCACTCAAGTTCGACACGCCGGGGCGCCTGGCGATGGCCAACAGCGGCCCGGACACGAACGACACGCAATTTTTCATCACTGAGGCCGCCTATCCGTCGTTCAACGGAAAGTACACGATCTGGGGACAGTGCGAAAATGTGGACGTCGTGAAAGCAATTGCGCAAGTGCCGCGCGACGCCGGAGACATGCCGGTCGTGCCGGTCCACATTCAGCGCGTGGTCATCGAGCGTGTTGGCCTCGCTCCAGCCGATGCACCGGAAGCCATTCCGCCGAACACCCCGGCCAAGTGATTCAGAGCAAAACAACGTTGAAACCTCGCCTTGCGGTTTTGCATTCACAGAGCCGAATGGCGATGGGATATTCGCGCCGACTATGAGGTGTTCCATGAAAAATAAAATTTTCTTTTTCCTAGTATTGGCGATTGGTGCTGCAATATTCTCCGGTCCGGTCATGGCCCATCACGGATCGTCAGTATACGACTCAAAATTGACCACCTACAAAGGCACGGTAACGGATTTTCAATTCATGAATCCGCACACCGAAATCTGGTTTGAAGTAACGGGAACTGACGGCAAGGCCGAAAAATGGACTGCCGAAGCCCCCAGTCTGACCACCATGGCCCGGCTCGGATGGAACAAAACTATTTTCAGGCCGGGGGACCAGGTCACCTTTGTTGGCAACGTCGCAAAGAGCGGCGCGAAAATCTTACGCCTCCGCAAAGTTGTGTTTCCGAACGGAAAGGAAACCGTGATGGATCGAGGCGAGGATTACGCGGAGTAACACCCGCCAAGGGAGTCTCAGAAATGCGCAATCGTTTATTGGGTTTGACGCTTTCGGCGGTGACTGCTCTCGCAACATCGCCCCTGATACTTGCTCAGACTTCTAAGACGAATGTGACAAAAGCGCAAGCGCCGGCTCCGACGGTTGACCTGTCCGGAGTTTGGCGGCGATCGCGGCGAGCGCCCGACAAAACCCGCAAGTACACCATCTACGAGCTCGCATTTTCCATTGCCAACGAGAAGCCGCCGATGACTCCCTGGGCGGAAGAGAAATTCAAGTCCGCTAAGCCGAACGTTGGCCCCAATGCCGTCTCCATTTCGGAGTCAAACGATCCGATTTTGCAGTGTTTTCCGCCGGGCGTTCCGAGAATTTTTCTCATTCGAGGGGAACCGGTGGAAATTGCGAATCTCCCTGGGCGTGTATTAATGCTCTTCGAGTATGACCATTTTGTGCGGAATATCTACACCGACGGGCGCGAGCACACCAAGGATTTGCCCGGCACCTGGATGGGGGACTCGATCGGCAAGTGGGAGGGAGATACGTTGGTCGTGGATACAACGGGATTTAATGACAAGACCTGGCTCGACAATGACGGCCTTCCGCACACCGAGGATCTGCACGTCGTGGAGCGCCTGCGGCGCGTGAACCATAACACGCTGACGATCGACACGACGATTGAAGACCCGAAGGCGTACACCAAACCTTGGGGTGGTCATGCCATCTATGAACTGAAGCCGGACTGGAATCTTGGAGAAATGGTTTGCGAGGATAACGTTACGTACAGCGACATGCAGCAAAAGTCCGAGGGCGGCAAGTAGCGCACGCTTCAGCCTGCGGGTTTTGATTCAGGCTGAACTTTCACACAAATCTCGTTTTCCAATCCCGACGTTCTCTATCGGGCGCACAAAATCATACAGGCGGAAGCCTGTGCCACCAAAACCTCGAACTTTAATTCCCGCTCTTCGACATTAGTTTCGCCGGTGCGCTGACACGCGCGGGGGCCGCCGCGCTCACTCCGGCCAGGACGCCGTTGGGGCCGACGGCGAGCAGTGACTTGTCGTTTTGCGGGCATGACCAGCTGGACACGCTCTTGAGATCGCCGCTGCCTTTGTAATGCGCCTTCTCGGGAAACTTGCAGAGCGGCATGGTGCGGTCCACCGCGTTGTTGGTCGAGTGCGTGGCGGGAATCGCATCGGGGGCAATTCCCTTTTCCACCCATTGTTCGAGGGCGCTCAACGAGTCAAATGAATTTGGCCCCGCGCCCAGGACGCAATGTTGCATGCCGGGCACCATGAAGAGGCGCGCGTTTTGCTGGAGTTTATCGTAGCCACCGTTTTCCTGCGCGAGGTCTTCGTAGAACCAGATGCTGCTGTAGGGAGAAATAATCAAATCGTCGTATCCGTGATAGATCAGCAGCTTTCCGCCTTTGGCGAAATACGCCCCGAATGCCGATGGATCATCGGGAATATCCACGGCGAGTCGCGTGTACACGAGGTTCAGCGCTTCGTTCTTCACGACGCCGTTGCTCTCGATCGAGTTGTTCATGTCCTTGCCGGCATCGTAGTAGCCAAGTTTCATCAGAATGTTCTGGGCGAGGGACCAATTCGCCGGCAACGCCGCGTCGCCCCAGGGCTTGGCGGATTTGGGATCGGCGGGCGGCGTTTCGAGATAATTCGTTGGGCCGCGGACCGTCATGTTCTCCTGTCCCAGATTGCCAACAGACGCTCCGGGATAAATCAATTTGCCCTGCTCGTCGCGAACCGGGCTCATGATCAGCTTGAGGGCGTCGGCCTGCTTCTGCGTGAGAGTTTCGGGAACTAGTGCGTCCGGCTGAAACGCGCACCTCGCGGGATTCTGGATGAGTCCGTCCGCGACGCCGTCAATCTTGTCACATTGTTTCAGGATCGCTGCGTTGACGGCCTGGAATTTCGCCGAAGGGATATAGCCGTCGAGGAGCGCCTTGGTATTTTTCAAACTCCAGAGCGATGTGCCGACAGGATCGAGCCAGGGCGCTCCGGCAATGATGCCGTCGTAGTCGCTGGGGAAGCGCGTCGCCTCGATCAGTCCCATCTTGCCGCCGTTGGAGCAGCCATCGAAGTAGGAGCGCCGGATCGTCTCCGCGTGGTAATAATTTTTGACGAGCAGTTTCGCGGCGAGCGTGACTTCATGCACGGAGCGGAAAAAGTAGTCGATGACTTTCGGCATGTCGGGCGTGCCCGGCGCGGTGTATTCCCAGGTCTGATTGGCGGCGAGGTGGCCCGTATCCGTAATCGCGGTGGCATAGCCCCTCGCCAGCATCTGGGACTGATCGGCGGGATTCGCCGACGAGGTGAGAGAGCCTGCCAGCCCGCCGACGCCGTGAAAGATGAATTTTTGGTTCCAGTTGGCTGGCAGCATGATCTCGAAATTTGCCGAGCCGGGGTCCGCGCCTTCTCCGGAAGTGGCGACGGAACCTTTCACATCGCAATACTCGGGATTCGGCCCGGCTGGCGGCACGACCGTCGCGGAGGCGATGGTCATATTGGGAACGCCAAGGGCGCTTAGCGCAGCTGTGTTGCAGGCCGCCCGCGCCGGAACAATTGCCAATGTGGCGCAAAGCAGCGCCGCAAGCCCAAACCGCAAAATGAATGTGTGAAACCAACCGAAAATTTCCGCCCGCATTTTCATGTGCGTCCCTCCAGAGCAGATATCGTTGTCAGAGAGTAGTCCCAAATGGGCTCCCGTGTCACTAGCCAGAATGATTCACCTCCGGAAGCCAAGCGCCCCCAGAGTGGCGCCTACCTGCTCGCTCATTGCTTTTAATGCTGGCAATGACTTAGGATTAGGCCCACATCCGATCGGTGCCGGATGCTCAAATCGGACCAAACATAAAAATCAGCGAGAGGATAACCGAAAAAGTATGAACAAGAAATTTTTTGTGCATGAAGTTTCCGGGATGCTGGGAATGCTGGCGTTGGCGATCGCCGCGCTCGGCATGAGTGCGCCGGCCATCCACGCGCAAGCACCGGCGGCTGCTCCACCTGCGCCGCCGCTGGCGGCCGACATGAAGGGCAAAACCGCCGACCAATTTTACAAAAAAATCGAAGCGCTAAAAGGCATTCCGGCCGACCAGATTCACCCCGCGATGGAATACATTACCACCGCCCTCGGCGTGGGGTGCGGCTATTGCCACGTCATCGGGCATTTTGATCAAGAAGACAAACGCGAGAAACACGTGGCGCGGAGCATGATCCAGATGACCATGGCGCTGAACAACACCGTATTTGACGGCAAGCGCGAACTGACGTGCTATACCTGCCATCGCGGCGCAGCCAAGGCTGCGTCGACGCTGCTTCTCACCGGCGACAAAGCGCCCACGGAGCCGAGTGCCATGGAACTTTTCCCAACGCTCGCCCTCAAAAACTTTTCGAATCTCGAATCCGGCATGTCGCCGAGCAAAGCGCCGGCAACCGTAATGTCAGGCCCTGCGCCGGCGTCGAAACCTGCCGCTGCTGCCGCTGCACCGCTTCCTTCCGTGGCGGACGTTTTCAGCAAGTATGAGCAGGCTCTGGGCGGCGAGGCAGCGGTCAGCAAGATAACCGCACTCTCTTTTAAGGGAACCGCCGACATGCTTGTTCCACCGCCCCCGGGCCCCCCTGGCGGGCCTCCGCCGCCGCCCCCGATGATGGGAACAGTCCCGGCGGAACACTACGTCAAGGCCCCGAAGGGAGTCATTTCGGTTACATTTCCCGGCAGGCCCCCTGTGTCCACAGGCTTCGACGGAATGATCGGCTGGCACAACACGCCGATTCGCGAAGATACGGGTGACGAGCTGCGCATGCTGGTCGAGCTGGGCGAAAAGTTTCCCGGGCTCGAGTTCAGGGACGACCATACCAACGTTCAAGTCGATGCGATGGAAAAAATCGGCGACCGCGATACGTACCGTGTCGTCGGCACGCGCAAGGATGGCTTTGCCGTGATCGACCGGATCAATTTCGATGCGCAAACGGGTTTGTTGGTGCGGTCTTATACCACCATGCAAAGCGTCATCGGATCCTTTCCAGAGGAGACCTATTACGAAGACTACCGCGACGTCAGCGGCGCGAAGGTTCCCTTTACCATGCGCGTCGTGAGCGCCGAAGGAAACCGAACCTATAAGTGGTCGCAGGTCGACGCAAATGCGCCGGTGGAGGACGCCAAGTTCACCAAGCCCGCTCCTCCCGCGCCCCGGCCGCCGGCAGACTAGCAGCGCACAGACAAATCCGGATCGGAGCGCGTGATCGCTCGCGCCCCGATCCGGATGGTTTATTGTAGCACCGGCGCTACTTCCCCTCGCCAGCAAGACTCCGCGCATGATGCCACCGCCGAGCTCTGAATTATTGATGAGCATTGCAAATTAGAATGTAAATTTCACGGCGAGTTGCATCAGCCGGGGCGGTGCGGCTTTTACCACTTCGCCGAAAAGGGGGCTGGAAATATTGCCGTTGACGAACTGCGGCCCAAAGAATTGAGTATGATTGAAAATGTTAAAAGTTTCGAGGCGCAACTGAATCGCCTTCGCTTCGGATAGCGCAACAGACTTCAGCAGCGCGAGGTCGGTGTTGAATGAACCGGGCCCGTAGAAATATCGCCGTGAAGCATCGCCGGGCGTCCCCGGGGCATTCGGCTTGAAGAGCGAAATATTGAAATAATAAGCCTGCCCGTTCTGTGAGTAATGTCCCAAATCCAAGGGGCCGGGAACAACATCCGGCAAGTCCATGTAGCGACTATTCACTCCGTTGGGATTGCTTCCCTGAAGAGAATTGTCGTCGGCGCTGGAAAGAGTCACGGGAAAACCCGTGCTGGCATGAGTAATTCCTGAAATCACCCATCCTTGCGTCCAGCGATTGGATCGTCGAACCACACGGTCGACGGGAAGCGTGTACTCATAAGTTGCGACAAGACTGTGCTTCAAGTCAAAAGCCGAAAGCGCTCGCATGAGTTGAAGATTAAAGGGATTGCCGGGGTCCGCAAGACTCGACGCGTTGTCGATCGACTTGCTGTAAGTATACGCGATCATTAAATCGAGGCTCTTGGTTCTGCGCTGCAGCGTGGCTTGAAAAGAATTGTAATTGGAATTGCCAACGCTGCCTTCATAATCGTCATTGCCGAACGCGCATCCGATCCCCTGGCGCGTGCAAATGATTTGCTGGCCGGAAGAATTGACGTACGGAGTGGGGGGATTTTCTCCGCCCGGTCCACAACCTGGCAATGACAGACACAGGGCCGGGTTTCCCGGGTTTGCCGAATAAACAACCAACAGGTGATGGGCCTCGGAGCCGACGTAGGACAGATTCAGCACGGTATTGGCATTCAGTTCGCGTTGGACCGAAAGGAAGTAATTCTCCGTGTACGGATAAGTGTTCGTGGGGGGCGGCGCGGTCATCCCGGCGATGGATGGGAACTGCGCGTAATTAATGCTCGGGTTAGGATGCGACACGGAAGCATTGAGTGGAGGAAAGGTCAGCGGAAACGGGTTGATGCCGGGTTCGCCACTCGCCGAGGTAAAGGGCGTGGCAAACAACGGAGCACTTGGACTGGTATAGCTTAATCCGTATGGAGGCTGCGGCTCATCAAATGCGATCGTATTTCCCTGAATCACCGAATAAAAAATTCCATAGCCGGCTCGTATGCTAGTTTTGCCGGGTCCTCCAATCAACTTGCCGAGCCATCCACCCGCAGTGTTCGGGGAGTAAGCGAGTCCTAACCGCGGTGAAAAACGATTCTTGTGCGGCACGAGCGTATTGGGGACTCCGGGATCGGTGGGGTAGACAAGACCGACGGGCGCCGTCGGATAGACTTTGGACTGCTCCCCCGGAATGAATGTAGGTATCTGGTTATACTTCTCGGACCAATATTGCATCAGGTCCCACCGGAGCCCGTAATTGAGCGTCAGGTTGGACCTGATCTGCCAGCTGTCCTGCCCGAATCCTCCCACGTACCTATGTCGCGGATAGAATGCTTGCGAATCGGCCTGATTGTAGAGATTTGGCGCTCCGATCAGGAAATCCGCGAAGTCCGAGCCGGTTTGGCTGCCATTGAACGTGAAGCCCCCGTTGAACTCGGGATTTGGATGGACGTTGATCTGGTCGAGGATCAGCTCGACGCCGGTTTTGATCGTGTGCTTGCCGATCACTTTTGAGAAGCTATCGCTCGCCGTATAGGTGTCGTTCACTTGCGACAGATTCGTGATCGGCGTCCCCACGACAAAGGAATTGAAAATGAGGTTTTCTACGCCCTCGATGGCAGGGTCCAGCGGAACAATGCCTTGGGTCCCGACGCCGGTGAGGAAACCTTGCGAGGTGAGGCTTGGCCCGACACCTCCGGCGGGCTGGCCCACGTTGTTGTAGCTGCGCATGAAGCTCAGGTGAAACTCGTTCACGCTGGTAGAGCCGAAGGATTTTACATCGCCAAGATTCAACAATTGCGCCGTTCCCAGATTCAGACCGTTGAATCCTGGGACCGAGGCGCCTCCTTGCCCGGTCGGGTAAGGATTATTTACATGATAATTATCATAGAAATAATAAGCCGAAAGCTGGCCCCAGCGCGTCGTCCCGGTGTCGACGCGGATGCTGCCCTTGTCATCGCGCACAGCCTCCGACTCCGAGCCGGTGGAGAAAGTCGAGTGGACGATATCCGTCGGCGTGGGTATATATTGCAGCAAATGCTGGGCCGGAGCGGACCAGGCAGCTTGCGGAAACACGCCATTTGGAAAAACGCAATCCGCATAGCTCTTGCACCCGGAAAAGTAGTACGGCTCCCCAGGTGTGGTCGCCGTGGCCGGCCGGACCGTCACTGGGGACCCAGTAGCAGCCGTCAAGCTGTTCGAGAGCTGCGTGGCAAGGCACGTGCTCAAAACATCGCATCGAGAGACCGTGCACGGCCCGCCGTTACATCCAGTTTCAAACAAACTGGCCTCATCAAAAAGTTTTCCCGAGCGGTCGGCGAGCGTGGGCACGGGGATCCTGCCGGTGGAAATGCCCTGGTTCGTGCGCGTTCCTTGGTAGTCTCCGAAAAAGAAAAATTTGTTTTTGACTACGGGTCCGCCAACCGTGCCTCCGAACTGGTTCTGACGGTAGGCCTCCACTGCTGGATCGAATACATTCTTGGCGTCAAACGCCGTGTTGCGCAAAAATTCGAAGGCGCTGCCGTGCAGCTGATTGACCCCGGATTTGGTCACCACGTTCACGATCCCGCCCGAGTAGTTCCCGTACTCCGCATCGAAATTGTTGGTCAAGATCCGAAACTCGGAAATCGAATCGAGGTCCGGAACAATCAGCGTGCCGCCATTCATCAATTCCTTGACGTCGCCTCCGTTGACCAGAAAACCGTTTGCGTCTTCCCGTTGCCCGGAAATGGACTGGTTGCCGGGATTCAAACCTCCGGAGGGAGCAATAGCCACAGAGGCTCCTGCCATCACCACGGAATCGGGAGTTTGCGTGGACATGGGCACAATGCCCGGTTGCAGGGACATCAGATCCGTGAAACTGCGGCCGTTGAGAGCGACACCGGTCATCACGTCGCCGGAGACTACCTCGCCAACCTGTGTGCTCTCCGTCTCGACATGCACCGAGGTATCTGAAACAACGACCTCCTCCGATTGCGCTCCCATCGACAAAGTTATGTCTGCACGGAGCTGAGAATTTACGTCGATGACGAGGCCCGTGCGCTTATACGGCTCGAATCCATCGCGTAGAATTTCAATCTCGTAGCGCCCCACAGGCAGAGCCGTGAAATTGTAAAAGCCGTTGGCATTCGTCTTGGTGGTCTGTTGCACCGTCGTGTCCAGATTGAGCGCGGTAACCGTGGTGTCCGGGATCACGGCTCCGGTTTGGTCCGTTACCGTCCCCGAAATGCTTCCTACAGTGTCCGCGCGCACGGCCATCGCAAGACAGGAGATCATCGCTAACGCCAGCGGGAGACTGACGCGTCGAGATTTGGCGGGCGGCAAGAAACATTTTGAATTGTACAAAAATCCGCGGCCGCTTTTGTGCAAGCGCGTGCTCAAAGCCATTCCGGCCCTCTCCTGTAAGATCCTTGACTGGCTACTTTCTGATCGCCTGCCTTCCAAGTTCATTCCCTGGCGCGCGCCCCTGGCATTTATCGGGAAGGTGTCTCTTTGCCGTTGACTAGAACCTTCAAAGCGAATCCTGGACCCATGGTTATGCCGATCGGAGCGCCATTCCTAGCGGGGTGAGTCTCAAGCGTGACCTGGTCTCCTCGTTTCAGCGTATCCTTATCCCAGCCTCTATGAGACATCGTGAACGTCGATGATAATTCCAGTGTCCAGTGCCTGACGTGGCCGCTATCATCGGTTACATCCACGTAGGCAAGACAATGGGGGTTCGACCAGTCGAAAGCCGTGATCGTCCCGGAGAGCACAATCGTTTTCTTCATGTCGTAGTTCGTAATGCCGTGGTGCGCCGATATCGGACCAGAAACCAATGCAAGACCAGCGGCCGCAACAAGGAACCACATGACCTTGCTTCTCATGACGCACCTCCAGCGCTTGCAGCGTCGCACATTATATGATTCTCGTGAGTCGCGTTCGGTGACGAAAGTCACACTTGTTGATTCTCCAGGATTTCCGTTTTGAAGGAAAGATGAAACGGAAGCCTTGGCCTCTCACTGGAGCTACATACTCTTCGGATTTGATTGCAAGCCGCGTTGCCGCGAACGCCGGCCGCCTAGTCCTGACTGTGGGCAATTGAGGCTTTTTTATCCAGAATCTACGCAGAGTAGGTGAAATGAGAAAGATTTTCCACTGACGATTCTTGTTCACGCGGTTTTAATTTTACACCCGTTCCTGATTCGAAATCAAAGACGTAGAGCTCTGCGCATTTTCCGCAGAGCCAATAATGTTGGATCCTGCGCCGATTTTTGGGGTCATTGCGGCTCGAAGGGGTCCCGGTGAAGCGTATAAGCCGGCCCTGGCGATAGTCAAATGGCGCTTGGCATTCAGGATTGCAGCATTTGATGAACTTTGCGCCTCCTGTCAGCCGTGCGATGCAATTTTCTTCTCCATTATGTTGGAGGGCGGGCGCTGGATGAATCGTTGCCTGTCCTTTTGATTCTTTCTTCTAATTTGCCTGCTTCGGTTCAATCCGCGCACTATCAGCAAAGGGTGAACGTAGCCGGCCACATACTGCATATGTCATTTTGCACCGTTTCTCCGTGACCCGGATCACAGTCCCATGAAATTTTGGCACGACCCGCGAGACGGCTACACGCACCCTGAGCGATTTTAAGGAACGACGTCTTGTTGCCATTCAGGGATCGACGTTGATGATCCCGAATCGCGCCGCTCTCGAGAGCTTTGCCAACGTATAGAACGGAGACCCCGGCACAGGTCGTTTCGTTGAGTGGGTCGGTCGGAAGATCCATTCCGGCACGGCCTTTTTTTTCGGGAAATCGTCTACGGAGTTTTCCTCACATCCGCCCCGCCAAGGAATCCGCTCAGGCGAGAATCATCCATTTTCCTGATTCGATATATGTCCGCAATCGTCTGCCTAATTTCGAGACGCGCTGGTGGAAACATGCAGTATGATTAGCTTCAAATGCGCATTCGCTGGGTGATTGTCAGTCTTTTATTTTTTGCGACCACCGTAAACTATTTGGACCGCGCGATTCTTGGCGTGATCCTTCCGGAGATCCGCGACAAGTTCCACTTCGGCCTGCCCATTTACGGCACGATTCAAATGGTGTTCCAGCTCGCCTATGCGGGCGGGTCGCTTCTCGGCGGCAAGCTGCTGGACCGCTACGGCACGCGAGTCGGTTACGGCATCGCCACAATGCTATGGTCCCTCGCGGCCACGCTCAATGCGTTCGCGGGCAGCGCATTTCAATTTGGATTGTATCGGACCGTGCTGGGCCTGGGTGAATCCGCTAATTTTCCTGCATGCAGCAAAGCCGCCGCGGAATGGTTCCCTCCGGACGAACGCGCCACGGCCATGGGAATCGTGAATGCAGGCACGAATCTGGCCAACATTTTCGGGCCGCCGCTATTCATTTTGATTGCGTACACGCTTGGATGGCAGGCCTGCTTCGCCATCATGGGCGGACTTGGATTCCTCTGGCTGCCGTTTTGGTTCTTGACCTATCGCTTGCCAAAGCAAGCCGGAGCCCCAACGACTCCGGGCGCAAAGATCTCCATCAGCGAGGTGATGAAGTACAAGCAGGCTTGGGGCTATGGCCTGGCAAAATTTCTCACCGATCCAGTTTGGTGGTTTTATCTGTTCTGGCTGCCGACGTACTTTACGGACGTGCGGCACTTCACACCATCGCAGCGCTACAGGGCTTTAATGATTGTGTACGCCATTTCGGCGGTGGGCGCGCTGATGGGAGGCGTAGTTTCCAGTTTCCTGATCAAGCGCGGATGGACAGTCGGCAAGGCGCGCAAGATGACCATGCTATTTTGCGCCATTGTCATGCCCGCGTGCACCCTGGGCGTCGTGGTGCAGAACGCGCGATTCGCGGTCTTGCTGTTTGGCCTGGCCACCGCAGCTCATCAGGCATGGATGACAAATCTATTTATAGCGCCCGCGGATGTTTTCCCCTCGCAGGCTGTGGGCAGCGCCAACGGATTCGGCGTGTGCCTGGGAGGACTGGGCGGGGCTTTATTTTCGGGAATCATTCCCGGAACCGTGATCCCGCATGTGGGCTACGTACCGGTGCTGATGAGCATGAGCTGCTTTTACATCATCGCGTGGTTCATCATTCACAGGATGATGGGCGATCTGGAAATGGTCACTCTGGAAATACACGAAGCCCGCCCTGCTTCGCTCGAGCCCTCGCGCGCTTGATCCGCTGCGCGGGGTGTTGAGTCACGTCGCCGCAGCCATGGATTGGCCGCCGCGGCGCCGCAGATTTGCCACTACCAGCCGAATTTCGTCGTACGTGAAATCCGGCGGCAAGGCCTCCTTGATGGGCGTGAATTTTTCCAATCCGAGTTTGCCTGCGGCAGCTTCAATCTGCCTCTGCCTGTCCTCTTCGACCCAACTGTTTTGAAATTCCAACAACCCGCGCTCCACCAGATCCGAGACCATGCTGACTATGGTCGAGCGTCTGCGCCCTCGAATCACGGCGATTTCATCCAGGGTTTTGCCTTGCTCGATCAACTGCATCGTCTCTTCGCTCGGGGTGATCTTCTTTTCCGGGACCGCGGCGCGCGCTCCGTCACGAAATCGTTTGAGCGCGTCGAGAATATGGCGGCCGTACAATTCGGCCTTGCGTTCGCCGATTCCGGTGATGTGCAAAAGGCCGCCAATCGAGCCGGGGCGGACACGGCAGATCTCTTCGAGCGTCGTGTCATGCATCACGACGTAGGCCGGGACATTTTGCACGCTCGCGGTTTCCCTTCTCCACTCGCGTAAAAACTCGCGCAAATTCGCGTCCACGCCGGATAACTCCTGCACCAGCACAGGCCCGGGAGCGGTTCTTTCCAACGGGCGCCTTGACGGCGGCGCCTCCGGCGCAATGGATCGCGATTTGGAGCGCTTCCGCTTGGACGGGGTTTCCTCCACGGGAGCGGCCAACCATGGGGGCTCGTAGCCGCAAACATCGCAGGCCCCGCAGGACGGCCATTTCTTGTTCTCGCCGAAATGTCCGCAGATTCTGCAGTGGCGGCAGATATCCGACTCTACAAAACCCCGAATTTCGTGATAGCGCTGCCAGGCGCGCTCTTTTTCTTCCGGATCGTTAATCTGGCCGATGAAGTAGGCGTGCAAACCGACATCTTTCTTTTGCCAGAGCAGGACGCAATCCGCCGGGAGACCGTCGCGCCCGCCGCGCCCCGCCTCCTGGTAATACTGCTCGATGGATTTCGGGAGCGAGAGATGAATGACTGCGCGCACGGCGGCTTTGTTGATGCCCAGACCGAACGCGATCGTGCCCACCATCACGCGCACTTCGTCCGCCATCCAGCGTTCCTGATTGCGCCGCCGATCGACGGAATTCATCTGGCCGTGATAGGCAATGGCGGGGATTCCGTTTTCTTGAAGAAGATCCACGGTGGACTCCACTGTGGCGATCGTGGGAGCGTAGACGATGATGTTTTCGTTTCCGTAGCTGCGCATGGCGCGCAGCAGGAGTTCGGTCTGAGAGCGCGCGTCGGTGGCGCGCACCACGTAGCGCAAGTTGGGCCGGTGAAAGCTGGCGATGTATTTGTGGGGCTCGCGCAGCTGGAGCTGGCGAATGATGTCATGCCGCACGCGCTGCGTGGCGCTGGCGGTGAAGGCCGCGATCGCGCGGTCCGGAAAGTGAACGCGCAGGCGGCTGAGCTGGCGGTATTCAGGGCGGAACTCGTGGCCCCACTCCGAAATACAATGAGCTTCGTCAATCGCGAAGAGCAAGACCGGAACGCCCCGCAGCCAGGCGTTGGTGTCCTCGCGCACCAGCCGTTCGGGGGAAAGGTACAGGAGGCGATATCCGCCCGCATGGGCCTTCGCGATAACCCTGGATTGCTGCACCGCTGGAATCGAACTATTCAAAAGCGCCGCGGGAATTCCCATCTGGTCGAGCTGCGCCACTTGATCCTCCATCAGAGCGATCAATGGAGAGATGACCACGACGGTTTTGTCTTGCGACATGGCGGCGGGCAGCTGGTAGCACAACGACTTGCCGCCTCCTGTGGGCATGACGACGCAAGTGTCGCGGCCCTCGAGCAGGCTGCGCACGATGTTTTCCTGCAAGGGGCGGAACGCGTCGTAGCCCCAGTAGCGGTGCAAAGGGGTCAGCAGATCTGGTTCGGGTTTCACGGGAAGAGTATAAGACTATGAAGGCTGCTAGTCCAACCGCATGTTGTCATGAATCGTGACATATCCTTTCATCGAATTGATTCATGGGGTCTGTGGCGCGGGCTTCAGCCTGCGGGGGTTCGTCCTTGCAAGGTCCACACCCCACAGGCTGAAGCCTGTGCCACTTAAAGACCGGTCTTCAAGACGACTCGGAAGCGCGCTTTCCCGCTCATCATTCGTTCGTACGCATCGGGAGCGCGTTCGAGTGGAAACACTTCCGTCATGGGCCGCACGCCGGTGAGCGCGCAAAAGGCGAGCGTGTCCTGGGAATCAATAGGCGAGCCGGAGGGCCAGCCGCTGATCGAGCGGCGCCCGGCAATCAGCAGGCGTGCGGTCACTTCCAACGGCTGATCGGGATTGCCGACGAGGATTGTTTTGCCGTTAATTCCCATGCCACCCAGGACCGCATTCACCGCATTTCCGCTGGTGACCGTGGAAAGAATGACTCTGGCCCCGCCCAGCTTTTCAAGCTCAGCGGCGACATTTTGCGATTCGCTATCGAGGTAATGTTTTGCGCCGAGTTTTTTCGCGAACGGCTCCTTGTCTTTTCCACGCGCGATGGCGACGGTTTCAAAACCCATCTTGGCGGCAAATTGAACACCCAAATGGCCGAGCCCGCCGAGGCCGAGGATGGCGACGAGGTCATCGGGTCGCGCGCCGCTATTCCGCAACGCATTGAACGTGGTCACGCCGGCGCACAATAAGGGAGCCGCATCCGTGGCGGAAATCTCGCCGGGAATCGCGGCGAGCGCCGCTGCGGAAACGAGCATGAACTCGGTGTAGCCTCCATCGCAAGTCAGGCCTGTGATTTGCCGCCCTTTGCTGCACGTCACAAAATCGCCGCGACGGCAGGAATTGCAATAGCCGCAATGCCCGCCGTGCCAACCCACTCCGACGCGCTGCCCCACTTCCCAGCCGAGAACGCCCGCACCTACGGCGTCGATCACTCCGGCGATTTCGTGTCCCGGAATGCGCGGGTACGTGATGCCCGGGCGCGAACCCTCTTTCGCATACTCATCGCTGTGGCAGATGCCGCAGGCCTGCACTCTGATGCGCACGGATCCGGCGATGGGCTGCGGGACTTCGCGCTCCACTAGTTGGAACGGTCCTTTGGCGTTCGGGATTTGAACGGCGCGCATCTTGGGCATGATTCCTCCGAAGCGATTTGAATGTGATAAGAAAACTGGATGGCAGGATCAGTTGAACATGCTTCAGCCTGTTGGTTTTTGATGCAGCAGGGCCGATCGTGCTCCGACCTACCCCCACAGGCTGAAAGCCTGTGCCACTAATTCGTTACGCTTGTCTTTTCGGACTCGCCCTTGGCGGCCGCGGCGCGCAGCCTGCGCAATTCCGCGTGGAACACGATGACGCTCATCCACATTCCGAGCGGATGCGCGCCCGCTTTCACCAGGGGGTGAACCGTGCCGTTGCGGAATTTCTCGATGTCCTCGTCCTGCAATGTCTCCAGGACTTTCGATTCCTCCGGCGGCAAACCGTACTCGGCCGCCACCGACGGAATGTCGTTGATCAAGCGCACGCGCAGGCTCGGCTTGAAGCGCAGATCGTAGAGAATCTTGTTCAGCTTGTACGCGGAAGGCGCGGGATGCTTATAGAATTCGTATCCTTCCGAACCCTTGAATTTGTAGTTGGCCGGACCTTTGGTGCCTTCCTCCGAAAATTTCCCGGTTCTTTTATCGGGGAGGAAGCGCATCACGGCGTGGCCGTGGTGCCAGGTGGGCTGGTAGGTGATGAGCTCGCCGGGCTGGTCCCCGATCATTCCGAACATGATCATCCAGGAAAGCATCTCGGTGTTACCCACTACGTCAAATTGTTCTGAAGTAAGATTCAGCAGGGCTCCATGGTTGCCCTTCTCCATCTGTGCGATGGCCCAGTAATCGAACTCAAAATCGGGCTGCGGGTATTTCCACGTGCCGGGGAAGTGCGACATTCCGCCGCTGGCGATCACCGCGACGCGTTCCGGCCGGCTGGCGATCACTTTGGCGATGGCCTTCCCTAGTTGTTCGCAGCGTCTGGCGGTGGGCAGCGGCGGCAAGTAGGCGTTCACAAATATCGGAACCACGGGAATTTTCCTGCCTTCGATGACCCATTCATATACCGCGGCGAACGCATGGCCGAGAACGGCGTCCTGCGAGTAGGCCATGTCGAAGTCGGCGTTGACCAGCTTGTCGAGCAGGTCTTCGGCGAGCCCCTGATGAACCGGAAGATCGTATGTTTTGCGGGCGAATTCCGCGCGGGCGCGCTCGCCGGACATGATGGCGAAGGTCGGGACGGAGGAGAGGAAGAAGGTTTCCATGTGGTCGTTGCCGATCACTAGCGCCACGTCCGGCTTGGTCTCGTCCAGGTCCTTGCCAAGCAGGCGCATCGCGGCAACGTCCGCGTCGAGCTGGGAAAGGTCTTCGCTCGGCGGCCGGACAAAGAGCTGCGGCGCGTGTACCGTCCCGAATGCCGCTACGATTTTCCCCATGTTCGTTTCCTCGTTTTCATGCGAAATGGCGGGCGTAATCGTCGTTTGCCCAGGCTTCCTGGAACTTCGCGCGAATTACGCCCGCGCGACGCTGATGGCTTGATTGTGCGGAAACCTCCAGAGTTCGTCAAGAAGAACTGTCCGGGATCCGGCGAGTTTCAACGGTCGTTTAACCTATTCACCGTGCCGCTGGAAGGTGAGAAGAGATGTAATCGGTAGGTGGCAGGTGGTGGGTCGTAGGTGTTTGGGTGCCGTACCCTATGTGGTTTTCAAAGGGGGCGCGATTAGATTCAGCGGCGACCGGAAACGTGGCGATAGCAGGGCCGAAAACCCACACCATTTCAGCAGCGGCAAGGGTGCGGCACCCCGGAATTCAAACACCCAAAATCAAAACTTGTTCAGGCGCTTGCGGCAATTCCCTGCTTCTGAATTTGCCTGGCGAGCCGCGGATAAACTCTCCGCGCGTTGGACTCGAAAATTTTGTTCTTGTCCGCAGCGCTTAGCATAGTCGATCCGTCGATGTAACGCCGCGTGTCGTCGAAGTAGTGCCCGGTTTCGGGGTCGATGCCCTTGACGGCGCCGACCATTTCCGACGCGAAGAGGATGTTGTCTGAGGGAATGACCTTGGTCATGCAATCGATTCCCGGCTGGTGGTAAACGCACGTATCGAAATACACGTTGCGCAGAAGAAGTTCCTTGAGCGGCGGGCGCTTCATGTCCTGCGCGATACCGCGATAGCGGCCCCAGTGATAGGGCACCGCGCCTCCTCCGTGCGGAATGACGAACTTCAGGGTGGGAAAATCCTTGAACAGGTCGGAGGTCAGGAACTGCATGAATGCCGTCGTGTCGCCGTTGATATAGTGCGAGCCGGTGGTGTGGAAGGCGGGATTGCACGTGCCGGTCACGTGGACCATCGCGGGCACCTCCAGTTCCACCATTTTTTCGTAGAACGGATACCACCATTTGTCGGTGAGCGGCGGCTCCTTCCAGTAACCGCCGGAGGGATCGGGATTCAGATTGCAGCCGACAAATCCTAGCTCCTTCACGCAGCGCTCCAGCTCCGGGATGCAATTTTCCGGCGGCACGCCGGGCGTTTGCGGCAACTGGCAGACGCCAATGAAATTTTTGGGATAGAGATTCACGATGCGGTGGATCATGTCGTTGCAGATGCGCGTCCAGGCCGCGCTCAATTTCGCGTCGCCGACGTGATGGCCCATGGCGGAGGCGCGCGGCGAGAAAATCGTGACATCGGTGCCGCGCTCACGCTGGAATTTCAACTGCGCGGGCTCCAGTTTTTCGCGAATCTGATCGTCGCTGATCTGCGGCGGCGCCGGGGCCTTTGAGGAATCGCTGAACGCGGCGATCTGCTGCTTGCGGAACTCGATAAAAGCCGGCGGCTCGGAAGTGTAATGCCCGTGGCAATCGATGATCATTGGGTCTCCGGTGGATGATGCCTTTGGACCGCCGAACGGCGGACCTTCATGGCACAGCGTACGAAAGCTTAAGCTAAGCAAATTAATCTAGCACATAATTCAGCGGGTAGTTTGTGGGGTTAAGTAGCGCACGCTTCAGCTTGCGGGTTTTGGTTGCAGCGAGGGTGATTGTGCGGCAACAAACCCCCGCAAGCTGAAGCGTGCGCTACTTAAGACTTGGTCCATTTGACTTTGTTCTCGAGAGTCGACAGAATTCGCCCTTGCTAACAGATCCGCAAATGCAATTTTCCAAATAAGGGAGACAAAAATGAAAGCGATCGTGGTGCACGAATTCGGACCCCCGGATGTCATGAAGCTGGAGGAATTCCCTACGCCGAAGGCGGGCGCCGGACAATCAGTCGTCCGCATTCATGCGGCGGGCGTGAACCCGTTCGATACGTACATGCGGGCGGGCACGTACGCCATCAAGCCGCCGCTGCCCTACGTGCCGGGCGGCGAAGGCGCTGGCGTGGTGCACTCCGTCGGCGAGGGGGTCACAAAATTCAAGCCTGGCGATCGCGTGTACGTGGGGCACCCCGTCACCGGCACGTACGCGGAATACACGCTGGCTCTCGAATCGCAGCTGCATCGCCTCCCGGATCGCACAACTTTTAGCCAGGGCGCGGGAATTTACGTGGCCTGCGGCACGGCGTATCACGCGCTCTACCATCACGCGAGCGCGCGCGCCTCGGAAACGTTGCTCGTGCACGGCGCGAGCGGCGGCGTGGGGATCGCCGGGGTGCAAATCGGGCGCGCGATGGGCATGACGGTGATCGGCACGGCGGGCACGGACAAAGGCCTCGAGCTCGTGCGGCGCGAGGGCGCGCATCATGCGTTCAACCACCGCACCGCGGGATACACGGACGCCATCCTCAAAGCGACGAATGGCCGCGGTGTGGACGTCGTCCTGGAAATGCTGGCCAATGTAAATCTCGCCGCCGACCTCAAGCTCCTCGCGCGATTCGGGCGCGTGATCGTCATCGGCAGCCGCGGAGACATTTCCATCACGCCGCGTGACCTCATGGCGCGCACTTCCTCGGTGCGCGGCTTCGTCCTTTGGGGCATCTCGGAAGCCGATGAAGCGGATGTGCATGCAGGACTCTACGCGGGGCTTGAAAACGGCACAGTGCGTCCGGTGGTTGGGAAGGAATTACCGTTGGGCGAAGCCGTCCGCGCGCATAAGGAAATTTTGGAGACGGGCGCGCAGGGTAAGATCATTTTGATTCCGTAAGCACTTTTAAATTTCCGGGAAAAGTAGGACGGGCTTCAGCCTGTCGGGTTTTGTCCGGGCTTGGATTACGAAAAGCGGACAGGCTGAAGCCCGTCCTACCGGAATTGAATTCTCGCAATTTTGTTGGTGCGGTCGTAAGGCAGCCAAATCGTCGGCGGATTCGTGCTGCTATCGACCTGGATGTGACGAATTTCCGTGCCGCGTGTTGGCAGCATGTATTCCGTGAATTTTTCAGTGGTGGGATCGAACTTTGCGATGCGATCCGAATTCAACATGGTGATCCAGACGGTATGGTCCTTGGCATTGATCGTCGCCGAATACGGCTGGCTGAAACGGTGAGGCAAGGGATATTCGGTCACCTTCTTGGTGCGAGGGTCGATTTTCGCGAGCCGGTCCGCAAAAAATTCGCAGACCCAGATGACGTCCTTCTCCCGATCGGCTACCGACCGGCGCGGCCCTTTTTCCAGCGGCGTGGCGGTATTTGGCGTAAGCCCCAAACTTGCCGAGATCTCCCGGTCTTTCTCCGTAATTTCGTAGTCTTGCGTGGAAATGGAATTCAAGGCCAACTGTTCGATCTTACCCGTGTGCGAATCCACTATTTCCATGTCGTTCCCGCCCGGCTTTGAAACCCACACTTTGTCTTCGGCATCCGCGGCGAGGTCATAATTCGCTTTCCCCGGGCGGTCGGAATAATTCGTATATTTTCCCGTCAGCGGATCCAGTTTGAATGCACCCTCGCGGTGAGGCGACCAAACATTCCCCTTGGTGTCCAGCGTGATGAAATCGCCTGAGGGCGGAATGTCCTGCGGCCGTGGGTATCTGAAAAACTTTCCGGTTTCGGGATCGAACTTCGTGGGAGCTCCTTCCGTCCCGTTCGCAAACCAGATGTCGCCGACCTTATCGAAAACAAGCGCATGGGAGGTTTCCGCGGCATTGGCCTCGTCCGCCAGTTTGTACTCGGTGACCCGCCCGCTGCGGGGGTCCAGCTTTCCGAGCGTGCGTTCGGGCGTGGCGTCATCCGCAAACCAGACAAATCCGCCTTTGTCGACGGCGACATCGTGCGCGGCCCGGCCATTCCATCTGGAGGGCGTTCCTTCCGACCAGTCCGTGCCGTTGTGCTCCATGATCCAGCCCGGCATGTCGGGCCGTGACAGGTCATACTCGGTCACCACTATCTGAGCCGAGTCGCCGGTCGGACGAGGCAGCAGTTTGTAATTGAGCGGAGCATTTCCCGGGCCGCGGACGCGCCCCAGATATTCCGCAAGCTCCTGCTTGTAGGCATGAATCACGGGATTGGGTTTCGCATCTTCGGGGGCATATCCGATGGACAGCATCTTTTCCATCAACGTGATGACGGCGCCCCAGCCGGCCGCGTCAAACCTGTTTTGCAATAAAAAGCTGACTTGATGGCATCCGCTGCAGTTGTTGATAAATACCGTCTTCATGCGCCGGTCATCCGGAGTATCCTCCGGCAAGCTCGCGGCCCATTCGGTGCCGGAAAGTTGTTTGTGAAAATCGGCGAGGTTCGCAAGCGTCAAATCGACTTGCTTCTTTGCTCCGTCGGAGAGGCCCGCATCCGCTTTGGCAATCTCAAAACCAACCGCTTGCGCCCAAACCTTGTACTGGCCGCTGCTCATCGCAGGAAACGAATATCGCCCGGATCCGTCGGTGTACACCGTGGTTGTAAAAGTCTCGCTCACGCCGCGCGCGGAAACGCCGACTCCCTCAAGGGGCTTGCCGTCCGAGGATTTTACCGTCCCGGATAGAGTGCCCGTCGCCGAAGCGGGCTTGGAAAAAACATTCTGCGCGCAGGCGAAAAATAAGACCGACGCGAAAGCGGAAAAAATTACGGAACGAGCCAAGCTTTTCGGCACAATGCGCCTCCACCCAACTGGAAAAAGGGCCTACAACGTTTTCAAGTACGCGATCAAATCGTCCACTTCTTTTGCCTCAAGCCCATATTGAAATCCCGGCATGTCCGGGCCGCCCTTTAATATAAACCCTCGCAAGACTTTCATTTGATCGGGAGTTGCGTCCTTAAACTGGCCGCTGAGGCTTGGCCCGATCACCGGCGGCGAACCGAATTTGAGTTTCCTGGGCAGATGGCACAGCGAGCAGCGTTGCAGAAACAAACCTTCTCCACGCACCGCCTCCTCGCTCAGCTTTTCCGCAACGGGCTGTGTTGCCACAGGTTTACTCTGCGCCAGCAAATACGAGGATCCGCTAGAAAAAAGAATCGCGAGCCCCAGTACGCTCATGATGGTCATGCTTATTTTCAAGACGGATTTGCCCTCGATTCACGATCCTGGTTCGGCTGAAGCGCCGTACCCGGACGGACCTTCTGTACTGCTACCTCTCTCTCATGTCAAGAAATAAGATACCCCATCCTATTCGGAATTTTGCAATTCTTTCCAAGCACGTGCAGGATCGTGAGCCGCCAAATCGTCGGGAAATCTCCAGGTTGCAAATGGCGTGGATGAAACCTGTGGCAGTCTGTTGTGGAAACTAATAAGCGTAAAACAGGTTGTGAAAGGAGGAATTCACGGGCAGAGTGCTACGAGTATGATCCTTTGCTTTTATCCAATTCTGGAGGGAATGCGAATTGAACAGAATCTTGCTCATGGCATTTATATTTCTTGGTATGACGGCGAGCGCCTTCGCTCAGAGCATCCCCAAATGGGAACTCTACGGCGGCTACTCGGAAGATCTGGCGGGCGCGGGGGTGCCGGGGGAGAAACAGTTGCCGACCAACGGAGCGCAGGTGGAATTCGATCGGGTGGTGACCAGTTATTTCCGTGTCACGGGCCAGTTCAACGCGCAGTTCGCGGATCATGTGGTCAATATCGCTCCACCACCGCCTCCCGGCGGCGAGCACGTCAACAGTAAGGAACTGCTCGGTTTGTTTGGCCCGGAGTACACCTACCGCGGCCTCAAGAAGTTTGACGTTTACGGCCATTTTCTGGTTGGGCTCGCTTATGGACGAGATAACGAATTCCCCAAGATTCCCACGGCTACCTACACAACCTGGGCCTATGCCCTTGGCGGCGGTCTTGACTTAAAACTCGGGCGCCGGGTCTCCGCCCGGCTGTTGGGCTTCGATTGGATTACCACGCATTTCCCCGTCAATAGCCCGGAGGCTCAAGACAATTGGCGCTTAACTGGGGGATTCGTTTTCCACTTCGGCTATTGAACGTCTAGCGGCCGTTTCCCCGGACGTTGCAGACCTTCCATGCCGCGCCAGGTGAGCTGTTTTTCCTGTCTTACTTCGCGTGGGTGAACTTGCCGAAGCCAACACGAAATCCGAATGTATCGGTGCCGGGATTGAACGCGGTAATCTGTGCGTCGGAGATGTGTAAAAAGCGGAACTCGACGCTCCAATGGTATTTCCCCCGCAGAAGGTTCACGCCTATGGCGCCGGTGGGTGAGAAATTGAATTTATTTGCGCCGAGAGGCACCTGACGCGTAGTGAATACGAGCCCGCCGCCAATTTCGATATAAGGCGAAACCCTCCCGCGCGCGACGAAATTCCACTTCATGATCCACGGATTGACGCCAATTCCGTACGCAGCCCCGCCCGGCTGGAATACGACGAGCACCGGAATCGCATCCACGGCATATTCAAATCTGCCGCGCAGAACGCCCGGACCGTGCGCGTCGGTCAGTATCCAGCCGTAGCGCGCGCCTGCGGTCCAGAGGCCATTGCCCAGAGTAATCTTTGGAGTGCCGATTGGATCGCCGCCCGCCCCTGTCCAAATTTCCCATTCGTGGCCGCGCTCGGGACCCTGGTCACCGACATCGGGCGTCGCGGTCGATTGGGCCAGCGCCGCTCGGGCGCTCAAAGACAGCAGGGTGAACAAAATCAGAGAGGCATATTTGCGATGGCTTGTTTTCAGGGCGGAAATCGTCAACCAGGGCTCGTCTTTGGACTGGCAATTCACTTTAACACAACCCCAATCCTGTCCCCGGAATCAAAACTTGTGCAGAATAATGAAAGCGCTGCGAGTTACATGGAAAGTAACCATATCCCTTTCGAAATCCAGCTCCGATTGCCGCTTGACAGGCTTTCTCTCTCTCATCAAACTTTTATTTGGAACTTTGCGAGTCGACGGCGAGTGAAGGACCTTTTTGTTATCGGCTGTGGGCTGACCGAATATGGAGGGCCAAATCCCTGTCTTGGTGCCTGGCAATCGATCACGTAATATTTCAGCGGTATCCATTTTAACCGTACTCCTGGTGGCGGCGGGAATCCTGCTGGAAGGTTTGCTCGTCAAGCTTCCTGGCCTATCGAGCTGCGAGAGCCCCAACGAACGAATTGGCGTGATCCACATTCATACCAGAGCGTCCGACGGCAGCGGAACGGTTGCGGAAGTGATGTCCGCCGCGGAAAAGGCGAATCTCACCTTTATCGCGATCGCCGATCATAACGTCGCGATGACAGAAAGAGAACTAGCAGAAGATCCGCCGAATCTGCCGATCATTTCGGGAGTAGAGGTTGGCACGAGCGCCGGACATTTCCTGGCCCTTGGTATCCCCCCTTCCTGGGTTCAACCGAAAACATTTGATGATCGTGATTTGCTGGCCGCAGCCCGAGCCGCTGGCGCATTCCGGGTCCTCGCGCATCCATTTCATCCTCACGCACCCTGGACCGATTGGAAGACTTCTGATTTCGACGGCATGGAAATCTGGAACGAGGACGCCGCCTGGCGCCAAAATAATTTCTTCGACCTGTTGGATGCGCTGCTTCTCTATGCAGTGAACGATCAGCTCGCGCTGGTGAGGCTGGCGAGCACGCCGGAGGAGAACTTCGCCAAGTGGGATGAACTTCTCCAGGAGCGGCCGGTCGCCGGCATTTGCGCGGCTGACACGCATGCGCGCATCCGCCTGGCGTTCGGCAAAGACTGGCGGTTCCCCGGCTACGTGCCGTCCCTCAAGGTGGCGCGCGAGCACGTGCTGCTCCCTCCGAGCGCGGGCCGTGGCAACCCTGACCTCGCGAGCGCGGCTGAAATCGTCGACGCGCTAAGGGCAGGCCATTCCTATTGCGGATTGGACTCGCTCTACCCGACCGACGGTTTCTCCTTTCGCGTCTCGAACTCCGCCTCTTCCAGCGGGCCCGGCGACTTTCTCCACTGGACGGGGGCCGCGCGCCTCCAAATTTCCACGCCCTCCGGTGCAAGCCTCCCGCTGATCAAGATTTTTCGCGACGGCCATGAGATTGACGAGCAGCAATCCCGGACAATTGATGAGCCTATTACGGGACCCGGCCGCTACCGGGCTGAAGTTTTTCTGCGCCAGCCCGGCCTCACAGGCTGGCGGCGATGGACACTCTGGGTGTTCACCAATCCGGTTTACGTGACCGCCCAGTAAGCGAAGCCGTTTTTGCAATTCCTCATCTCCGAAACTCGATGAACATGCCACCAACCGGAATCTGAATTTTTGGGCGCCGCCTTGCGGTATACTTCAGCCCAGGCGCAGCTTGGCCGGATCATCTTGTCCGTGGAGACGGCAATGAAAAAGATACATTGCACCGCATTTCTAGCCTTCCTGCTTGCAACTTCCGCGTACTCCTCCCCGGGAGGCGACATTTCTGGAATCGTCAAGAGTGAAGACGGCTCTCCGTTTAGAGCGGCCTTTGTGCGGGCGCAAAACGTGAAAACCAAAATGCTGATGATGGTCTTGACGGACAACCAGGGCCAGTATCGGACCGACGATCTTCCCCCAGGGACCTACGAAGTATGGGCAACCTCGACAGGATTTAGAAGCGATCCTTCGCGCCGCAACGACGTGACCGTGCAAGAGGGCAAGACTTCTTCGGCCAGCTTCACGATGAAGAAGGGCGCAGTGCAGTGGAGCCAATTGACCAAGTATCAGGCGGGAATTTTGTTGCCGGCAGCAAAGGGAAAAGATGTAGTCCTTCAGGAATGTTTCAATTGCCATGCCATGAGTAGAATCGGCGTGATGGGCCGCGACCGCGAAGGGTGGCTCGAAGCGATTGAGCACATGCGGCAAGTCGGGGTCGCCGACATAAAGCCTGACGTTGCGGCGCAGGTGTCCGAATACTTAGGCACAATTTTCGGGCCGGATGCCGAGACGCCCGCATCGCCCGCTCTCTTGCCGCAATATGCACAGGTGAAGCAGGAACACGATTATTTTTCCGACGACGCTCTGAATCTCGTATACGTAGATTATCAATTGACGGGTGAACCGAAGGATCGTCCTGGGACCGGGAAGCCGGACAAGGATGGAAACATCTGGATGGAAATGGGCGGCGGATTGTCGAAGCTCAATCCCGCGACAGGCGAGCTCCACACGTGGAGATTGCCGGACCCGACGCGCCCGTTCATTCATGAAATTCTGCCCACTGCGGATGGTTCCGTGTGGCTCACCATTGAAAGGCAAAATGCGCTCGCAAGATTCGATACGCGCACGGAAAAATTTGAAGTGTATAACCATCCATACGATGGCCCGCCGCCCGTTGAAATGGAGCCAAACGCGCCGTGGCCCAATCTGCGACACACCGCCGGAGGGCAAACCGGCGCGCCGCGCAGGCATACCGCCATCGTAGATCTGCAAGGAAATATCTGGAGTTCCGGCCGTCCGCTCAGCAAGTTCGATATCGAGACAAAAAAATTCACATTCTTCCCCGAAGTCCCGGACATTTACGGCATTGCTCTGGATAAAGAGGGGAACGTATGGTTTGCCGAGTTCAATTCCAGGGATCATCACAGCATCGGCAAAGTAGATGTGAAGACAAACAAAATCACGAAATGGACTCCGCCCGATTCCGATACGAGGCCGCGCCGCCTGAAGATCGATTCGCAAGGCATGGTCTGGTTCGGCGACTATTTTGGCGGAAACCTCACGCGCTTTGATCCCAAGACCCAGACATTCAAGGCATTCAAGTTGCCCGGACCGATGCCCACCCCGTACGGGATCGGCGTCGATCACAATGACAACCTCTGGTACGCATCCATGTACACGGATGTGATCGGAAAGCTGGATCCCAAAACTGGCAAGGTCATTGAATATCCTTCGCCGTACGGCGAACGCGGTACCAGGGACATGTTTGAAGACGCTCAGGGTCGAATCTGGTACGGCGCGCAGCCCTACGGAAAGGTTGGCTACGTACGCCTGCGCACGGATTCGGAGAAAGCCGTAGCGCAGAAGTAATGATGCTTTGACTTGACGTTTCTCCTGCGCTCATCTTTCTTTCGTGAAAATTGCTTTCGAAAGAATCATGTGGACGCCCTTGTTCCCGTCGACCACTTGGGTGATGTGAAGATCGGCGGCGACGCTGGCCAGCATGTAGGCGTCGTCGCGCGTCATGTGCTTCTCCTGCACCAGGAAATCGATCATTTCGCGGACCGCCATCTTGGTCGCGGCGGTCAGGTCCTCATCCAATCCCATGGTGATGAACTCGGTGGGCGTTTCGGCGCGCGGCCAGCGGAGATGCATGTCCTTGCGCACGACAAACTGGAAAGTGCCGACCAGTGAAGTTTCCATCGCGGTGATGTCCACTTCCCCGTCGCCCTGCCCCGCGTGGCCGTCACCCGCCTGAAAGAGCGCGCCGGGCGCGTGAATCGGGATGAACAGCGTCGTGCCCGCGACCAGCTCCTTGTTGTCCACGTTCCCTGCGTTTACCCACGGTGGAGAGCTGCTGATACGCCCGGCGCTCGCCGGCGGCGCGACGCCCATGCTTCCGAAAAATGGGCGCAACGGAATCTCGATGCCGTCGGCAAACTGCGCGATCATGCGCTTCTCGTCCAGCGGAATCACTTTCACGCGCTCGTACGGGAAATCCTCGGGCAGAAAGCCGCGCCCCGGCGAAAAAGCGTTGAGCGCGTACGGAATCGCCAGGCGAATTTTCTGAATGCGGACTTCCAGAACGTCGCCCGGCTCGGCGCCTTCGATGTAGACCGGCCCCGTTAGCATGTGAGGCCCCGGGCCGTGATCCTTTACTTGTTCGTAAATTTCCCGCCACGCCGGTTCGACGCGGTCAGGCCAAAGCCCAACGGTCTCGAAGCGCTCGCGGCTCGCGGTAACCAGCGTCTGCATTTCCACAGTGTCGCCGGATTTGATCCGCAGAGCGGGAGGCGTCTTTGCGTCGTAATAGCCCCACGCCGCGGTCTTGGGCGAAGGTTTCAATTGGTAGGAGTCGCCGGCCGGACGCGCGGGTTGTTGGCTCCCCAAGGGAGCCGTGAAGCACAGCAACAGAAGGACCGCCGCACACTGTAATCGCGTCATGGTTTGTCCTCTCCTCGCATAAGACGCTGTAGAATGATGGGCCGGATTAGCCGGCATTGATAGAAACCGATCGTCACGGATTATAGGAGAAAGTTTCATGAAAATGCATTCCAATACAATTTTTATCACCGGCGGCACTTCGGGCATCGGAAAAGGGCTCGCCGAAGCATTTCATCGGCTGGGAAACCAAGTCATCATCAGCGGCCGCCGCGAAGACCGTTTACGGAGCGCATGCGCCGCAAATCCTGGCATGAAGCATTTTGTTCTGGATGTTACGGATGCCAATTCCATTCGAAACACCGCGCGGAAAGTGATCGAAGAATTTCCCGGCCTCAACTGCGTCATCAACAATGCGGGCGTGCAGAGACGGCACGACTTTACGGGCGCGAGGCCTCTCGACGATCCGGAAGTGCTCGCGGAAATTCAAACGAATCTCCTGGGACTAATTCGCGTATCCGCTGAATTCGTGCCGCACTTGAAACATCAGGAAAACGCATTCTTGCTTAACGTTTCGTCGGGGCTCGCGTTTGTCCCTCGCGCGATTTTTCCCGTTTACTGCGCCACGAAGGCCGCGGTCCATTCCTTCTCGGTTTCTTTGCGGCACCAGTTGCGGGAATCGAAAATAAAAGTCATCGAACTCATTCCGCCCTATGTGGCGACCGAACTTGGCGGAGCTTCCCAGCCGCCTCCCGGCGCGCTTCAACCAATGCCTCTCGAAACTTTTATCGCCGAGACGATGGCAGAGCTTGCCGGGGACGCGGACGAAATCGCGATTGGCGGCGCCAAGAATCTTCTCGCGGCTTCCAGCCCCCAAAGTGTGCAGAAAACTTTCGCAGGCATGAATCGTTAACGCGGCATTCAGGCTGTGAGCTCCAATTATATTCAGGGCCTGACAAAGAGATGGACGCGCGTGCCAGATCCAAGTGGGTCTATTGAGCGAGGGAATTTCGCATGCCTCCAGCGGCTTGCTCAACGCCGGCCCAGCCGCCAGAAGCCCTAATTTCCCGATGTTGGATTGGTCTTCGTGACAGCGTTTCGCGTGTTGGTCAGGAGGTGCGAGAGAACATCGCGGGGAATGCTCTTGACCAGAGGGTTGATCAGCCAGGCGAGCATCGCCGGCACTGTCCGGGTTAAAGTGATGGATTCGTTTTGAACGTATACTCCTCCATCTTTTTCTTCGATTCTCCAGTAACTGTAGAGACGCCACATATATCCATGATCGTTACCATCGGTCCGCTCGTGTTCGTCCGGACTCCCCGGATTCACAACTTCCGCAACACGCGTGGAGCGGGAAATACTCTGAATCCGGGTGCTTCCGATTTGTGTTTCAATGACGTCGGAATAGTTATTCAGAACGATCGTGACAAGCGACTTGTTATAAAGCTGAAGGCAAATTTTCGATTCATTTCCATTTCGCTCGATCACTCTCGCCCAGCGAATTTCAGGCTTGTAAATGTCCGCTTCGTGAGCGTAATCGTTCAGGACGGCGTCTATTTCAGAAAGTGTGGCCTTGGGAATATACATCACTCCCACCCAGTGATGGATCAGCCCGCCCGGTATGTGAATCGGGCGGCCTTCTTCCGTGGAATGCAATTCCTGGATATAAATCTCGCCCCGTTGAAGTTGATCGTAGGCTTCTTTGCTTTGTGAATCCGGCAAACGATCAATGGCCAGGAATTGATTGAGGCGCAGATCATCGTCCATTCGAGCTTGGGTAACTGTGACATAGCGGTCAAAAGCAGCAGCGGTCTCTGGCTTGAGCTGCGCCGCGAGCGTTGAAGCCCCGGCTAGCCCGGTAAGAATCATGAATACCAGAAGTAACTTTAGCGATTGTCCGGTCAAAAGATGCGTGCGCCTCGACAGATGGCCGCTTGGTTTCGACAGAACTTTTTCGGTCCCGCCCATCTCACAATTATGTCACATCGCGCAAGGAGGCCGAACAGGCAAGCGCCTGCCTCCACGAGCAACGCGATCTTGCGGGCAATTTAGAAATGCGGGATCCAGGTTTGTGGCCAGGAAGGCTCAGATCCGCGATTCGTCTTTCGAACGGTCCCACAGGTTCGGCAATTCAGTATTCGAATATCCCGAAATGAAGGTCTTGCTCGTTCCGTCCGGTTCGTACATGGACCGCCGAACGGCTCCAATGTTGGCCCCGTAGACATGGACGCTGATGGATGACCGGTCGGCAAGGGCGTTCGAAACACAGTGGAAATCGCCAATCTCGGGTGAAACCGCGGTGACCTCGCCTTTTTCCAGCCGAACAGGGGCGCCGTATTCCATGAAACGTCCGTCGCTTGCGCGCGAGAAGCTTTGCTCGATTTCCGCGCCGCGCAGGATGCTGACGATCCCCCAGACTGTATGGTCGTGGATCGGAGATTTCTGGCCGGGGCCCCAAACAAAGCTCACCACGGAAAACCGTTCCCGCGAGTCAGCGTGCAGCAAATATTGCTGATACCGCCCCATAGAAGGCTGCGCATACCGGTCAGGCAGCCAGTCGTCTACGCTGACCAATTCCTTCAACAGGCGTGACCCTTCGCGGAGAATGGCGGGTTCGCCGGAAGCCCTTTCAAGCAGGTTGCCGAAGGCCACGACAAAATCACGCAACCGACCGATGCGGGGCGAAGCGATTACAGAGTGCTGGATGGATGCCATCTTCCTGTTCCTTTCGTTTCTATCGTATATAGCGCCATTTTGCTCTCCGTGCAAACGCAGATTCGTCATTTATTTTGCAGAATGGCGGGCCGCGATTTTCGCTTGCGCGCCGAACGGGCCTTCCTTATGGAATGGCCTTGGCGAAGTCGCTCGACGCCCCACCATTTCCGCGCCTCGTCATAATCTGCAGGTGTGTTCATATTTTTCAAAACCAGCGCGCGAGGATCGAGCCGGCGCCACTCGCTCTGGTCAACAACGTCCATGCGAAGCTCTTCGATGACGTGGGTAACTTTTCGCTCGCCCCGCGCGAGAGCCGTTGCGATTGCTGGGCCACATTCACGACGGTAAACCGAGGCGAGAGGTTCGAGCCCGCTGCCGGTTCGTGGAATGACGACCTGCGCGCGCGATCGAATCGCTCGCGACAGCAGCCATTCGAGCCATTCCGCGGAAAGATACGGCATGTCGCACGCTACGATCAGGTTCCATGGCAAATGCGTGGCCGCCAACGCGGTAGCGATTCCCGCCAAAGGCCCGCGCCGAATTTTCTTCGATCTTTGGTTGGCATCATTTTGATCCGCAATCGGGCGCAGCCCCATCGCCGCGTATGGGCGAGCCGGGCCGACCACTGTTAGGCACGCAACGAGCGGCTCGATCAGCCGAGCCGTGTGGACGACAAGCGGAACGTCGCCAAATTCGAGGAGTCCTTTGTCCCGGCCCATGCGCGAGCTCGCGCCCCCGGCAAGAATAAAAGCGGCGACCTGGCGGCGACGTCTCACAATCGTTGCACAATTCTACGACCTAATCCGAGACTAGCCTAGTCCGCCAAAGGGCAGGAATAACCTGGCTAAAGTATTGACGGGTTTTAGATTCAAATCGGGATCTTCAACGGAGGAACGTCAACAGAATCTGTGGATTTTTGTAAGGGTTCTGGAGATCGAAGTTGCATCTCCAAAAAATATGTCTTGAGTTGTTGCAGGCGTATCATAACTGACCTGTTCACAATCGGAGTCAAATGGTGTCAGGAGGTTTTTTTATAGCTGGGCGCTAATCCCGCTGGTTCGGTGAGAGCGTGACCATGAGCTTGTATTCCATTTCCAATTTCTTCTCAATCCCGGAGATATTGCCAGATGCAATTGCGCCGGGATATCTGTGGCGGCGTTGGCGGTCGTAAGTCTTGCGGGAGATGACCGCCTCGAACTTCAAGCCTTTTCCCGAAATTTCATGATCGGGTCTACGGATCGCCCTCATCAAGTCCGCCAACGCATTATAGGTCAAGTTTTTTTTCACTCCGGTGGCGGCGGCAACCCCGAAAAAATACACGGCGTCCTCAAAACGGGATCCCGCGTTTCCGCCTCTGGCAGCCTGTCGAATTTGCTCGTGCTCTCGAATAAATATATGAGGCAAACTTTTCCTGACGGCGCGGTGAACGTAAACTTCACGCAAAAGCAATTCAAGAGGATTGGTTGTTGAGTAGGATTTTGGCATAAGTCGCAAATTCCATCCGTTGTTTATTCAAGTAGTCTGGTCAGCATTTACCAGAAAACCGTGTCCTGGCCGAATTCAAAAATCCAATTTAAAAAACTAGTGACCCCCGTTCTCGAGCGGAACTTCCAGATAACCGACGATCCCGTTCTTCTCAATCTTTGTTGCGATCAATTCGAACGGCGCCGTATCACGAGAGACAGCCAACTCCACCACTTCGTATTGGACACGGTCCCTCACCTGCAGGCACGAGTTCTGCAGGTATACACAGAGCGTATACCGCTGGCTCTTTTGATTCGAATTCCTGAGCGAAATCCGGACTGGCCCCACTGGTTCAGGAACTGACCCACGCCGCAATTCAAATGTAAGAGTTGTATGCTCCGTACGTCCAAGGAATCGATTCAATTCGTCCTTGTTTTGGAGGATCTGCCCGTGCTGCGCGCCGAGTTCTCCGGCCACTTCGGCCAACCGGTTCGTGGTCGCCTGCCAAGCTTCCCGATTGGAGATCGTTTCCTCTTGCAGCGCTCCAATCCCTTGCTGAAGTCGCGTGAGCTTTTGTGCCGAAGCCGGATCAGGCACCGGCGGAGGAGCGGCCAGGGGCTCGGCCAACACAGCGGACTCAGGCGAGACCTGAAATCGGGCTCGAGGAACACGCGGTGTAGTCTCCTCTCTTGACGGAACCGGTTCCGGCATTTTCACTTCTGATGGAGCTCTTGCCGATTCTTCCCTGCGGCGGGTTTCCAATTCTCCTAGCCGCTTTTCAATGCTGATCAGTTGCCTTTGAATCTGCACGAGGGTTTGGGGATCGGCGCTGGCCGTGGCGACGTCCGCATCCGCAAAATGCGCAAACACAAAATATCCGAGGAGCGTCGTTCCGGCCAGTAGACTGACAATAAAAACCAGTAATCGTGTCCAGGCAATCGTAGAATCCGACATTGCAGCCCCCCATCACCACAATTCTTCGCCGCCCATTGATCATCGCGCCGATATTTTGGCGGGATAGCGCAACGCCAGCTCAAGCGTTAGCTGCTGCGTTTCGCTGGGCAAAAGGCCGACGAGACGCTCTCCAAATTCCTCAAGATTACCGCGCATTTCCACTTTGTATTTCCCCGGCGGAACAATCAACTGCAGCGGCGTTCGGCCCACAAATGTGCCGTCAAGATAGGTCATGGCCCCGCTGGGCACGGACTGCAGGACTAGCTTTGCAGCGTCTTTCCCGGCTTCTTGCTCGAGAGCTTTCCGGTTCACCTCGTCGGGAGAAGGGCCTTGCCCAGCCGGAAGGGACGCAGGGTTGCTTTCCTTCCCGGGATGAGGCAAGGAAGGATTGGGAAGCACCTGGACTCCCGCCGCAGCGACTCCTGACGGGGTTGCGGCGTGTCCTGTCGGGATTGTGAAACTAGTGGGATAGCGCGGCGTCAGGATAAGCGTGAGCTGTTGCGTCTCATTTGGCGGAAGGTCAATAAGGCGCTCTCCAAATTCCTCACGTTTGCCGCGCATTTCCACCTTGATATTTCCGGCAGGTGCGATCAGCAGCAAAGGCGAGCGGCCCACGAACATTCCATCTATATAAATCATCGCATCGCTGGGTACCGACTGCAGAAGCAGCTTTGTAGCGCGATCACCGGCCCGTTGCTCGAGAGCTTTCCGGTTCGTTTCGTCTGGTGTAGGCCCTGCCAGTGCAGGAACGTAAGCAAATTTGCTATCTGTCCCAGGGTGTGGCAAGGAAGTGGGAAGCGCCTTGGTTACTGCCGCGGTGGCTCCTGCGGAGGACGAATCCGCTCCTGCAGCCTCAACCCCTGCCTGCGCACGGGATCCGGTTGGAGAGACACACAGGACCACAATGAGAGCGCCTGCCTCCCAAGCGCGCCGTCTCAGCAAGTTTGCGCGGAATTCAAGCATACCCATCTAAAGACCCAGAAAACTTTTGACATGAATTTGCGAAGCCATCATCCCTGACACTCCGCCGCTCTAAACAGAGCACAAACGATGCCATAGTCGGACGGCTAGTAAATCTATATCGGCATTAGACTTAGGATCTGCAAAGGTGAGGCCAGAACCCATCAACTTCAGTTCTGGTCACAGTAGCGGTTTGTCGCCTGTATCCAAACGGATACTTTCTTGCCGAAGGAACCAGGACAATTCAATCCTCGTTATGAGCCGGGGTCTCACGCATTGGGTAGCGCCAAAAGTGCGGTCGAAGTAGCGCGAAATTGAGCGGTGGGGCCGAAATTGCATCTCCAAAAATTAGCCCTGGGTCCTCAAAAGCGTACCGCCAGATTGCCCCTCCAATTGTGTCAAATGGTGTCAAGATGCGTGGCTCTCGCCAGGTGACTTATCCTGAGGTTATTGAAACTGGTTGATTTAACCGACTGTCGAATCGACTACACTGACGAAAGGATTGACTGACCGCGAATTATCGGCTGCCCGCCGTTTCTGGCTTGACGGAGACCTTCACCTGAGCATTTGTCCAGCAGCACTGGAATCCGCCGCCACCGTCCCCTGACCAATCGTTGGCAACCACATGCAACACGTACTCTCCCGGCTCGCTGAATGTCGCAGTCGTCGTCGCCTTGCCGCTGAAGACAGGGGTGGGCTTCCACTTGCCTTCCGCCTTTTCGACTGCGGGTTTGTTGTTGGTGAACTTCACGGCACCTGGTCCCCGAAACTTGCTCCAGGTCAGGGTCACTGGAGGAGTATCGAGAGGCTTGCCGCCCTGAAATGTCTTGGCGTCGTCAGCGGCCCACACGTTCAGCGTGACCGGATTCGGCATCGTCGTCTCAAGCGCGGTGCTGATTCCGTGCGGCCCCTGTGCCGATGGGCCTCCTTCTTCGAAGCTGATGATGGGCGGGGTGTTGCCAATGCCCACGTCGAAGAAGGGCGAGATTTCCCATCGGGCATCCAGGTGCGCAGGGACCGCAGCAGTCTGGCCGTTGGCGACAATCGTCCAGGTGAGCTTCTCGGTCCCGAAATTCTGCGGTACCGTTACGGTGAAGACGCCCCACTGCCTTCGAGGCAGAAAATGCGTTGGCTGGCCCTGGTCGGGCGGGCCCGGCTCAAACCGGTTATTCTCTCCAACCGGGATGTCCAGCTCTTGCTTCAGATTCCGATTGAAATAGCCAAAAAGCATGCTGAAGCTGCCGTCCGGATTTTTGAACCAGCCCTCATAGGCGGCCGACACGCTCTGACCCGACTCGTGCAAAGGCTCCATGGGCAACTGTCCGGATTGCCCGTTCAGAGGCAGCGTCTCGCACACAAGCACCACGCTTGCGAGCAGGATCGCAAGATACAAAGCTGTCACAGACGACCGCAGCGCCTGCATCTGAAAAATCTCCTTATTGCAGAAAATTGTGCCCTGTAATCTCAACTTCGTGGGTCGAGAATGATGGGCAGCAACTCCGAATCGGCTGCTGCCCCTGCCAATCTGTCGAGCTCCGAATTAATGGTTGTGCATCATTTCCGGCATAGATTGACCCGGTTTGTGTGTGGCAGCCCACTCCTTATAGTCCTCATCGCTGATGTAGGTGACGTTCACCCAAGCGTGGGCCATCTCGTCGACGGTGCGCTCGCCCCAGCCAACCCACTGGTTCGGGTCGGGATTGTTGTGGTTGGCAGCGGTGTTGTCATGCCAGGCCGTAATGCG
>Ga0210384_10000171_pt1 | contig 98304 bp, 80 predicted proteins | sample IncBWH2MmetaG_FD_160574 | JGI IMG/M metagenome (GOLD analysis project Ga0210384, IMG submission 160574) | Forest soil microbial communities from Barre Woods Harvard Forest LTER site, Petersham, Massachusetts, United States - Inc-BW-H-2-M | ecosystem: Environmental > Terrestrial > Soil >... | reverse complement strand
TCATGGAGGTCTGCAAGCGAGTCCCGAAGGCGGTCATCTGCCTGCTGTCGGCACTTCAGTTCCACGACATCGGCACCCAGCTACCCCACGAAGTCTGGATCGCGCTGCCCGAGGCGACACAGACACCTCGCCTGGACTATCCGCAGCTGCGCGTCGCACGCCTGCGCGGCGACGCCTATTCGGCGGGCATCGAGACCACGACGTCCAACGGCAACGAGCTCCGGGTCTACAGCATCGCCAAGACGGTCACCGACTGCTTCAAGTTCCGCCACAAGATCGGCCTCGACGTCGCGCTGGAAGCGCTCAAGGAGGCCTGGCGCGCGCGCAGGCTGAGCATGGATGAGGTCACCCGGTTCGCACGCATCAATCGCGTCGAGAACGTCATGCGGCCCTATATCGAATCCCTGGTCGCGTGATGGCCAACACCAGTGCATCGGTACTCACCAAGTTGTTGACGATCGCCAGGCAGCGCGGCGACGACTACAACCTGCTGCTCAACCGGTTTGCGCTGGAGCGCTTGCTGTATCGCCTCGGAAACTCGCAACACGCGAACCGATTCATGCTGAAAGGCGCCCTGCTCTTCGCGCTCTGGTACGACGAGCCACATCGCCCGACGCGCGACGCCGACTTGCTGGGGTTCGGCAGCGACGATGCCGCGCAGTTGATGGTGGTCTTTCGAGAGATCGCCGCGGCCGACCTGGACGACGGGATCCGGTTCGACCCGGAATCCATCCGCGTCGACCCGATTCGCGAAGACAACTCCTATGGCGGCCTGCGCGCGCGTCTCGTCGCGCATATCGGAAGCGCTCGTTGCGGCCTGCAGGTCGACGTCGGATTCGGCGACGTCGTGACGCCCGAACCGCTGGACGTCAGGTTCCCGGTGCTGCTGGCCGGCTTCCCGGCACCGCAGCTGCGGGCCTATCCCGTCTACACGGTGATCGCCGAGAAGTACCACGCCATGGTGCTCCTCGGATTGGCGAACACGCGCATGAAGGACTTCTACGACGTCGCAGTCATTGCGCGTCGCACGCCCTTGGACGGCGCCACGCTGGCGCGCGCCATTGGTGCGACGTTTGCGCGCAGGCAAACGCCCCTGCCGGTGCAACTGCCGTTGGCGCTGAGCGCGGATTTCGGCGGCGACGCCTCCAAGCAACGGCAATGGGCCGCGTTCCTCAAGAAGAACCGACTCGCCGGATCGGAACTGGACTCGGTCGTCGGAGTTCTGCGCGATCTGCTGTGGCCGCCAACGCAAGTGGCCACGGCGGGCAGCGCGGCCATGGCGGTGTGGAACGTCGAAACGCAGCAATGGCAGGAAGTGCCGTAGACCCCTCTCGTCAAGAAGCCCACGATGTCCCGGCCGATCTCTGCGGCGAGGAGATCGTCATCGGGCGCCATGCGTGGCTCAGGAATTCGACGCGGCCGCGCTCAAGCTGAAGTAGAAGGCAGCTCCCCGGCCCGGCGTGCTCTCGGACCAGACTCGTCCACCATGATGGTCGATGATGCGCTTGACAATGGACAGGCCGACACCGGTGCCCTCGAAGCGGTGTCCATGCAGGCGCTGGAAGGGCTTGAACAGCCGCCTTGCCTGATCTGCATCGAAACCAACGCCGTTGTCACGCACATAGAAGACAGGCTCGTCGCTCGTACCGATCATGCCCACCCGCACCTGGGGTCGGGGCGATCCGGCGGCGAACTTCAGCGCGTTGCCGATGAGGTTCACCAGCACCTGGTGAACCAGCTTCCGATCCGCGTCGATCTCGACCAGTGCATCGACAACGACCGGGAACCGTTCGGCCGGACGGGTCTGCCGGAGCGCTTCGACGACCTCGCCTGCCAGGGTCGTCATGTCGAAGCGCTCGCGCGCCAGCGTGGCGTCGCTGGCACGGGCCAGCGCCAGCAAGGCCTCGACCAACTGTCCCGAGGCAATCGCCTGATCCGCGACGATCCGCATGAAATGAGCGGCCCGGTCGCTCTGGTTCGCCTCCACGAACTCCTGCGCCAACCGCGCCGCGCCGGCGATCCCACCGAGCGGCCCGCGCAGGTCGTGCGACACGCTGCGATTGAAACTCTCCAACCCGTCGATGACGTCTCGCAGCTCCGCGGTGCGCTGCGTGACCCGCTGTTCCAGGCTGTCGTTGGCAACGAGCAGATCCTGCGCGACACGTTTGCGTTCCTCGATCTCGACCTCGAGCTGCTCCGCCGTCTGCTTCATCTGCCTGTACAGGCTGCCGTTCTCGTAGATCCGGCCCGCCTGGGCGGCGTAGATGGCCAGGATGCGCTCGTCGTCGTCCGCGAACGCCTCGCTGCCCAGCTTGTCGATCAACAGGATCCAGCCGTAGACGCGCTGCAGCGAAACGATGGGCGCCACCAGGGCATTGCGAAGCAGCGGGAACTCCGCCGGGAGACCCGCCGCGGCCGGATCGCCGGCCGGATTGACGAGCCGCCGCGCGCGACCGTCCGCCATGACCTGGCCAAGCAGACCGGCATCGAGGCTCAAGCCGCGCAACCGATCGGCCTGCGCGGGCTCGAGTCCCCAACTGTTGACGTGCGGCGACTCGCCGCCGTCCTTGTCCCGTACGGCCAAGACGGCATGGCGCGCGCCGAGCAGGTCACGGGCACCGCGACACACCTTGTCGAGAAGCTCGTGAGGGTCGCGTTCGGACGCCAGCTGCAGGTTCAGGTCGGTGAGTGCCGACAGCCTCTTGTTGGCGCCTTCCAGCTCGTTGACCTTCAGCGCCAGCTTGTCGGTCAGCAGGCGCATGTGCTCGCGATCGAACTGCGGCTCGTCGGCCAATGGCTCGGACATCGTGGATCGGCCCAGCGTCTGTTCGAGCACGCGCAGGATCTCTTCCGGCTCGGAGGGCTTCATCAGCACCTGCGAGACGCCGCAGGAGGCCGCAAGGCTGCGGGCTTCGCGCTCCAGGAAGGTGGCGCTGTAGAAGATCACGCTGGTATTCGCGATATCGCGGTCGGCGCGCAGTTGCCGAACGAACTCGTAGCCGTCCATCGTCGGCATCAGGATGTCGCAAATCACCAGATCCGGCCGCGCCGCGCGAACCTGCGTCAGGGCCAGGTGGCCATCCGCGGCCTCCAGCGATTCGTGCCCGGCATGCTTCAGCAACGTGACAAGCAGGTCGCGATTCGCGGCATGGTCGTCGACGACAAGCACTTTCGCCATGGATCGACACCCGCGGTCAGAGGTCCGTCGTGCGAGGCGGCGCACGCAACCGGGCAGGCAGGTAGGCCTCGATCTGTTCCACGAATTTCTCCGGCTCGATCGGCTTCGACAGGTAGCCATCGAAGCCGGCCGTCATGACCATCTGGCGGTCGTTGGGCATCGAGAACGCCGTGACCGCGACGACGGCGAACTTCGCGCCGATCGGGTTCTCGCGCAGTCGAGCGAGAACCTGGTAGCCGTCGAGCAATGGCATCTGAAGGTCGCAGATGATCAGGTCGGGCCGTTCCTTCATCGCGATTTCCACGCCCTGCACGCCATCGCGCGCCTGCATCACCGTGTAGCCGCTGAAGGCGAGCAGGTACCGCACCAGCTCCAGGTTGGCCGCGTTGTCTTCGACGATGAGGATTCGCGCCGCCATGGTCTAGCACCCCGACAGAATCAGCGAGAAGCTGCTGCCGCTGCCGCTGTCGCTGTGAAATGTGATCTTGCCGCCCAGCAACCCTGCCAGTTTCTGGCTCAGATGCAGGCCCAGGCCGGTTCCTTCGGGCGCATTGGGCCGGGTGCTGTTGACGCGCGCGAAGGCCCCGAACAAGCGATCCTGGTCGGCCAAGGGAATGCCGACTCCGGTGTCGTCGACGCGGATCTCGAGGCGCCGCGTGGCGTCCACGACATCCTCGCACAGCGTCAGCACCACGCCGCCGCGCTCGGTGAACTTGATGGCGTTGCCCGCCAGGTTGAAGATGATCTGGCTCAATGCCCGGCGATCCGTCCTGAGCATGACGGCGGGTTCGGGTGCCTGGACACGGAAGTCGAGGCCCTTGCCCAGTGCCTGCGGCCGCAGCGCGGCCACCACCTCGTCGACCACGACCTTGCAGTCCACCGTCTCGAAGCTGAGCTCCACCTTGCCGGCCTCGATCTTGGACACGTCGAGCAGGTCGTTGATGAGCGCCAGCAGATGCCGGGCGCTGGACTGCACCGTGCGCAATTGCTTTTGCTGCTCGTCGGTCAGCGGCCCGGGAAGCTTCATCAGGAGCGTCCCGGTGAAGCCGATGATCGCGTTCAGCGGTGTGCGCAGCTCATGGCTCATGCCGGCAAGAAAGCGATCCTTGGCCTGGTTCGCGCTCGCGAGTTCCTGGTTCTTCTCCTGCAAGGCCTTCTCGAAGCGCTTGCGCTCGCTGATGTCGCGAATCGCGCTCATCACGAAGGCGCTTTCCTCGGTGCGCAGCGGGCTCAGGCTGATTTCGATCGGGAACTCGCTCCCGTCCTTGCGCAGGCCGGCGAGGTCCAGCCCCGATCCCATTGCGCGCTTGCGCGGCTGAAGAAAATAGCTGGAGCGATGCCCCACGTGGGCTTTCCGATAGCGCTCCGGCAGCAGCTCGTCGACCGAGCGGCCGCGCAACTCGCCCGCCTCATAGCCGAACAGTCGCTCGGCCTGGCTGTTGGCAATGACGATGTGGCCGCTGGGGTTGGCCATCACGATGCCGTCCGGCGTCGACTCCAGCAGGTCGCGAAAGCGCGCCTCCATCAGCTTGGCGTCCCGCAATACCTTGATGTGGGTGACGTCCTTCTCGGCGGAGAGGATGAGCGGGGCGCCGGCGCCGGCGCGCACCAGGCGGGTGGAGACATCGACGTAGAGCAGCGAGCCATCCTTGCGGCGGCGCACCGACTCGTAGGTGCCGACGCCGTTGGCCAGCGCCTCGTCGAATCGCTGCCGGTGTTCGTCGGCGCGATCGGCGGGAACGACGAGCTCGCTGAAGATCCGGCCGCGAGCTTCATCGGCGCTGAACCCGAAGATGGCGTCCGCCCCGCTGTTCCAGTGGACGACGCTCCCCTCGGATGTCAACAGGATCAGCGCGTCCGGCGACTGTGTGGCCATCAACGCCAGCGCTTCAGTTTCCATGAGCCCGAGCCCCTTCCCTGTGGCGTTTTCCGTTTGCGACATTAAATCAGCCCCGGCAGGTGCGTGTCACCTGGAATATCTGCCAGGTTCAAATGCGGCCAGGGCGACAACGGGAGAACGGGTGCATCGCCCTTAGCCGGACAAGGCGACCTTCCGGACGGCCTGTTGCGACCATCAACAAGTAGAACGGATTCGATGCGCGAAACCTGACATCGGCAGCGAACGAAGCGCTTGATGCGCGCGCAGGTTTCTCTGGCTTGTCCAAGTTCCGGCTCAGCGCGCCTCTTCCTGCACGATCACCTGGCCGCTGGCCTTCTCGAACTTCTGCAACACCGCCAGAATTCGTGCCGCGCTGTGCGGTGACCGGTGAAAATTGAAGCCATGGTTGGCGGTCGATGGATGCCTCCGCCGCTGTGCGGAATTCAATCCTGTCGTCCCGCCCGGCCGGAGCCGGCGCCCCGGTTCGTCAAGACGAGCATGGCCAGCGGGATGAGGCTTTCCAGCATGTCTCCGAACAGGCAGCGGCAAGCGTGGAGGAGGCGGTGGCCTCGATGGAGCAGATGACTGCGACAGTCAAGGTCAAGGGCAACGCCGACACCGCTCGCCAGGCCGGTCAACTGTCGGACTCGGCCAGCGCGGCCGCGACGAAAGGCGGCCACGACGTGGCGGACGTGGTCAAACGCGCCTGCCGCGGCCCTCAATCGACCAGCATGCTGTCGATGTAATTTCTTGCGGCCTTGAGCGCCCGCGCCTTGGCGTCGCCTGACAATTCGTCCACGCAGGCGCCTCCAGGCGTCGCGCGCTCCGCCTGGCCGCCCGGGGTCACGAACGAGCGCGCCGCGAACCGGCCCTCCGTGACCTGGAATTCGCAGATCACCCGGATGGGCCAGCCATGGTACGAGTGGGTCTCGGTGGCTATCGTGTCGTCCGTCATGGGGTCCCTCTGCGTCGAAGCGGTGGTCCGGCCGTCTGGCCGCGGTCACCATCATGCGCCCGGCGCCAAGGCAGATCAACGCGTGGGAAATGCCCCGCGGGGCCTCGTGCCACGCTTCAATTCGGGATGGGCCTGCAAGGCCGCCGCGAGCGAAGGGTCGAGGGTGTGCCAGTCCACTGCCGCCGCCACCCGCGCGTAGATCCAGTGAATGAATCGATTGCGGTGAGCGCCGTAGTTGGTCAGGGGAACAAGGTCGTGACCCAGGTCGATCTTGGGCCGATAGCCGGTCTGGCCACTCTGCAACACCTTCGCGCCGAGATCGATCGCATGGTCCACGGCGGCGTCCCAAAGCCGGAAATACAGCAACCACTCGCGCGGCTTGCCGTAGTCGATCCCGATGAACTTGTTGACCAGGTGCCCCGGGAATTCGAAGCACAGCATGAAGGCGACGGGCTCCGCGGAGACGGGTTCCCGCAGCACGATGAAGCTGCTGGCCGGCTCGGCCGCGATGAGTCCGAAGAAACGCCGGTTCAGCCGCTCGAAGCGTGTCGTGGCCTTCTCGTAGGTCTGCCAGAACAGCGCGAACAGCTTGTCCAGGGTGGCGTCGTCGGGCTGGCGAAGGATTTCCACGCCGAGCTCGACCGCCTCCCGGCTTCGACGGATCTTCTTCTTGAACTGATGCCGCCGATTGCCGCCGAGCGATTGAAGATACCTCTCCCGGGTACCGTCCGGAAGAGCGACGGCCGTGCCCGGAAAGCTGACGAGACGAAACATCCCGGCCTCCCTTGCGAGCGAACCCAGCGCCTCGTCCCATTCGGGGCCGAAATCCTTCCAGACGCGCACGCTCGCACGCTGGCGCCGCATCTCGGCCCGCAGTGCCGCATCGATGCAGCGCAATGCCATCGGAACATCGATGCCGGGCGCCAGGCCGATCCAGCCTTCCTCCGCGCACGGCGAGCCCACGAACAACGTGCGCTGGGCCCTCAGCCACGGAAACACGCGACCGAGTGCCGACACCCAAGGCAACAGTCCCGGCGGCACGACCAGGCGCATCGGCACGTCCATCAGGAACGTCGGCACCAGGCCCACCATGGCGCCATCCTGCTCGAGCACCAGGTAGCGGAAGAGGAATTGATCCTCCAGCCCGCTCCGTTCCAGCGCGCGGTACCACCAGGCGCCTTCCTGGGGTGGCGCGAAGAACCGCGCCCAGTTCGAGGCAGCGATGTCGGATGAGCGATCGACCCAGGCGACCGCGAATTGCGGCGCGCTCATCCACCAGCGGCCAGCACGGCGCAGCCGGCGACGATGAAGGCGATGCCGAGCCGACGCGTGACCGGCAGGGGTTCGCCGAGCAGCCAGGCCGCCCCGAGTGCCACGACCACGAAGCTCATGGCGCCCAGCGAGTACGCCACGCTGACCTCGAGCCGCTGCAAGGCCGCGGTGTAGAGCAGCGCCTCGACCACGAACAGCCCGACGCCCGCCGCGATCCAGCTTGCGCGGCGCCCCGGCTGCCGCGTCGATTGCTTCAGGCAGATCTGCGCCAGGCCCTCGACGGCCGTGCACGCCAGCACCAGCAGGATGCCGACCAGCCTGGCGCTCACGGACTCTTCCGTCGGGCCGGGCCGGCGCTGACCAGCGCGACACCGACGAGCACCAGCAACACGCCGAGACCCTTGTGCACATCCAGGCGCTCGCCGAACAGCCATGCGGACAGCAGGCAGACCGACACGTAGCTGAGGGCGGTCAAGGGCTGGGCATAGCTCAGGTCGACGCGTTCCAGCACCAGCAGCCAGTTGACGAGCTGAAGCACGAACACGCCGATCACCAGCAGCGGCAGCGGATCGCGTGCTATCGAATGCAGCAGCGCATCCGGAGACAGCGTCGCGGGCAGCCGGGTCGCGGCGAGCTTCCAGAGCAGTTGGCCAAGCGTGTCGAGCGCGATGGCGATCGCCAGGACGGCGACGACCCGGCGCCCGATGGGCGAACTGGAGGGAGTCTCTTCTGACATGATTGCCGCCGATGATCCCACAGCGCGGCGGGGTGCCGCCGATCCGCAAGGTCGCTTTTCCGCAGGCGAGCGGCGCGCCGGCGGATGTGGTGCAATCGATCGCAGGCCCGACCAGGAACGAGATTCGATGAGCGACCCCGTGGTATTCCCGCCTCCCGACACGAACGCCGACGGCTGGGTCATCCAGTGCGACTTCGACGGAACCATCAGCGTCGACGACGTCACCGATGCCTTGCTCGAACGCTTTGCACGGCCCGGATGGCGCCAGATCGAGGCCGAATGGGAGGCCGGCGAGATCGGGTCCGGCGAGTGCATGAAGCGCCAGGTGGCGCTCCTGGACATGAGCAGCACCGAACTGGACGAGTTCCTGGCGGGCATGGCCATCGACCCGCATTTCGTTTCGTTCGCAGCGGCCGCCAGGCGATCGGGCATCGCGCTGGAGATCGTCAGCGATGGCATCGACCACGCGATCCATCGCATCCTGGCCCTGCATCGCGTGGAAGGCCTGTCCGTGCGCGCGAACCACCTCGTCCAGCTCGACGAGCGGCGCTGGCGCCTGACGTCGCCCCACGCCGGCGCGACGTGCGTCAGCGCCTGCGGAACCTGCAAGTGCGAGCTGCTGGCACGCCACGCCGCCATGTCGCGAAAGGTCTTGTTCGTGGGCGACGGACGCTCCGACTTCTGCGTCGCGGACAAGGCCGATTTCGTGCTGGCCAAGTCCAGGCTGATCGATCATTGCGCCCGCCATGGCATCGCGCATGCGCCGTTCCGCAGCTTCGAGGATGCGCTCGCGCTGATGGAGAAGACGGTCGCCGGGTCGCGCGTGTCCGCATGACGGCGCCGACCGATCCGACGATCCCGTCGCGCGAATTCACCCTGCCCGGAGAGGGCGCCAACGGGCGCACCGGCGTGCTCCTGGTCCACGGCCTGGCCGGCACGCCCAACGAGATGCGGCAGCTCGGGCGCTCGCTCCAGGGTGCCGGCTTCGAGGTGCACGGCGTGCAGCTGGCGGGCCATTGCGGGACGCTGGACGACCTGGTCGCCACGCACTGGCACGATTGGGTCGCGAGCGTCCATGCCGCCGCCCAGCGGCTTCGCGCCCGCGTGGACCGGCTGGTGGTGATGGGGCTGTCCATGGGCGCCGTGCTGTCGCTGGAACTGGCCGCGACGAGGCCCGACCTGGTGGACGGCGTCGGCGCCCTGTCCACCTCGTTCTGGCATGACGGCTGGAGCATGCCGGTCTTCACGCGGTTCGCGTTCCTCCTCAAGCCGGTGCGCGCGCTCGGGATCGGGCGCAGGCGCATGTTCCTCGAACGTCCGCCCTACGGCATCCGCAACGCGGGCCTGCGCAAGTACGTCGTCGCCCACATGCAGGGCCCGGACAGCGGCGCCGCCGGCCTGTCCGGCACGCCCTGGTACTCCATCATCGAGATGCACGACCTGAGCAAGCACGTGCGGCGACGCCTGGGCGACGTGCGCGCGCCCTGCCTGGTGGTGCACGCCACCGAGGACGACGTGTCCAGCCTCGCGAATGCCGACCTGGTGTCCAGCAGCGTCCAGGGCCCGGTGGAACGCCTGCTGCTGGAAAACAGCTATCACATGATCACGATCGACAGCGACCGGCGGCTCCTGACGCAACGCGCCATCGATTTCGTGAAGCGCATCGGCGCCGCGCCGGGCACGGCGAGCGCGATCGAGGACGCAGGCCGGGTGGCGGCCTGAGAACCTGACGGCTCAGCTCGCCTTCGCGCGAACCAGCAACTGCTCCAGGAGCACCATGGCCTGGTCGATCTCCTTGCGGGAGATCTCCAGCGACGGCGCGAACGTGATGACGTTCTTGTAGTAGCCGCCGACGTCGAGCACCAGGCCGGCCTTGCGGCCTTCGAACTCGAGGGTGCCGGACAGCCCGATGTCGACCATCTTGTCCAGCAGCGCGCGATTGGGCGTGAACCCGTCCTCGGTGCAGATCTCGGCGCGCAGGGCCAGGCCCAGGCCGTCGACGTCGCCGATCTCCTTGTGGCGCTTCTGCAGGTCGCGCAGCCCGTCGAGGAAATACGCGCCGCTTTCGCGCACCTGCTTGCCGTAGTCGATCTCGGAGGTCATCTTGAGCACCTCGAGCCCGAGGGCCGTGCCCAGCGGATTCGACGCGAAGGTCGAATGCGTCGAGCCCGGCGGAAACACCTCGGGGCTGATCAGCTCCTCGCGGGCCCACAGTCCCGACAACGCATTGAGCCCGTTCGTGAGCGCCTTGGCGAAGACGAGCACGTCCGGCTGCACGCCGAAGTTCTCGATAGCCCACAGGGTGCCGGTGCGCCAGAACCCCATCTGGATCTCGTCGACCACCATCAGGATGCCGTGCTCGTCGAGCACCTTCTTGAGGCCCTTGTGGAAGTTGGCGGGCGGCACCACGTAGCCGCCGGTTCCCTGGATGGGCTCGATGTAGAAGGCCGCGAATTCGCACTGGCGCGTCTTCGGATCCCACACCGCGTGGTATTCGTTCTCGAACTTGCGCGCGAACTCGCGCACGATGTGCTCCGAGTATTCCTCCGCGGTCATGCCCTTGGGACGCCGGAACGGATACGGGAAGGGGATGAACTGGGCGCGCTCGCCGAAGTGCCCGAACCGGCGCCGGTAGCGATAGCTGGACGTGATGCTGGAGGCGCCGAGGGTGCGGCCGTGATAGCCGCCCTCGAAGGCGAACATCAGGCTCTTGCCGTTACTCGCGTTGCGGACGATCTTCAGCGAATCCTCGATCGCCTGGGCCCCGCCGACGTTGAAGTGGACGCGCCCCTGGCGCCCCCACTTCCTCTCCGCGTCCTGCGCGATCCATTTCGCGAGCTCGATCTTCGTCGGATGCAGGTACTGGCTCGCGATCTGCGGAAGCGTCTCCATCTGCCGCAGCATCACGGCTTCGAGGCGCTTGTTCTTGTAGCCGAAGTTGACGGCGGAGTACCACATCTGCAGGTCGAGGTAGGGCACCCCGTCGGCATCGAACATGTAGCTTCCGTCGCACCCTGTAAACACCTTGGGCGGATTGACGTAGTGGACGGTGTCGCCAAAGGAGCAGTAGCGCGCCTCATCGATCAGCAATTGGTCATTCATCAAGTGTGTGCCCTTCAAGAACCTGCAGCGCCCGCGGCGCGATCCCGCGTCAGGAGGCGTGCCGGCCTCCTGCGCGAATGAGCAGTCTACTCAGGGATCCTGGACGCTACCTGTCCGGGCTCGATTGGCCCTGGTTTCCGCAAATGGCCGTCGGCACGGTCGTTGTCAGGCGAGCAGGTACAGCGCCAGGTTCCGCGCCTTGGCATGGCGCTTCGCGATCGCGGCGGCGCTCGCCACGTCCTCCGGGCGCGGGTAGCGCCGCGGGGTCGCCTCGACGGCGCCGATGCACAGCGTCGTCAGCGGATGGAAGCGCATGACGCCGTGCCGATCCTCGGCCTGGATGCCGCCGGCCGCGAGCGCGTCGTCGTCGAACAGGCCGCGCGCGCGGCGGTTGAAGGTCTCGACGATCTGGCGGCACCGCGATTCCCAGTCGTCGCTCTGGAACAGCACGATGAAGTCGTCGCCGCCGACGTGGCCCAGGAAGTCGCGCTGCGGGTCGCAGTGCGACGAGATGATGCGCGCGGCCAGCAGGATCATCTCGTCGCCGCGCCAGTAGCCGTACTGGTCGTTGAACGGCTTGAAGTGGTTCAGGTCGCCGTAGCACGCGTGGAACGACCTGCCGCTCGCGAGCAGGCGCTCGATGTGCACGGTGGTGGGGATGTTGCCGGGCAGGAAGGTGAGCGAGTTGGCGTGGCGCGCCGCCTCGATGCGGGTCTCGGTCACCGCGCGGACCAGCTGCTCGCCGGTGCCCAGGCCACGATAGCGGCCGGCCTCCGTCAGCACGAAGCCCTCGGTGAGGTAGCGCTGGTCGCTCGAGGTGAGCACCGCCGTCAGGTCGTCCACCTTGGTATGCACGTCCAGCTGCAGCGGCGTCGCGTTGGCATGCATCAGGGCCGGCCGGCGCTCGTACAGCTCGCGGAAGTACGGCTTGGCATAGCTCAGCACGAAGTCATGGCGGTTGACGAGCGCGACCGGACGATCGCCGTCCACGATGGCCAGCGCATGCAGCTCCGGGTGGTGCTCGAACAGCGCCAAGGCCTCGCCGTGCGTGCCGGCCAGGGGCAGCGACGGCGCCGGGATCAGCAGCCGTTCCGCGGTGACGCCGCCGTAGCCCACGCGCTGGCGCTCGGGAAACACCGCGATCTCGCGCGCGTGCAGCACCTCGTGCGCCTCGTTCAGGGGCGCCACCACCGGCAGCGGCGCGGGCCGGCCGAGGTAGTAGCCCTGGGCGAAACGGATGCCGAGATCGCGAACGACCCGCAGCTCGTCGGCGGTCTCGACGCCCTCGGCCACCAGGCTCGAGCCGAAGGTGTCGGCGATCTGCAGCAGCGCGCGCATCGTCTGCAGCTTGTCGCCGCTGGTGGCCAGGTCGCGCGTGAAGTACTTGTCGATCTTGACGATCTCGGGCTTGAGCTCCGACCACAGGCGCAGGCTGGACCGGCCGTCGCCGAAGTCGTCGAGCGCCACGGAGATGCCGTGGCGCCGCAGCACGGCGGTGGCGGACTTCAGCATCTCCACGTCGCGCACGTGCTCGTGCTCGGTCAGCTCGATGACGATGGACGCGGTGGCCACGCCCAGCGAGCGGATCAGCTCGAGCGACTGCTGCAGGCCGCGCAGGCCGATCGCGGCAAGCAAGGCGCTGGCGCTGAGGTTGATGAACAGCTTGCCGGAGACCGATCGCGTCGCCCACCGCTCCAGGGCGATGCGCACGCACTCGATCTCGAGCTCGATGCTGATCTCCTCGACGCGCGCCGCCGCGAACAGCGCATCCGGATGGGGCCAGTGGCAGCCCGCCGGCGTCCGCACCAGGGCCTCGTGGCCGTAGACGGCGGCGCCATCGAGGGAGACGATGGGCTGGAAGTGCACGTCCAGCACCCGCCGGGCGATCAATTCCCGCACGGACGGCTCGCGCAGGCGTCGCGGCGGTCCGACGACGATGACTTCATTCATGGCGATCATGTGGAGGGCACCTCGAGGTCGTCGTGGTCGGAGAGTCGGAACACGCCCACCAGGCCGTGCATCTGGTCCGCCTGGTCGCGCAGGGATTCGGCGGCGGCCGCGGATTGCTCGACGAGGGCGGCGTTCTGCTGGGTCAGGCCGTCGAGGCGCTCGATGGCCGCGCGCATGCGGCCGATCTGCTCGACCTGCGCGCCCGCGCCCGTCGTGACGTCGCCCATGCGGCGCGTCGCGTCGCCGATGCGCGCGACGATGTCCTGCATCGCGCCGCCGGCCTCGGTGGCGAGGCGGCTGCCGTCGCCGATGCGCTCCACCGACGTCTGGATCAGCGCCTTGATCTCGCGCGCCGCCAGCGCCGAGCGCTGCGCGAGCGAACGGACCTCGCTGGCCACCACCGCGAACCCACGCCCGTGCTCGCCGGCGCGCGCCGCCTCGACGGCGGCGTTGAGCGCGAGGATGTTGGTCTGGAACGCGATGCCGTCGATGACGCCCGTGATCTCGGCGATGCGCCGCGAGCTGCCTTCGATGCCCTGCATCGTGGCGACCACGCGCGTGACCACGTCGCCGCCCTGCAGCGCCGCGCTCGAGGCCTGCTGGACGAAGTCGTTGGCCTCGCGCGCCGAGTCGGCGCCGCCGCGCGCGGACGACGCGAAGCGATCCATGTCGCTGGCGGTGGACTGCAGGTCGGCCGCCGTGCTTTCGGTGCGCTCGCTGAGATCGTGGTTGCCGCTGGCGATCTCGGCCGCCGCATGCGTGATGCGCGAGGAGGTCGAGTGGATCTGGGCGACGAGGTCGCGCAGCCGCTGCTGCATCGACGCGATCGCCGACAGGACGCGCCCGAGTTCGTCGCCGCGATCGGCCGGCACCGCGCGCGTCAGGTCGCCGGCGGAGATCCGTTCGGTGGCGTCCACCACGCGCAGCACCGCACGCAGGATGTTCGACACCGTGCGCCACAGGACGAAGCCGACGCCCAGCAGGCCGAGCGCGACGGCGGCCAGCACGCCCAGGGCGCGCAGGCGAAGCGCGTCGCTGCGCTCCCGCAACGCCTGTTCCACGCTGTCGAACGACCGTTGCGACAGCTGCATCTGCAATTGCTTCGCTTCGTCCAGCGCGTGGCTCATCGTGGCCAGCGGGTAGTTGACGTCGAGCGCGGCGGCGGCAAGCGCGCCGTCCACCATCTCGCGCTGCGTCTTGAGTTGCGCGAGCACGGGGGCAAACTGCGCCGCCAGGCGCGGGCTGTCCTGGCCCGCCTCGACCAGGTCGACGCGAAGCGCTTCCGCCTGCAGGTGGTACCGCGTCGACGCGGCGGAGACCAGCGCGATGTCGTCGATGGCGATCGCGGCGGCGATCGAGCTCAGCTCCGACAGGGCGCTGCTGACGCGCGGCGCGCTCTGCAGGCCGGCATGGATGAGGTAGTGCGCCGACGCCTGCGGGTCGAGCTCGAGGCCGGCGTCGTTGGCCAGCGATTCGATCGCGCCGAAGGCCTCGGTCTCCATGGCCTGCTCGCGGGCCACGAGTTGCGCCGGCACGAGTTCCTTGCGCGCGGCGGCGCCGGCCAGGTCGTCGAACGCGTGCCTGATCCGGTCGGCGGCGGCAAGCTGGCGGGGTGCCGCCCCGTCCGCGGCGAGGGCTCCCTGCAGCGACGCCATCGCGCGATCGAAGTCGAGGGCCGCCGCCTTGCGGGCCTCCTCGGCCTCGGGCTTGACGCGCGCCGCCGCCACCAGCACCGCGTGCCGCGACATGGCCGAGATCACGGACTGCCAGGCGCGCTGGCTGGCCAGCGAGGCGGACTCCCGGTGCGCGTCGGAATAGTCGCCGAGGAAACGGACTGCCAGCAAGGCCGTGGGCAACGCGGCGAGCGCGGTGCAAAGGCCCGCCACGATGATGAGTCTGGAACGCACGGACAGTGCGCGGCGGTCGAAGCGAGAAGGCATGGGCTGTCGAATGGAGCGAGGCGCAGGAAGCTGCATCCCATCGCCGTCAGTATCGACAGCCACCCGGCCGTTTGGATTGTGAAGACCCGGGCGTTCGTGCGTTTGTTGCGCCGCACCAAGTCATATTTCTGTCACATGCGCAGGTCGCCGAGCCAGCCCGGGCTGGCGGCTCGGCGCCTGCAAACGCGCTCTCGAACCGACCGCCACATCGGGCACCCGCGAGTGCCGCCTCAGCGCGTCTGCGTCGCCGAGGTGATGACCATGTCGGGCGTCGGGGTGCAATCGCCGGGCTTGAGGAAGAGGAAGGTCGGGTCGGCCACGCACGGCGCGCCGGCGATCGCCTGGACGTCCGCCATGCCGCTGGTCACCGAGCCGAAAGCCGCGTAGCCAGCGCTGAGCCCCGGATCGAGCGTGCCGCTGTTGTCGACCAGGTTGATGAAGAATTGCGATGTCGCCGACGCCGGATCGCTGGCGCGCGCCATGGCGATCGTCCACTGCGTATTGGACAGGCCCTTGCCCACTTCCAGCGCAATCGGCGCATGGGTCGGCTTCAGGTTCTGGTCGTTCGCGTCCAGTGGCGCGGTGTAGCCGCCGCCCTGCACCGCGAAGCCGGGCGAGACGCGGTGGAAGACGGTGCCCACGTAGAAGCCGCTGTTGACGTACGACAGGAAATTGTTGACGGTGATCGGCGTCTTGTCCGGCGCCAGCGTCAGCACGACCGAGCCGCTCACGGCCGCGCCGTTGCTGAAATCCAGGGTCACCTGCGGCTCGGGCACCGTGAAGGGCGTCGTGTTCAACACGGTGCCACCGGGGCTCGTCACCTGGAACTGCCCGCTGCCGATCGCAGAGACCGAGCAGGTGTATTGGGCCGTCGACGCGCCGGATTTCGAGGCGTCGAGCGCGACGTTGTCGCAGCCCGACGCCGTGACCGTGACGCCTTGCGCGAGGTGGGTGCCGGCGAGCGTCAGCACCAGCTTCTGGCCGTACATCGGCGTGCCGACGGCGGCCGACGCCACCGTCGCGCTGCCGTTGCCATCAGATCCGCCGCCGCCGCAGGCGCTCAGGGCCGCGCCCGTCGCGAGGGAGGCCAGCACGGCGCGCAGGGCCGTGTCGAAGTCGTTCGTCATGAGTGAGGATCAATGGTTCGCAAGGGGTTCGTGGCATGCGGCCTGCAGCGAAGGCAAGGCGGGGTCGCCGAGCCGATGGTCGTCTCCCAAGGTGACTCGGCGACATGGAACACGGCGCGCGCGCGATGCGCCGAACGGATCATGTCGTGTCACCGGATCGCCATTCACCACTGGGTCATACGACGTACATAGCATGCAGCCATTCGGACTCCCGGGCTCTTCTCCATGACACTGAATCGAACGCCGCGTCGCGGCGCGCGCCATTCAGGCTTCACATTGCTCGAGCTTCTCGTGGTCATGGTCATCATCGGCCTGCTCGCGGGCTACGTCGCGCCGAAGCTGTTCGGACAGATCGGAAAGTCGGAAGTCAAGGCGACACGCGCGCAGCTCGATGGCTTTGACAAGGCGCTCGACCAGTACCGCGTGGACACGGGCCACTACCCGAGTACCGAGCAAGGCCTCGCGGCGCTGGTCGCCCAGCCGGCCGGCGAGACCCGGTGGTCGGGACCGTACCTGGTCAAGTCCGTTCCGAAGGATCCGTGGGGCAACGACTACCGCTACGCCAGCCCCGGCGAGCACGGCGACTACGACCTGCTGTCCTACGGCAAGGACGGCCGCCCCGGCGGCGAGGGCGAAGACGCCGACATCACCAACTGGTGAGTCCGCGTCGACCGACCATGCCCGACTTCGTCATCCATTTCGCTGATCCGCCACGCGGCACTGCCAGCCTGCGCGTCCAGGCCGGGGACGCGCAGGCCGCGGTGAATGCGGCGCACGTGGACCCGCGGCGCGTGCTGGCCGTCGAAGCGAGCGACGGCGAGGAGGCGGCGGCGTCCGGCCTCGTGGTGCGACGCTTCCCGCTGCGCCTGTTCAGCCAGGAGCTCGCCGTGCTGCTGGCCGCTGGCATTCCGCTGCTGGAGGGCCTCGAGACGCTGCGCGAGAAAGAGTCGTCCGGACCGGTCGCCCGCGCGCTTGATGGCGTGATCGCATCGTTGCGTGAAGGCCAGCCGCTTTCGGCGGCGCTGCGCACGCAACCGGATTGCTTCGACGCGCTGTTCGTCGCGGTGGTGCAATCGAGCGAGCGCACGGGCCAGCTGGAGCAGGCGCTGCGCGAACACGCTTCGTACCTCGGGTGGGTCGAGGCGCTGCGCGGCAAGTTGATCGGTGCGAGCATCTATCCGTTGACGCTGATCGTCGCCGGCGTGGCCGTCATCGTGTTCCTGCTGCTGTTCGTGGTGCCGCGCTTCGCGGGCATCCTCGAAGGCGTCGGCGGCACGCTGCCGCCCAGCTCGCAGCTGCTGATCGCCATCGGCCACGTCGGCGGCGGCCATCCCTGGGCGACCGCGCTGGGCGCGCTCGCGCTCGTGCTTTCGCCGGTGCTCGTCTGGCGCCACGCGCCGGTGCGCGCCTGGGTCACGGCGCGACTCTGGGAGGCGCCGCTGCTGGGGCCGAAACTGCACGTGCTGGCGCTGGCGCAGTTCTATCGAACGGCCAGCATGCTGCTGGGCGCCGGCGTGCCGGCGGTCGCGGCGCTGCGAACGTCGCACGGCGTGATCTCGACGCGGCTGGCAGCGGCGCTCGACCAGGCGATCGCCGCAGTCGGCCATGGCGAGCGCTTCTCGTCGGCGCTGCAGGACGCGGGGCTGACGACCCCCGTCTCGCTGCGCATGGTGCGCGTGGGAGAACGCAGCGGACGCCTCGGGCCCATGCTGCGCCAGGCGGCAGAGTTCCACGACGAGGAACTGTCGCGCCTGACCGAGCTGGTCACGCACCTCGTGAACCCGTTGCTGATGCTGGTGATGGGCGTGCTCATCGGCGGCATCGTCGTGCTGATGTACATGCCGATCTTCCAGCTGGTGGAGCAGGTGCAATGAGCGCCGCCCGGCCGCCCGAAGGGGATCGCACCGCAGCCGCCAGGCGGAGGCCAACCCTATGAGCGCGCCGACCAGCGAATTGATCGCCGGGCCCGCGGCGGCGCCGGATCCCGGGAGCTGGTTGCCGGCTCAAGACGGGCCGTGGTCACTCGACTTCGAGAGCTGGCCGAACGCGGACGCGCAGCGCTGGCGAGCGCTGCTGGCCGTGGCCACGGGCGGCGCACAGGCACTGCTGTGCGATCGGCCGCTCGACCCCATGCTGCTCGAGCGCGTCGAGGCCCGCGTGCGACGCAGCGTGCGCTGGATCGCGTGCGACGCCGCCTCCGTCGATGCGTGGCTGGCCTCCGGCGCCACCGGCTTTCGCGCGCTGGACGACCTCGGCCACAGCTTCACCGAAGCCGCCACCGCGGGCGACGCGCTCGAGCTCTCGGCCCTGCAACTGAGCGAGCAGCCGAGCCCGGTCGTGCGCCTGCTCGACTCGACGCTGTACGACGCGCTGCAGGACGGCGCGAGCGACCTTCACATCGAGTCGACGGCGCGGGGCCTGCGCATCCGCTATCGCATCGACGGCGTGATGCTGGACGTGCGCGACGTCGAGGGCACGCTCGTCGCCGAGCAGGTGGTCTCCCGCCTGAAAGTGATGGCGGAACTCGACATCGGCGAGCGCCGGCTGCCGCAGGACGGCCGCTTCAAGCGCCGCATGCATGGCCGCGAGATCGACTTCCGGCTGTCCATCATGCCGACGGTGGCCGGCGAGGACGCGGTGGTGCGCATCCTCGATCGCTCGCGCATCGCCGAAGGCGGCCAGCTGACGCTCGCTTCGCTGGGCTTTCTCGACGCGGCCCAGGCCGCGATCCGCGCGCTGGCCCGCCAGCCCTACGGCATGCTGCTCGTGTGCGGCCCCACCGGCAGCGGCAAGACGACGACGCTGTATGCGGCCATCGGCGAGACCAACGACGGGAGCGACAAGATCATCGCGATCGAGGATCCCGTCGAATACCAGCTCGCCGGCACCGTGCAGATCCCGGTCAACGAGAAGAAGGGCCTGACCTTCGCGCGCGGCCTGAGGTCGGTGCTGCGCCACGATCCCGACCGCGTGATGGTGGGCGAGATCCGCGACCCCGAGACGGCGCAGATCGCCGTGCAGGCCGCGCTCACCGGCCACCTCGTCTTCAGCACCGTTCATGCCAACAGCGCGTTCGACGTCATCGGCCGATTCATGCACATGGGGCTGGACCTGTACAGCGTTGTCTCGGCGCTGAACGGCGTGATGGCGCAACGGCTCATGCGCACGAACTGTCCCCATTGCACGCGTCCGTTCACGCCGTCGCCCGACGTGCTGGCGCGCCTGGGCGTGGTCCTCGGCCATGACAACGCCTACGCGCGTGGACACGGCTGCGTCCATTGCCGCCATACCGGCTACAAGGGTCGCAGCGCGATGATGGAGCTGCTCACCTTCGACGACGAGCTGCGCGACCTGATCGTCGCCCGCGCGCCGATGGGCCGGCTGAAACAGGCCGCCCGTGCGCGCGGCATGACCTCGCTGCGCGACGCCGCGATCGCCGCCGTCTGCCGCGGCGCCACCACCTTCGACGAGCTGGAACGTGTCACGCTGGCCGACTGACCGCGCCGCCCTGCGCCTGGCCCGCTCGCGCGACGTGCGCACGCGCGTCACGCGTGCCTGGTCGCGCGCGCGTGGACGGCTGCCGAGCCATGTCGTCTACCTGCGTCCGCAAGGCGTCGTCTCATGGCCCGCCGACGGCGAGGCCGCCGGATCCGGGCGCTTCGACGACTTCGCGGCCTGGTGCGCGGCGCATCCCGGCGCCGACGCGCGCCTGCATGTCTCTGGCCACGCGATCCACAACCTGGTGGTCGACGCGGACCTGTCGGCCGCCGGCGCCGACGCGGTGCGCCGCTACGCGCAGCAGCAGTTCACGCATTACCACGGGCCGCAGGCCGCGCGCTGGCCGCTCGCGGTCTGGGCCGACGGCCCGTCCCGCGGCGCCAGCGCCCTGCACGGCGTCGACCTGCCGGGGCTGCGCGCCGCCGCGGCGGATCACGAGGTCCGCCTGCTGGGCCTCGCGCCCGCATGGTCCGCCGGACTCGCGAGCCTGTCGCTTCGCCACCCCGAATTCATCGAGGCGGGACGCCATGCGCTGCTGCTGGTCGAAGGCGGCATCGCGACCTGGATCGTGGTCGAGGGCGGTCGCATCGCCGCGCTGCGCCAGCGCTGGCTCGACTCGCCCTGCGTCGAGGCCGTCGTGCGCGTTCTCGGCGAGCTGCTGCGCGAGGGTCCGGCGCTCGCGGGGCATCCCGTCGTGGCGGGCTGGGACATCACCGAAGGCGCCGCGCTGCCCCCGGAACTCGCGACATCGTTCGGCCCGCTGGACGGCACCGGGGCCATGGCCGAGTGGATGTGCCGCCGATGAAGGCGACCTGGCCCCGCCCCGACTTCCTGTCCCACGCGGCGCCGCACCGGCCGGCGATCGCATGGCTGTGGTGCGCCGCGGCGCTCGTCGTCGCCGTGCTCGCGCTGGACGACTGGCGCGTGGCGCGGCAGGAGCTCGACGCGCAGCGGGCGCGGCTCGCGCGCGCGCTGCAGCGCGCGCCGGCGGCCGAGCTGCGGCCACGGGCGCCTGCATCCGCGACGCAGGCCTCGGACTTCGACGCCGCGCGCGCGGCGCAGGCCGTCGCGGATCGCATCGGGCATCCGTGGGACCAGATCCTCGCCAACATGGAAATCGAGACCCCGGCCGGGCTGCAGTGGCTGGCGTTCGACCACGACGCCGACGAGAGCACGGTGCGGCTCGAGGGCGCGGCAGGCGACATCGCGACGGTGCTGCGCTTCGTCGACAGCCTCGGCGACCACGCGGGCTGGTCCGACGTCGTGCTGGGTCGATTGCGCGCGGGCGAAGCGCGCGACGCGATGCCGGGCCTGCCCGCGTGGCGCTTCGAGCTGCGCGCCGCCGTCGACGCACGCCGCATCGCGCTGGCGCGGCCCACCGGGGAGCGCTGAGATGGATGCCGCGCTCCCTGGTCCGCCGCAACGGGTCTGGCGCCAGGCCCGCACGTGGGGTTGGCCGCTCGCGGCCGGCATCGCGGGCCTGGCGGCGGCGGCCGTCGTGTCGCTGGTCGCCGTGCCCCGCGTGCGGCGCGAGTCGCAGGATGTCGCCGCCGATGCCGATCGCGCGGCGCGGCGCGCGCTGCATGCCGCCGGCGGCGCGCAGGATGCGCGCCGCACCGAGTCGGCGCCCGAACATTTCCGCGCGGCATTCCCGGGCGTCGATGCGCGCCAGTCGCGCGTGGCGGCCCTGCTCGAACTCGCCGCGCGTCACTCGCTGGCGTTGCATCGCAGCGAGTTCCAGCTGAGCCGGGACAAGGGCTCCGGCCTGCTGCGCTACAGCGTGACGATGCCGCTCGCCGGCACGTATGCGCAGCTGCGCGGCTTCGTCGAGGAGGCGCTGGCGGCGGACGCCGCGCTGAGCCTCGACCGGATGCGATTGCGGCGAACCTCGCCCGGCGCGCCCGACATCGAGGCCGACCTCACCTGGTCGTTCTACATGCGGCCCGCCGGCGCGCCGGCATCGGGAGCCGCACGGTGACGGCCAGCACCACGAAGACGCGCACGCGCCGCCTGGCGTTCGCCGTGGCGGCGACGCTGGCCGCGACCGTCTGGGCCGCCGTGCAGGACGGCGGCGCCGGCGCCGAACCGGCGAGCGCATCCGCGCCGCCGACGCATCGCGCGCCGCCCGCCACCCAGGCGGCGGTCGCCCCCGCGGCCTGGCCCGAACCGCCCTCGGCCGAAGCCCGTCCCGCGTGGCGCGACGCGCAGCCGCAGGGCCTGGCCGGTTGGGGCCCGCCGCCGCCCGCCGCGCCGCCGCCCGCGCCTTCGCCGGCCGCGCCCGCGCCACCCCAGCCGCCCGAGTTTCCCTACACGCTGATCGGTCGTCTCGACGACGGCCAGCCGCAGGCCCTGCTCGCCGGACGCACGCGCAGCTTCGGCGCGAAGGCAGGCGACGTGATCGACGGCGACTGGCGCGTGGAGACGGTCGATCCGGACGGCGTGACGCTCACGTGGCTCCCGGGCGCCATCACAAGAACGCTGAACTTCCCTTCTTCATGACCCTCCTCGCCCCCCTCGAGCGCATCGTGCGCGCCCGCATCGCCGCGGCGTTGACGGCCTCATGCCTGCTGCTCGCCGCCTGCGCCTCGCCCGCGCTGCACGATGCCGACCAACTGGCGCTCGAGGGCCGTCACGAGCAGGCGCTGGCCCTGCTCGACGAGGCCCAGGCGCGCGATCCGGCCGACCATGCGCTGCAGGCGGCGCGCCAGCGCCAGCTCGAGCTGACGATCTCGGTGCTCGCCAACCAGGCGGCATCGGCGCGCGCCGGCGGCCGGACCGACATCGCGCGCGACTTCCTGGCACGCCTCGAGGCCCTGGCGCCGTCGCACCCGCGAACGGTGAGCCTGCGCGACGAACTGCAGCGCGATGCGCGCCATGAACGCCTGCTCGCCCAGGCCGACCAAGCGCTGGCCGCGGGCCAGTTCGACGAGGCGCAGGCCACGCTGCGCGAGATCCTGATCGAGTCGCCGGGCCTGCCCGCGGCGCGGGCGCTGCAGCAGCGGATCGCGGAGCGCCTGCCCGCATCCCACCCGTCCGGCACGGCACGCGGCCTGTCCGACAAGCCGATCACGCTCGAATTCCACGATGCGCCGCTGCGAAGCGTGTTCGAGTCAGTCGGCCGCACGGCCGGCGTCAATTTCGTGTTCGACAAGGACGTGCGCGCCGACAACCGCGTCACCGTGTTGCTGCACGACGTCACGCTCGACGAGGCCCTGCGCGTGGTGCTGTCGACGCAGCAGCTCGATCGCAAGATGCTCAACGCGACGACGATGCTGATCTACCCCGATACCGGGCCGAAGCAACAGGAGCACCAGGAGCTCGTCACGCGCAGCTTCTACCTGACCAACGCCGACACCAAGCAGGCGCAGGCGTTGATCAAGACGATGGCCAAGACGCGCGACATCTTCGTCGACGACCGCCTGAACCTGATCGTGGTACGCGACACGCCGGAAGTCGTGCAGATGATCGAGCGGCTCATCGCGTCGCTGGACCTGCCCGAACCCGAGGTGACGCTGGAGGTGCAGGTGATGGAGATCGGCACCAACCTTCTCGACGCCCTGGGGCTGCAGTGGCCCGACACCGTGAACTTCGGCGTGCCGAACTTCGCCGGCAACATCACGCCGGGCGACCGCCGATCGCTCACGGCGTCGGTCATCAATCCGGCGCTCGTGGCCACGCTCAACGGCAGCTCGGGCAGCACCAACCTGATCGCCAACCCGAAGTTGCGCGCGCGCAATCACGAAAAGGCCAAGGTCCAGATCGGCGAGCGCCTGCCCGTGTTCACGTCCAGCGCGGTGGCCAACGTCGGCACGACCACCGCGGTGAGCTACATCGATACCGGCCTGCTGCTGGAGGTCGAGCCCAGTGTGCAGTTGAACAACGACGTCATCATCAAGGTCAACCTGGACGTCACCAACCTGATCGGCCAGGTCACCGGCCCGCAGGGGTCCATCGCCTACAGCGTGGGCACGCGCAACGCCAACACCTCGCTGCGCCTGCACGACGGCGAGACGCAGATCCTGGCGGGCCTCATCAACGACGAGGACACCAAGGCGATCCAGGGCATCCCGGGCGCCTCGGACCTGCCCATCATCGGCCGCTTGTTCGGTGTGCACACCGACACGCGCAAGAAGACCGAGATCGTGCTGCTGATCACCCCGCGCGTGGTGCGCAACATCGGGCTCCCCGACGCCGCCACGCTGTCGGGCACCGGCGGCAGCTACGCCAACCCGGGCGCGGCCAGCACGCGCATCCGCGCCGGCACGTCGATGGCGATGCCGGCCGGCCGCGGCGCGCGCCAGGCGGCGGCCGCGCCCGATGCGGACGCCGCGGCCGCGCCGGCCAGGGACGACGGCGAGGCCATCGTCGATCTCACCACCACCGGCAAGGCCAATGTCGGCGGGATGGTGTCGGTCACGCTGCGCAACCGCTCCGCCGCGACGGTGCAAGGGCAGCTGGGGTTCGACGCGACGCTGGTGCAGTCGGCCGGCGTCGACAAGAGCGACCCGGCGCCGTTCAAGCTCGATCCGATGGGACAGAAGGTGTTCATCCTGCGCGTGCTCCCGGGCAGCGCGGGCAAGACGACGCAGGTGCAGGTCGACGGCCTCAGCGCCACCGACAACGGCGGCCGGTCCGTGCCGGTCCGCCTCGAAGGCGACGCGGGCGTCGAGATCCTCGGCAGCTGAGACGGCATGCCGCGATGAGCTCCGCCCCCGCACCGCGCCGTCGCGTCGCCGGCTTCACGCTCATCGAGATGGTCGTGGTCGTCGCGATTGTCGGCATCCTCGCGGCGGCGGCGCAGCCGATGCTGACGCTGGCCGTGCGGCGACAGAAGGAGTTCGAGCTGCATCGCGCGCTGCGCGCACTGCGCGGCGCCATCGATGCCTATCACCAGGCCGCGATCGCCGGAAAGATCGTGGTCAAGCCGGCCGACGACGACGACGGCTATCCCGCCACGCTGCAGGCGCTGGCCGACGGCGTGCCGAGCGCGATCGGGAAGGACAAGCGCGTCTACTTCCTGCGCAGCGTGCCGCGCGACCCGTTCGCCGACGCTGCCACGCCCGCCGCGCAGACCTGGGGATTGCGCAGCTACGAGAGCCCGCCCGATGCGCCGCAAGCGGGGCGCGACGTGTTCGACGTGTACTCGCTCGCGACCGGCAACGCCCTGGACGGCCAGCCCTATCGATCATGGTGACGACACCGCGCCGCGCCTGCCACGCCGTTGTCATCCGACAGCGCCGCGGCTTCACGCTGATCGAGCTGATCGTCGTGATGGCCATCGTCGCCCTGCTGGTGGCCATCGCCTCGCCGCGCTACTTCCACAGCATCGAGCGGGCACGCGAGAACACGCTGCGCACCTCGCTGAACGTGATGCGCGACGCGATCGACCAGTTCGAATCCGACCGCGGCCGCTATCCCGATTCGCTGGCCGAACTGGTGGAGGCGCACTACCTGCGCGCCGTTCCCGTGGACCCGATGACGGACAGCGCGTCGACCTGGGTCGTCGTGACGCCGCTCGACCCGTCAGCCAAAGGCAAGGTCTACGACATCCGCAGCGGCATGGCCGGCCGCGCCAGCGACGGCCGGCTGGTGGCCGACTGGTGATGCGATGGAGCGGCAGCGCGGCTTCACCTTCCTGTGGCTCATCTTCGTGCTGGCCGTCGCCGCCGCCGGCCTGGCGGCGATCGCCCAGCCGGCGAGCCTGGCGGTGCGGCGCGATCGCGAGGCCGAGCTCATCTTCCGCGGCACCGAGATCGCCCATGCCCTGACCAGCTACTGGGCGGCGACTCCGGGCGATGCGAAGCAGTTGCCGGTCGCCCTCGACGAACTGCTGGACGACCGCCGCAGCGGCCGCTCGCGCCGCCACCTGCGCCGGGTCTACGCCGATCCATTCACCGGCCTGCCGGACTGGGTGCTCGTGACCACCGACGACGGCCGGATCGCGGGCGTCCATAGCCGATCCGACATGCCGGCGCTGCGCGTGGCCGACCTCGGCCCTTCCGCGGACGGCGCGCCGGTGCCCGTGTCCGCGCGGGTGTTCCGCTACAGCCCGGTGCTGGCGCCGCCGCCGGCCGCCTCGGCCGCGGCGTCGGCAGCGGCGCCGGATAAAGCGGATTCATCGCCATACGGACTGCCCAGTGCTCCGACTCCCTAGTCCGATCGGCGCATGGAATGTTCAGACACGGTGAAGAAAGTCATCAATCCTGACTACTCTCGAAGGCTGAGAGGAGGCGTGGAATGTCGAACGAGAAGCACGAAGCGCAGATCGACCCCGAGTCTGCCGAGACGCGCCGCGTCCAGGCGATCGTCCACGCGATCGAGTGCGCCGTCGACGTGCGCCGCAAGTACCAGTTCTTCGTCTGGACGCAAGGGAGCGTTCAGACTCTGCTGCCGCACAAGCTGGCGGTCTGCGGCGTCTACGATCGCGGCCGCAAGGAAGTGCGGCTGGAGGCGTTCAACAGCATCGTCGTGTCGCCGGCCGTCCTCGGGGTGCTGACGGACGGCCGGTCGCCGCTGATGCAGTACGTGATCAACGCCTGGATCAACAACCGCGGCCGGGCGCTGGTGGTGCGCCTGTCGAGCATGACCACGCGCGGAGTCGCCTCCGCCGTGGAACCGCTCCAATCGGCCGGCTTCACCGAGCTGTTGGTGCACGGCGTGTCGCGTCCGCAGCGCGCCACCGAGATCGAGACGCTGTTCGTGTTCGCCTCGCCGAGCACGCCGGTGAGCAAGCCGGAGGTCGACGGCATCGAGCTGATGCTGCCGCACCTCCACAGCACCTACCTGCGCGTGCAGGCTATCGAACGCGAGATCGCCGAGGCCGGCGTGCGCCCCAACGCGCCGGGCGTCGGCTATTCCAGCGCCAGCATCAGCGAGCGCGAGGAGCAGGTCCTGGGTTGGGTGCGCGAAGGCATGAGCAACCAGGAGATCGGCGTGCAGCTGGGCATCAGCCCGCTGACGGTCAAGAACCACGTCCAGAAGATCCTGCGCAAGCTCGGCGCCACCAACCGGGCGCAAGCCGTCGCGCGCGCGATGAGCATGAACCTCCTGGTCAACGCCGCAGCGGACGGCGACGGCTCGCGCAAGTGAATCCTCCCCGGGCGCGCGACGAATTGCCGAACGGACTATGCAAAGGCGTCGCGCCGTTCATCAAGCGCCCGGCGGGCTTGCCTTAGCCTGAAGGCACGACGATTCGACAGGGCCGCGCCGTTGCGGCAACCAGGAGCGCCGCCGGAGGAGCCCCCATGAACAAGATCGCACCGCCCCTCGCCCGCGCCGCCGCAAGCGCGGCCCTGGCCCTGGCCTCGCTCGGCGTGCACGCCGCTCCCGTGCAGACCGTGGTGCAATCCACCGACTACGGCCTGCTGAACCTGCCCTACACGCAGGGATTCAGCCTGTCGCTCGCGCCGGCGGCCAGCGACGACACGTTCCTGAGCGACTGCGGCTTCAGCATCGGCGGCGGCGGATCGTTCAGCAGCGCCGTCGTCACCTTCGACCTCGGCTCAGCGTTCCAGCTCTCCAACCTGACCGTGACGCTGCTCGAAGGCGATGCCTGGAGCGGACCTGTGCCCAGCGCTCTCACGACGGCGCAGATCACCGATCGCGACAGCCGCATCGTGGCGACCGGCACGGGTTCCTCGATGAACAAGGTCATCGACCAGATGACGCTGGGCCCGGGCAGCTACTTCGTCGAGGTCAGCGGCAACGTCACCGGCGCCAATGGGGGCAGCTTCGGCGGCCTGCTCAACGTGGCTGCCGTGCCCGAGCCGGCCGGAGTCGTGCTGGCGGCGGCCGGCCTCGGCCTGCTCGCCTTCGCGCGCCGCCGCGCCGCGCGTTGATCAGGGCGCCGCGCCCGCGCTGCGGGCCGCCGGCGGCAGCTTGACGGCCTCCAGCTTGTCGCGCAGCGCCTCGGCCTCGTTCTCCAGGTGGACCTGGCCGAAGCCCAGCACCGGATCGGTGACGGTGCCGTCGGCACCCGACTCACGGCCACGCAGGCGCTCGATCATCTGCAGCCCGAGCGCGTGCATCTGCGTGTTGGCCTGCTCCGCCTTGGCCAGGGACTGGGTCGCCCGCTCGAGCAACGCGGCCAGCGCCGCGTTGGCGCGCGCCCGCTCGTCGGCCAGGCGCTGGGCGGCCACCAGGCGTTGTGCCTGGTCGGCAAGACGGTCCTCGAGCTCCTTGCGCGCCGCGTCGTCGCGCGCCTTCGTCGCGGCGAGTTCGTCGTTCGCCTGGGACAGGCTCGCACTCACCCGCGCCGCCAAGGAACGCGACTCGGCCAGCTGGCCTTGTGCCCTCTTCGCGGCCTCGCCCAGCTTGTCGCGCTGGCCGGCGAGGTCTTCCTTCTCGCGCGCGAGCCCGGCCTGCCGCTCCTGCGCCTCGCGCAGCGCGGCCTGGGTACGGCGCAGCGCCTCCTTCTCGCGCGAGGCATGGTTGTCGTCCTGCGCCGCGCACGCGAGCGACAGCGTCGCGCCCAGCGTGAGCAGCACGCGGCGGGCCGGCGTCATGGCTTGATTCATCGCGTCAGAACTTCGTGTTGAGGTCGAGCTGGATCACGTCGATGCGCAGCGGCGCGCTGCTCATGTCGCCGATGACCGAGGTGGGCTGGCTCGGGTTGGACAGGGTGCGCACGCCGTCGTCGAGATTGCGCGTGGTGGTCCAGCGCAACCCGACCGTGGCGCGGCGATCGAAGGCGTACGAGCCGCCGAGGCTGAAGCCGCGGTAGTTCGTGCCGCCGAGGTTCCAGGTGGTGTCGGTGAAGGCGTCGAGCCAGGCGTCGCGGTCGAACTGGCGATACGCGAGGAAGGTGTTCCAGGCGCCCTTCTGCGCGAGGTCGCGCGAGCCCACCTGCAGGCGCGCCTGCACGCCGGTGGTCCTGTTGGCCAGGGTGTCGACCGCGGTCGTGCCGGCGCGGCGCTCGATGTCGGCGAGATCGAAGGCGCTGTTCCTGACGTAGTCGAAGGACAGGCCCACCTGCACCGGGTCGAACTGGCTCAGCGTCAGTCCGGCGGTCACGTTGACGGGCCGGAACTTCGATGCGAGGCCCCACACCGGCGCGCCGGTGTTGGTCGGGTCGTTGATGTTGATCAGCGTGTTGCCGCGCAGGCGCGCGCCGGCCGGGTACTGGCTCTGCTGGTAGGGCACCGTCGGCGCGAGGGCGCCGGTGGGCGCGGGGTCGGTCGCGCGCACGCCCTCGACGCGATGGAAGTCGTAGATCGCCGCGGCCAGGCGCACGCTGGTCGACCCGGTGATGGCCCAGTCGCCGCCGAACTGGCCGCCGAACAGCCACTTCGTCGGCCCCCCCACGCCGAACTGCTGCAGAACGAACGCGCCCGCGTTGACGAAGGCATACGCGCCGCTGCCCACGTTGCGCGTGCCGCGCAGCGACACGCCATCGAGCGACAGGTCCTCGGGCCACAGCAGGTCGGTTCCGTAGAACGGCGGCTCCATGCGGCCGGCAGTGATGTGATCGTCCTGGCGCGGCTCCCAGTCGACGTAGGCGCGATCGAGGCCGATCGCGTAGCGGTTGGAGAATCCAGTGCCCGACCCCAGCGTCTGCGACGCCGACGTCGGCGTGGCGCCGGTGCTGAGCCGCAGGCCGGCGGTGACGTCGTCGCCCACCGCGGCCTTGAAGCCGAAGCGCGCACGCAGCGTCAGGCGATCGTAGGAGTTCTGCGTGTTCGTGAGGTCGGGCGCCCAGGCCGGCGACGCCGTCTGCGACTGGTACAGGTAGGCCGCTGCGTTGTCCTTGCTGAACAGGTCGCCTTCCGCGCGGACGCGCAGGTCGCCCTGCCACGTGAACGTCTTCAGCCAGCCCGGGATCTGGCGCGAATCGGCCCAGCTCTCCTCGCGCGCCGTGGCCAGCACGTCGTTGCGGATGTCCTGGACGATCGCGGCCCTCACGGTCTCCGGGATGTAGGGCACGCGCACCGTGTGCGGCGGACGGTCGCCCCACTCCGCGCCCGACGCCGCGGCCGGCGGCGCCGCGACGGCGACCGGCGGCGCCGGCTTGGGCGTCGCCTGCCGGATCAGCGCCTGCGCGCGGTCCGGGGCGATCAGCCCCTGGTCGACGAGCGCCTGGATCAGCGCCAGCGTCGTGGCGCGCAACTGCTCGAGGTCGCCGCGCTCGTCCGCGCGCGCGGAGGCCAGGGCGGACAGCGCGGCGAGCGCGACGAGCGCGCGGCGCACCGTGGTGAGGCTGAGGATGTTCATGGAAGGCCCGTTCGCAATGGATCTGGATTCGATGGCGGCCGGCCTCACGCCGGCCGGACGCTGAGGCGGAAACGCAGCGGCTGCGGCAGGCCGGGATGGCCGGGCAGGTGCAGCTCGTGCGTGGTCTGTTCGAAGGCCGTGCGCAGCGCGGCGTCGTGCGCGGTGTCGCCCGTGGGCACCAGCTCGAAGCGGCGGATCGTGCCGTCGGGGTCGATCCACACGGAGAAGCTCGCGACGAGCTCGCCGCTGTCGGCCGGCAGGTGCTTCTCGATCTCGTCGTGCAGCAACTGGCGCACGGAGGTGGCGTACAGTCGCTCCTGCGTGCGGTCCGGCGCGCCGCCGCCGGGGCCGCCGATCACCGGCGCGCCGCCGTTGTAGTCGTTGCGGACATTGCCCGAGCTGAAGGCGCTCGGCCCGTCGCCGGCCGGCCCCTCCATCTTGATCGGCGCGTCGGCCGGCTTCGCGACGTCCTGCTTGACCTGTTCCTCGCGCATCACCTGCCTGGGCTCGTCCTTGGGCGGCTCCGGCTTCTTTTCCTCCTTCGGCGGGGGGGGCGGCGGCGGCGTGTCGGGCAGGAGCGCGATCCGCGCGACCTGGCGCCGCGGCGCATTGGGCGAGCCGAGCAGGTTGTGGATGCCGTACGCCAGCAGCGCTACGAGCAGCGCGATGCCCAGCACGATCGCGACGCGCTGCGTCCACTGGCGCGGCGTGACGGGATCCAGCGATGATTCGGCAAGTCCGGCCATGACGCTCAGGTGCCGATCCGCGACGTGACCAGGCCCATGTTGACCTGCAGCTTGTTGCAGAGGTCGATCACGGCCACGACCGGCGCGTAGCGCGCGTGCGCGTCGCCCTTGATGGCGACCGACATCTTCGGGTCTGAAGCCTTCGCCCTCGCCAGCTGCGCCTCGAGCTCGGCCATCGTGACGCCCACGCCGTTGACCAGCACGGTCCCCTCCGGCGTGACCTGCACGATCTTCAGCTCGTGGTGTTCGGTGCTGGGCTTGTTCGACGGCTTGGGCATGGTCACGCTCAGGCCCTGCACCGACGCGGTGGTCATCAGGATGAACACCACCAGCAGCACGTAGGCGAGGTCGAGCATCGGCGTCACGTTGATGCTGTCGTATGGCTTGACTTCGTTGCTGGCCTTCATCGCATGCTCCCCGTCACTGCGACTGCCGCTTGGTGACCAGGCCGATCTCGGTGATGTCCAGCCGCTTGGCGACCTCCAGCACCTCCATCACCTTGTCGTACTGCGCCGCGCTGTCGGCCTTGAGCACCACCGGCAGCGCCGGGTTCGCGGACTTGTATTGCGCGAGCGACGTGCGCAACTGGGCTATGGTGACCGGATAGGCGTCGAGGTACATCGCGCCGTCGGCAGTTATCGTGATCGCGCGCGTCTGCGGCCGCGCCAGGTTGTTGGCGGCCTCGGTGGTGGGCGAGTGCACCTTGACGCCCTGCACGGAGGCCGTCGTCAGGATGATGAAGACCACCAGCAGCACGTACGCCAGGTCGAGCATCGGCGTGACGTTGATCTCGTCGTACGGCTGGTTCTCGTGCTTGAGTTCGGCGGACAAGGTGGACTTCCGGATCAGCGCGCGCCGTAGGTCTCGGCCACGCGCGTCACGAACTCGTCGACGAAGATCTGCATGTCCGACGAGATGTTCTTGATGCGCGACGCGAGGTAGTTGTAGGCGAACAGCGACGGGATCGCGACCGTCAGGCCGGCCACCGTCGCGAGCAGCGCCGAGGCGATGCCCGGGGCGATCGCGTTGACGTTGACGTCGCCCGCCGCGGCGATCGCCGCGAAGGTCACCATCACGCCGACCACCGTGCCCAGCAGGCCGAGGAACGGGCCGCCCGAAATCGCGATCGTCAGCACCACCATCGCGGAATTGAGGCGGTGCGATTCGCGCACCATGTCCGCGTCGATCGACGCCTTGACCGCGTCGAGCGAGGCGCCCGACAGCGGTACCGCCCGCTCCGGATGCTTGCCGCCGATCTCGCGCTTGAGCAGCTCGCGCACGCCGGCCGCGTAGAGGCGGAACAGCGACGAGTTCGGGTGCGCGGCGCCCTTCTCCAGGTGCAGCATGTCCAGCGAGGCATCGCGGAAGCGCTGCAGGAACCGGCGGTTGTCCTTGTCGGCGCGCATCACGAACAGCGTCTTCGTGACCACCACCCAGACGGCCAGCGCGAACATCAGCGCGAGGATGATGATCACGGCCCACGCGTCGGTCGTCAGGTTCTTGACGAGGATGCCCATGTAGCCCGGGCTGCCGCCGTCGTCGGCGGCGCCGGTGTCCTTCATCGACGCGACGAGCTTGCTCTCGGCGCCCTGCGCACCGGCCGCGACCCGCAGCCAGTCAGCGCTGCGCGCGACGTTGGCGATCTGGATCTCGTCGGCCAGGCCCTTGACGCCCTCGCCCACAGCCAACGGGCCGGAGACCGCCGGCAGCTGGGCGTCCGCGTGCGCGGCCTCCACGCCGTTGACGTAGAGCGTCGCCCTGCCGGCGCCGATGGTCAGCGCGGCCTGCGTCCAGGCCTGCGCCGGCACGTCGCCGTCGGTGATCACGACCTTGTCGACGTGGGCCTGCAGCTTGCCGCCGGACAGCTCCAGCGACACCGGCCCCCACTTCAGCAGCGTGCCGTTGGTGACGACGTCGGGCTTGATCCACATCGACATCGTCAGCGCGCCGCCGGCGTCGACCTTGACCTTGTCGCTGCCCGGCCAGGTCACGGCCGCGCCGGAAAGCTGGGCGCTGCCCGCGAGCAGCCCGTTCGGCTCGATTGCGATCTTGCCGACCGTCTTCAGGCCGCCGACGGCGTCGGCGCCCAGCGCGTCCTTGTCGCTGAAATGGATGGCCACGAGCGTGGCGGGATCGAAGCCGCCATTGCCCGGCGCTTCCGCGGACGGCTTCGCGTCGCCCGCATGCACGTAGATGTTGTTCTTCTCGCTGCCCGGCGCGACGGAGGGCACCTGGACCCACAGCACGGCCAGCTCGTTGAGGCTGTCGAAACGCTCGATGCTGAACTTCAGCGGCGTCTTGTCGTCGCCCGCGTACACGCGCAGGTCGGAGCCGTCCTCCTTGGCACCGAGGAAGTCGAAGTTGCCAGAGTGCAGGCGCACCGCCACGGCCACCGCGTTGGCGGCCTCGTGCGTCTCGAGCCCCTGCGCGGACGTGTTGAGCGTGATGCGCGTGCGCTGCGCGTCCTTGGCGTCGGCCGCCGCGGCGAGCGACGGGAGGAACAACAGGCCGCCGGCGAGCGCGAGGGTGGAAGCGAGGAGTCGCATGGTCGAGGGTCGTCGTAGGGTTGGAAGAAGGCTCATGGCTTGGCGCCACCGTCGCCGAAGCCCAGGAAGTCGAGCACGAGGTTCAGGCGCTTGCGGCGCTTGCGCTCCTTCTCTTCTTCGCTGTCGCCCGCGTTGATCGTCGTGGCGGCCGCGGCGCCTTGCGCGACCGCCGCCAGGCCCGCGGTACCGCCCCCCGTCGAATCGGGCGGCGGCGCGCCGATCGACTGGCCGGTCACCGCGAAGTTGTCCTTGCCGCCGAACAGCGCCGCTCCGAAGTAGGCGTTGCCGAGCGACTTGATGCCCGCGTCGCCGGCGTTGATCTCGCCCTTGGGCGCATAGAGGTCGAGCGTGCTTTTCGCGTCGAGCACGGCAATGCCGCTGCCGGAGAACGAGCCCGAGAGGTCGACCGTGAACTGCCCCGTGGCCGGGTCGAGCCGGTAGATCGGCGCGGGGGCGCCCACCACCGTCTTGCCGCCCCGCCCCGCGTCCAGGTTACCGTTGGAGGCCCACATCAGCAGGTCGCCGAGGCCCACCGTGAACACCCGCGACTGGTCGACGTTGACGCTGCCGCCCACGACCACGGAGACGTCACCGCCCGCCGCGGTCACGATGCCCAGCGCGTTGGCGGGCTTCGGGTTCAGGCTGGGCACCAGCGTGCCGACGTCGACGCTGCCGCGCGGCGCGAGGACGGTGATGTTGCTGCCTTGCAGCGTCTCGACCTGGCTCGCGCCCATCGAGACGTCGCCCATGCCGGCGGCCGCCGGGAACACCACGTCCAGAGCGTCGTAGGCCGGCTGGTAGGCCGCCGTCTGGTCCGCGCCCGTCAGCCTCGAGGCGGTGCGTCCGGCGCTGCGGACCACGTCCACGAGCACCAGGTTCGTGAACAGCGCCTGGCGCTCCGGCGCCATCGCCTCGAACGCCGCGAGCGCGGCCTCAGCATCCGCGTTGGCGGAGCCGCCCTGCGCCGCCACGAATTGCTGCAGTTGCGCGATGTAGGGCGACTTCTGCGCCTGCGCCATCGCGAGCGCCTGCGCCTGCTGTTGCGACGGCGGCACCGCGGCGGCCCAGGCGTTGGCCAGCGCCGCCGCGAGCACCGACGACTGCGCCGTGGCGCCGAGCTTGGCGAAGCCCTTCTGCGCCTGGTCCAGGCCGAGGGCGGGGTTGCTCTCGCGGCGCCGCGCGTCGGCCAGCAGCGCCGCGTTGAAGGCGGCGTCGCCTACGAGCGATCGCACCTGCGTGATCTGGTCGGCGGTCGCCAGCTTCGTGTACTGCTGCGCCGCGCTGCTGCCGAGCGCCGGCAACGCCTGGCCGGCTTTCTGCGCGGTCAGCTGGGCGAAGAGGTCGGACGCGAAGCCCGCGATGCCGGTGCCGCCCAGCAACGGGAAATACCAGGCGGACGCCTGCGTGTAGTCGCCGTTGGCGAGCGACACGCCCGCGGCCATCGTCACGTTGCCGCCGACGGCGGGCAACAGGGCGTTCTGGCGATTGCCGACCGCGCGCACGCCCCCGGAGGTCGACAGGTCGATGTCGCGCCCGGCAAGCACCAGCAGGTCGCCTGGCCCGTAGAAGCGCACGCCGCCGGTGGCGTTTCCGGAGTCGTCGGGGAAGAGGACGTCGCGACCGGCCTGGATCAACGAGGTTTCGCCGGCGCTCTGGTGCTGGATCGTGATGCCGCGGAACGAGACGTCGGGGGGCGGCAGCCCGAGGACGATGTCACGGCCGGCGATCAGGCGCAGCGCCGTCGTCGTCATGATGCCTTGCGTGACAGTGACGTCGCCCGCCTGCGCCACGAGCTCCATCGGCGAGCGGGTGCCCGAATCGATGGGCGTCAGGCCGGGGGTGTTGTCCATGAGCGGCTCCGCGATGGGATCGCCGCCCGCGAGCAGCGTCGGCGATGCGGCGCGCGGGTCGGTGCCCCCGACCGAGATGCCCGACACTGTGAGGTTGTTCTGCGCCAGCAGGCTCAGCTTGGTCGTGCCGGCCGGGATCTGAATCAGCGTGCCCGCCGAGATGCTGCCGTTGGGGGCGGCGAAGCTCGCGACGTCGGGCAGGATGCGATCCGGCACGGCCGACGGCGCGCCGAGGTTGGAGACGTCCATCGGCGACGACGCGTCGTACCTGAGGTCACCGGCACCGGCGAGCACGGCCAGCGTCGCGTCGGGCGTCAGGCCCATCAGGTAGCCGAAGGCGTTCAACGACGAGTTCGACGCCTTGTACTGGGTCGACCCGGGCGTCATGCCGAACGCGGAGACTAGTCCCAGCTCGAGATTGCCCAGTGCGGCGATGTTGATCGCGGTGTTCCCGTACTGCACCTGCAGCGCGTAGGGCGCCGTGGCCGTCGCATTGCCGGCCGCGATGTCGCGGCCGGCCCGCACGTTGCCGGTGCTGCCCGCGGCCAGCACGCTGCTGCCGACGATGTCGCGACCGGCCTGGATGCCGAGATCGCCGCCGCCGTAGGTCTTGCCGGGCTGCGGGTTGCCGCTGGCGTCGCGCGGGACGAAGCCGCTGGCCGCCGCGGTGAAGCCCGCGTCGACCAGGTCCTGCCCCGCGGACGCCGTCACGTTGCCGCCGCCGAACGTCGCGAAGCCCTGCTGGAACAGGTCGTAGCGGCTCCACCAGACCGGCTGGCCGTTGGTCTTCTGGTCGCTGTCGCGCCAGGCCCAGGCGCTCGAGTTCTGCAGCGTCGCGGCGTTCGGGTCGGCGCCGACGATGTCGCGGCCCGCCGTCACGTCCAGCGCACCGCCGCCCGTCAGGAACGGCGACTGGCTGGTCGTGCCGCTGCGCAGGTAGGCCTGGTTCGCCAATTGGTTGCCGACGTAGCCCTGGCTCTGCAACAGCTGCGCGCTGACCGGCGTGCCGGTGGTGTAGACCTCGGCCTGCGCGTTCGCGAGCGTCACGTCGCGGCCGGCGGCGATCGCGATGTTGCCGGTGGTCGTGCGCACCAGCACGTTCTTGCCGGCGGTACCGATCGTCACGTCGCCGGCGTCGGCCGACGCCTTCGTCGCCATCACGTCGGCCGCGCCCAGGTCCGCGCCGCCGACCAGGGTGATGTTGGCGCCCTGCGCGTAGCTGCCGTTGATCTGCGCGACGACGGCCGCCGGCGCGATCCTGCTCGCCGCCGCGAGCGTCGTGGGCGCCACGCCGCTGGGCAGGAAGCCGTCGCTCAGGCTGCCCGTGATCGTGAGGTTGCCGGCGGCGCGCAGCGTCAGGTCCATCGGCGCGCCGCTGGCCTGCGCCTGGGCCGCGCCGTTGGCCGTGTACGACGTCAGGTTCCAGCCGCCGACGCTGGCGTTGCCCGTCATCGCCAGGTCGCCGGTGGAGTCGATCTCGACGCCCGAACGCAGTTGGAGCGTGGACACCGGCTGGCCGAGCAAGGCGCCGACCTGCGACAGCACGGTGGAAGCGTTCGCGCCGAGCGCGAGGTTGCCCGCCGTGACCTGGGAGATCAGCGACGCGTTGACCGCGGTGGCCGCGTACTGCTTGACGGACTCGATCTGGATCTGGCTCGCGCCGGCCACCGTCGTGCCGCCGCTGCCGCTGATCGCCACGCCGGTGCCGTCCGCGCCGCGCTGCGCGCTCACCAGCAGCGTGCCGTTGGCGCCGCCGGTGGCCGCGCTCGTGTCGATGCTGCCGCCGTTGAAGAGGACGGCGCCGCCGGTGCCCGTGAACGTGCCGTCTGCCTGCAACTGCCGATCGCCGCCCAGCAGTTGGACCTGCGAGCCCGCGCCGCCGGTGCTGTGCGCGGTGATCGCCGCGCCCGCGTCGATGGCGACGCCGTCGCCGCCAGCCAGCACGATGCGCGTGCCGGATGCGCCGCTGGCGTCGAGCTTGCCGGCGATGGTCAGCGTGCCGGCGTCGGCGCTCAGCGTGATGTTGCGCGCGGCCAGGCTCGTGCCGGCCGCCACCTGCTGGTCGCCGCTGCGATTGCGCACGGCGATGCGGGCGCCGAAGTTGTTCGGCGTCGCGGCGATCGTCGCGGCCAGCGCCGCGAGGTCGAGCGGCGTGTTGCTGTCCACGCTGAGCGAGCCGCCGACCTGCCCCGCCGCCGCCGAGCCTCGCAGGCTGCCTTGCAGCGCGACGCTGCCCGTCGGCGCCGAGATCGTCACGCTGCCGCCCTGGCCACCCGCGGCCGGGGCCGACACGTCGATCGCCGAACCGATGTCGGCCGCGACGTTGCCGCCGCTCGCAAGCACGGCCAGCGTGCCGCCGGGCGTGGCGAGCGTGATGCCGTCGATCTGGCTGCTGCGGCCGGACAGGTCGGTCTGCGAGCCCGCGCCGAAATGCACCGCGTCGCCGCCGCCCGACGCGTCGAGCGTCAGCTGGCTGGAGGGCATCGTGATGGCGCCCTCCTGGTCGATAGCCCCTGCGGAGATCGCCACCTGCGCGCCCGAGCCCGGCGCGGTGGTCGAGGCCGTGCCCGCGGCGGTCAGCGTGAATCGGCCGCCGGCGTTCAGCGCCGCCTGCGCGCCGCGCACCGCCTGCAACGAGGTCGCGCTGATCGCAAGGTCGCCGGGCGTGCTCAGCGAGGCCTGGTCGCCCAGCAGCACCTCGTGCGCGGCGGACAGCGTCACCGCGCCCGCCCCGCTCACGGACAGCGCGCCGGGACCGACGAGCACCTGGCCGGTGCCGGCGGTGGCGCTCGTCGCCAGCGCCTGGATCAGCAGCGTGTTGTCGCCCGCGCTGCCCGTGCCCGCGATGCCGGTGGTGTTCTTCAAGGTGACGCCGCCGGCAGCGATCGTCGCAGTGCCGCCGTTGCCGACCAGCGCCAGGCTGCCGGTGTCCAGCGTCAGCGACTGCACCGACGCGCCGCCCAGCGTGACGCTGCCGTAGAGGTCCAGCCCGGTCGCGCTGCGCAGCGTCAACGACTGCGCGGCCGCGACCTGCGCGGCCAGCGTCGGCGTCAGCACCAGCGTGTCGGCGCCCGGCAGCACGTTGCCGAGGTCGCCGACGGCCATGTGGCCCGCGCCAAGCGTGATCGCCGTCGCCGACAGAGTCGCATCGCCCGCGATCGCGTTCGTCAGCGTGCCTTCGGCCGTGATCGCGCCGCCGCCGAGCGTCGCTCCGGCGCCGATCTGGAGCACGCCGCTCGTGCCCCGAGCGCCGCTTCGGACGCTCGTGGCGGAGGCGTCGCTGCTCACGCGCAGCAGGGCCCCGTCGCCGCTCAGGTTCAACGTGGGCGCGGCGGCCTGGTTAGTCGTCGAGTTCGGGGCGGTGATCGCGGCGCCGGCTTCGAGCGTCACGTTGCCGTTGGCCACCAGCACGAGGTCGTTGACCTTGAGCGGCGCTCCGGCGTTGGCGACGACGACGCTGTCGGCAGTCACGGCCACGTTGCCGGTGGCCGGGTCCTTCAGGCCGCCCAGCACCACCAGCGATGCGCCGGTGGCGTTGATGTCGGCCGGACTCAGCGCCAGCACGCCGGCCGCGGCGGTGCCGCCCACCTGGATGTCGGAGGCAGCGATGTCGAGTTCGCCGCCGCGGCCGACCGAGGTGGTGGTCGTCGTCGTGGCGCCGTTTGCCGTCGTGGTCGTCGTCACCGTCGGCAGGGTGAACACCGTGCTGCCCTTCAGGCTCAACTGGCCCGCGGCGATGGCCAGCACGCCGCCATCCGTGGGCAGCGCCGGCGCGGCCACTCCCCGCGAAGACGCCTGCGCGCTGAAGTACGCGTTGGCGTTCGTCTGGTCGATCTCGCTGTAGGTCAGCGCCTGGGTCGACGTGCGCACATCGAACGATTGCGCCAGCGAGCTGGCGAAGCCGGTGCCGGCCTCGCCGAGGCGGCCGCCGACCAGCACCGAGCCGTCGGTCTGCCTGACCGCCGCGCCGAGCGCCAGCGGCGCGCCGGAAGCCGCCGGCGTCACCAGGAACGCGCCGGACAGCGTCGCGTACTGCGCCGGCATCACCGCATAGGTGCCGGCCGGGATCGGTCCGCCGCTGCCGAAGGTGACGGTGCGGCCCAGCTGCAGCGTGGGCAGCGCGCCCTGGGCATCGGGCTGTTTGGTCAGGATGTCGACGTCCTGCGCGGCATACGGGCCGGCCGTCGGCACGACCGCGAAGGCGCCGCTCGCGGCGCCGGCGAAGATGTTCTTCGAACCGCCGATGCCCGGCACGAACTCCTGCGCGACGAGGTTGCCCCCGCCCGAGAGGTCCAGCGTCGAGCCCGCCGCGACGTCGATGGCGCTGCCCGGCGCGTTCAGCGAGATGGCCTTCGCCGGCGGCGCCGTCACGGTCGATCCGTCGTAGCTCCAGTTCGTGCCACCCGCGGTCTGGCCGTAGGGCACCGTCAGGCCCGTGCCGGCCACCGACAGCAGGCTGCCGTTGCCGACCACGAGGCTGTCGGTCGCGTTGAGCGCGATGCTGCCGAACGGCGCGCGCACGACGCCGGCCCGGCTCGCGTCGGTGGCGTCGCCGATCGCGATGTCGGCCGCGTTGATCGTGAGGCTGCCGCCCGCGCTCAGCGGCAGCGCGGCGTTGCGATCGCCGCCGGTGACGAGCACGCGCTGGCCCGCCGCATCGATGGCGTACTGGCTGCCCGAGGTCGGCACGACCTCGGGCGCGCTGAGCGTCAGGCCTCCCTGCAGGCCCAGGGAGCCCTGCAGGCCGTTGGTGTCCGTGAAGCTCTGGAGACGCAACTCGGACGCCGCCGTCACGGTGGCGTTGCCCACCCCCTGCAGGACCTGCTGCCCGTATAACTCCACCAGGCCGCCGGACAGCGTGAGCGTGCCGGCCCCGCCGATGGCGCCCGCCGTGCTCGGGTGAGTCGAGGCGCCGACCTGCAGCGTCGACGCCCCCGACAGGACGACGCTCCCGACGCCCGGGGCCAGCACGAGCGCCGGCGCGTCGACCTTGAGGTTGCCGCCGAGCGCGAGCGTCGCGTCGGCGATGAAGCGCACCTGCTGGTTCGCCTGCAGGTTCACGTTGGAGAAGCCGGCGCTCAGTGCCTGCGCCGAGACACCCACCACAGACACGCCCGCCACCGGCGCGGACGCCAGCACCGGCCCCTGCTGCACGACCACCGTGTCGGCACCGTTGACGCTGAACGTGCCGCCGCTGACGCTCGCGTCGCCGCCGGTGGCGTGCATGACGCCCGCAAGCGAGCCGCCGATGGAGGTGTCCACCGTGATCGAGCCGCCGGCCGTAGCCACGGTCTGCGCCGCGACGACGGCGTTGCCGAGCGTGTTGGTCGTCGTCACGCCCAGCGTCGCCGATGCGCCGTCGGCCGCGATGACCGTGCCCGGCGCGATCAGCACCGGCGTGTTGGTGGCGTTGGACACGGCCAGCTTGACGTTGCCGCCCGCGAGCACGGTGCCCGTCGGCAGCGCGCCGGTCTGCGGCTGCAGCACTGTCGTTCCGGAGACGTCGATCGCCGCGCTCGGCGCGAGGCTCAGCGTGCCGGGAATCGGCTTCGTCGTGCTGCCCACGAGGACGAGCGCGACGTTGCCGCCGGGGGCGACGATCCTGCCGGCGTCCGTCAGGTTCAGGCCCGCGCTCAGCGCCACCGACGCGAGCGGGTCGGTCAGGATGCTGGCGCCGCCCGCGATCGTGAGGTCGCCGATCGTGTTGTTCTGCAAGGACGCCGCCTTCAGCTGCACGCTCACCGGCGCGCGCTGCGCGTCGGGCAGCGTGCCGACGGACATGAAGCTGCCCGGCAGGCTGCCGGTGGGCATCGCGGCCGCGTTCGAGCCGAGGATCCAGTTGCCGGCCTGAGGATGGATCGTGGTGCCGCCCGTCACCGTCAGCGTGCTCGCCGCATTGACGTTGTAGCTCGTGAACGCGCCCTGGTTGAAGAACGCGTTCGACAGCACGAGCGAGCCGACCGCCGCGCCGTCGGCGACGCCGCTGGTGATGGCGCCCGGGCCCACCGTGATGCTGCCGGCGTTGAGCGTCAGCGTGCCGCCGCCACCCAGCGAATCGGCCACCAGGCGCGCGCCGATGTGGACCGGCGCGGGCGCGGACTGGTCGTCGACCGACATGCCGCTCTGCAGCGTGACGCTGCCGGCCGACGTGCCCGCGACCTTGCCGCCGGTGCCCACCGTCGCGCCGCCGGACACGTCGATGCGCGACGCGTCCTGCACGGCCAGCGCGCCGCCCGAGCTGAGCGTGACGGAGCCGCCCGCGGTGGCCGCGCCCGCGGTCGCGCCATCGAGCGCGCGATTGACCCAGGCCGCCGAGACGTCGATCGCGCTGCCCGCCGCCAGCGTCAGGCCGCCGGCGGCGCTCTGGCCGTCGAGCGAGCGCGTGATCGCGCTGACGCTGCCGCCCGCCGCACGGATATTGGCGTCGAGCGCGATGCCCGCGGCGCCACCGGCCGCGAGGTCGAGGACGGCGCCGGTCGGCAGCGCCAGGTTCGCGCCGACATCCAGCATGATGCCGTCGTTGGCCGTCGCCTGGATCCTGCCGACGCCGCTGGCGACCAGCGTGCTCGCCGCAATGCGGCTCGTCGTCGGCAGCATGCCTTTCAGCGGAGCGCTCCAGAAGCCCGCGTCCAGGCTGTCTTGCGCCGCGACGATGTCGAGATCGGCCAGGCCTGCCGACGTGAACCCGTTGCCGCCGAAGCCGATCGCGCCATTGGCGCGCGCGCCCAGCACCAGCGACGCCGCCGCCGGAAGCGCGTCCAGCCCCGCGGTCTGGCGCACGCCAGTCGTCACCTTCGCCTGGATCTGGCCGTCGAGCACCGCCAGCGGACTGACGACGCTGAGGCTGCCGCCCGCCTGGCCGGCGACGTAGCCCGGCGTGACGAAGCCGCCGCTCACCTGCGACGGCGAATACGAAGGCACCACGCCCCAGCGGTCGAGCTTGCCGGTCGGCGCTCCGAGGATGCCGGTGTACGCGAGCCCAGCCGGCGCCTGGTTGAACGTGTAGACCTTGCCGTCGCTGCCCACCAGTTCGCTGGTCGATACCTTCGCGGCGGTGTAGTTCACCGCGCCGCCCGACACGTCGAGCGACGACGACGCGTTGGTCACCACCGCGCCCGTCGACTCCAGCTTGATCTTGCCGCCCGCGGCCAGCTGCTCGGTCGCGGTCTTCTCGATCGCGTTGACGTAGGCCGCCGTGCTGCCCAGGATAGGCACCGCGCTGCGCACGTCGAAGGTGAGCTCGCTGCGGTAGACCGGCCCGGTGCGCTGCAACGGCGCATCGGCGAGGTCGCTCGCGCCCAGCAGCGCCGTGGTGACGAAGTTGCGCGCGCCCGACACCGTCGTGTCGGTGGTGCCGGAGACGTCGATCGTCGCGCCGGCGTCGAGCACGAGCCGCGCGGCGGCGTCGGTCATCACCGCATAGGGGTAGGTGGCGGGGTCCTGGCCGCCCGTCACGTAGAACGGCAGCGACTCGGCGCGCGCGTCGACGACGCCGCCGCGCGCGACGATCGCCGAGCCCGCTTGCAGATCGATCGTCTGACCCGACAGTTGCACAAGCGACGGCGTGAAGCTGGAGTTGGCGTTGGAGGTCGCCTGCTTGCCGCTGGCGCCGACCGTCTTGTCGGGCTCGATGTCGACCACGCTGCCCGGGCCCAGCGTCAACGTGCCGCCGTTGCCGGCCTCTTTCAGCACGAGGCTGCCGGTGTCGCTGAGCCTGCCGGTCGCGTTGCCGCGCGCGAGCAGGAACACCGAGCCGTCCTGCGCCACGCTGGTGGTGGCGTTGATGCGGCCGCTCTGGTTGACCGCCATGCCCACCAGCGTGGTGTTGCCCGTCGGGGTGTTGATGACGCCGCCCTGCAGGTTGGCGACGAGGCTGCCGTTGGGGCCGATTGAGCCCACCTCGACCAGCAACCCGTTGACCGCCGGGATCCCCGAGTTCACCTCCGAGGCGTACATCGGCTCGTTGGTGGGCACGTTCAGATAGACCTGGTCGCCGGCCGCGAGCGCGGTCTGGCCGTTGGGCGTCGTGATCGCGCCGCCGTTCTGCACCACGTTGTTGGCGAACAGGAACACCCGGCCGCCGCTGGGCGTGGTGATGCGCGCGCCGGCGTCGACCAGCACGAAGTTGTTGGCGCCCGGCAGCAGGCTGGCGGGCGTGTCGCCGACCGCCGCGAACGGGCCGAAGGTGTAGCCCTGGCTGGCGATCGACTGCGACATGCCGGCATAGAAATCGGCGTTGCGCAGGTCCAGCGTCGACGCGATCAGCGCGCCGGTGTCGACCTGCGCGCCCTTGCCGAACAGGATGCCGTTCGCATTGATCAGGTAGATCGAGCCGCCCAGCAGCGGCGCGCCGCCGGCCGGATTCGCGTACTGCGACTTCAGCGCGCCGAAGATCGCGCTCGGCGCGGCGCTGCCCGTCACGCGGTTCAGCGAGCTGCCGGTCGCGCTGGGATAGTTGAACGTGACGCTGCTGGACGCGCCGATGTCGAAGCTCTGCCAGTTGTAGACCGCGCTGGTACTCAGCTGGTTGATCGTGAGGCTGGTGCCGCCGGAGGCGTTCGCCACCGGCACCGGCAGCGGCGTGGGCAGGTTGGGCGCGCTGGTCGACACGAGCCAGCCGACCCGGGCCGGCACGGGAACGGTGGCGGGCGACGGCGCCGCCGGCCGCGCGACCTGCGCACGGCCCGCGCCCGGGAACGCGGCCACGATCGCCAGCACCAGCGGCGACAGGCGCGGAAGCGGAAAACCGGAGCGCGGGGAGGCTTGGGCGGGGCGCTGGGTCACGGTGGCATCCTTCGGCGGCCGGGCCTAGTAGTCGACGGCGAGGCGAAAGCTCGCGCGCGTCTCGTTGGCGGGCGTGTCGGGGGTCGCGCGGAACGGGCGCGCGAGATCGAAGTCGCTGCTGACCGTCTTCGCGAGACGGGCGCGGAAGCCAATGCCGTAGCTGCCGAGCGCGTGGTGCGGCGCCTGCCCGGTGGCCGGGTCGAACACCCATTCGCGCGCGCCGTCGAAGAACACGAGCACGTAGGCCTGGTTCCACGCGCCGGCCGGCGTGTCACGATGCGTCCAGCGCGAGAGCGTGGCGCTCATGTCCGGGCTGTGCCACTCGATCGACCCCAGCAGCCCGCGGTCGCCGGCCTCCTCGGCCTCGTAGTAGCCGCGTACGCTCTCCGCGCCGCCGATCGAGAACTGCTCGCCGCTGGGCACCGGGCCGGTGGCGGCCTGGGCCGTGCCGTGCAGGTGCAGCGACCCCAGGTCGCCAATCGGCCACGACTGGCGCAGGTCGCCGCGCAGCGTCGCGAAGCTGCCATCGCCATCCTGGCGCTGGCAGGCGAACTGGTCGGCCTCGCCGCCCGGGCACGAGGGCACGTTGCGCGCGAGGATGCGGCGGAACGCCAGCGTCGACGTCAGGCTCAGTTGCGTCGAACGCTGTGCGCCCTCGTCGAAGCTGCCGTTGTAGCCGAACAGCAGAGGCAGGTAGCGCAGCGGCGTCGAGATCGTGCTGCCCCCGGCGGTCGTCTGCTGCTGCACGTCCTTGTAGTCGAAGCCGAGCGAGACGCTGTGCGACTGCTCGGGGATCTGGCCCACCGGCCGTACCCAGCGCAGGCCGACGGTGGTGCCCTTGCCCAGCACGTTGACGTCGCCGACGGCCGCGACGTTGCTGTCGGAGTTGAGCGCGTATGCGACCCAGGTGGCCTGTTCGGCGCCGGGGATCGCGTAGTTCATCGACACCACGCGCGACTGCGACGGATGCGCCGGCGCGGTGGCCAGCGTCAGCGCGATGCTGTGATCGAGCTGGAACAGGTTCTCGTAGCGCGCGGTGGCCGACAGCCGCAGCGGCGTGGTGTTGGCCGCGCTGTGGTTGTTGATCTCGGCGCTGCCGAACAGCGGAAGCTTGTCGGAGACCTTGAGCTCCGTGTCGACGGTGCCGGGCACGACGCCCGCGCGCATCAGCGGCTGCACGCGGCGCTCCTCGGTGCGGTTGACGGCCGCGAGCTGGCGCTGCACCTCGTTGAAGTTGGGCACCTTGCCCTCGGCCAGCTCGGGCACGTGCGTGCGGATGTAGCCCTGAGAGAAGTAGCGCGAGCCGCTCACCTTGAGCCGCTCGACGCGGCCTTCGGTGACGTTGAGGATCACCACGCCCCCTTCGATGCGCTGCTCCGGCACGTCGACGAACACGGTGAGGTAGCCCGCGCCCTGGTACGCCTTCTCCAGCGCCGCGCGCGCGGATTCGACGCTGTCCATCTGGCGATCCGGGCCGAGGAACGGCATCACGGCCTGCTCGATCGCGTCGTCCGGCAGCACGCTGTTGCCTTCGACCTGGAACTCGAGGATGTCGAAGCGCGGCTGCGCGTCGGCGGCGGCAGGCGTCGGCACCGCCGCGCCACCCTGTGCGGACACGTCGACGCAGAAAAGACAAAGAGCCACCCAGAGGCAGCTCCGCGCACGAGATCTCATGCGGCCATCTTCTTGCGAGGGCGTGAATCGGCGGTGAATCGCGATGAGCCGATCGGCTCATCGGCGCATAGTCCGATCGAAAAATGGGGAGGCGCCGGCGAAGAACCAAAAAAGGGGCGCCAGACGGCGCCCCTGCAGATCCGGATGCCGGCCGCGAAGGCCGGCCGGACGAAGCTGTTTATTGTGCGTAGGTCAGGGCAGCGCGCGCGTTGCCGTTGCCACGGCTGACGTGCGAGCAGACCGCGTTGTTGACGTTCGTTCCGGTGCAGTTCGCGACGGCGGCCATCACGCCGTTCGTCGACGGGGCACCGAGGGCGGCGATGTTGGCCGGCGCCTTGAACGCGGCGTAGAACGAGTTGGCGAACGAGATGTTGGGGCTGACCTTGTTCACGTTGAAGTAGGCCTCGTACACCCACTGGTACTTGCCGACGCGCGCGTTCGTCGAGTTGGCGATCGAGCCGTCCAGGTTCACGAACGTGAAGTTGGCCGTGCCGCCGGAGGCGCGGTCTGCGCTGAGCAGGCCGATCGCGAACGCGCCCGATTGCGCGCCGGTCAGGCAGCCGACGACGGCCGCGGAGTTGTCGTACTCGCCGATGGCGTAGCCGCCCGACGTGTTCTGGCCGACGGAGTCACCCAGGAACGTGGTGTCGCTGTTGTCGGCGGCGGAGGTGCCGAAGGACTGGCTGAAGTTGCTGAACGGCAGTTGCAGGAAGAACGCCTGCGCCGAAGCGCGGGTGCCCGAACCGGGCAGGCGCGAGCAGATGTTGACCTGGTTCTGTTGCACGGTCGCCGAGCTGTTGGGCAGCAGCGGCGTCCAGCCCAGGCCCGACAGCTCATAGCCCGGCGAGTAGATCGTGGTGAACGCGGCCGACGAGACCGTCGGGATCTGCGAGCTGGTCAGGCCCTGGTCGGCCTGCAGGGCGGCCAGCAGCGCGTTGTTGACGGCCAAGCCGAAGGTCTGGGCCGCGGCGATCTTCGAGCTGCCCGGCGCGGCGAACGACGAGCCGTTGATCGTCTGGCCGACGAACAGCTTCGAAAACACCGTGCCGGCCGGGGCGTTGCTGGTCGCGGCGACCGGGTGGTTCGAGATGTCGTTGAACATCGTCGGCTCGAGGTCGGACAGGCCGGCATCCGGCGCATGCAGGACGACGCCGGTGCAGGTGGTGAGGGTGCCGGAGCCCGTGGGCGCGCCGGTGCAGGTGGCCGGGTCGATGAAGTTGATCGCGGTGTTGGCGGCGACCGGGAACACGCCGTAGGCCGAGCCCTGGGTGTTCAGGAAGATGTTGAACACGGTGCCCGCGGTCACGCCCCAGGCGTTGCCGGAAGCGGCGGTGCAGACGTAGCGGGTCTCCGACTGGCCGTCGGCGTTGTCCAGCGGACCGGAGGCGGCCGAGCCGTTCTGGCCCGGGAAGGTGGTCAGCGCCGAGCAGTTGTTGGCGATCGACTTGGCGACGACCTTCTGCAGGGCCGACGAGCCCGACAGGTAGAAGTCGGCGGCGAAGCTGGAGGAACCGGCGGCCGCGCACACGGCGGCGATGGCGAGGTGATGGAGTTTCATGATGCTTCCGAAAGTAGGGACGAGTCGGGTCCGGGGCGGCGCGCGAGGCGCAGCCCCGGCCTGCGCCGCTCGCGCGGCGTCAGGACGAAGGACGAAGGACGAGAGAGCGGAGCGCCGATCAGGCGGCGTTGCGGCGACGCACGAGGAAGCCGAGCGCGGCCAGGCCGCACAGGGCCATGCCGACGCCCTGCGCTTCCGGAACGGCCGCGACGTTGTAGCTGAGCACGTAGCTGCCGCCGGCCTGCGAGAAGGTCATCGTGCCGGCCAGTTGCTTCATCACGGCGGCGGTGGTGTTGCCGCCGCTGATGTTCGAGGCCGTCCACACCGCGGCGGTCGCGCCGATGGCGTTGTTGTTGGCGAAGCCCGCGCCGTTGAAGTTGGCCAGCGACAGATCCTGGTAGTAGGAACCGGTGCCCTTCTGAGCGACTTGCTCGTTCGGGTTCGCGGCCGTGTTCAGGTTGTTGATGGTGGCGCTGACCTGGGTGTTCGCGGCGTTCAGGTCGGAGTTGACCAGAAAGCCGCTCCCGCCCGCGGTCGTCGGATCGCTGCCGACGGTGGAGGTGCCGAAGATCGCGGGACGGGTGTTGACCTTGTTGCCCGAGGCGATCACCGACCATTGCAGCGCGCCGGTGTCCGCGGTGTCGGAGCTCGACAGGAAGCTGGTCCAGGTCGAGTCGGTCGACAGCAGGGTGGTCAGCGTCGCCGACGAGCTCGAGGCCGCGACGAACTGGCTGAACGTGATGCCGAGGTCCAGCGTGAACGACTGGTCCGGCTGGCCGCCGGGCGCGCCCTGTTCCCACACGTTCAGCAGCAGGTCGCTGCCGCCGATGTTGGTCGTCGGGGTAATGGTGGCTTGCGACGCCGCGCTGATCACGAGGCCAGCGGCGGCCACGATCATTTTCAACTTCATGAGTCTCTCCTTGATTGGAAGTCCTTGCCCCTGGACGGTCGACCGGCCCGGGACACTCGACCACCTGACGGGCCTGTCGCTGGCATCAAACCTCTCGTGGAGGCGCGCTGCGGCGGGGGCTGCGGGCAGACGGAGCCCTGGGGGCCCCTTTTGGAAAAGAGCAATGCCGCTGAAGCAGCAGACGAACGGAAGTATTTGGGTTGAACGTGACATGGCCGTTTGTCGCAATCGCCGGAAGCACGCCGGACGGACTACACGACCCCGGGGATAACCCGCAGTCACAGGTTCTTAGACCAGGACGCGCACGCCGTCGACGATCGCCGCCACCTGGAAGGTGCCCAGCGAATTGACCAGGCTCAGCGTCGCCCCGGCCAGTTGCGCCACCAGGGCGTCCCAGCGCGCCGCGACCACGGGCTGGTTCGCGAAGCCCAGCGGGTCGTCCCAGGCGTACCAGACCACGCGCTCGACCCCGCAACCGAGCGCGAGGAGCAGCGTGCGCGCGATGTAGTCCTGCTGGTGCTGCGCGACGTAGGTGGCCAGCGCCGGCGTGATCGCGCTCGTCTCGGTGATCCAGACGGGTCGGCCCGTCAGCCCGTGCAACGCCATGCACCTGCGCACGTTGGCCACCATCTGCGGAATCGCGAAGACGTTGTTGTAGCCGTTGTGCGAGTACGCGTGGAAGGCGATTGCGTCGACCCAGTCGCTGCCGTTGCCGCCCGAGCCGTCGGGCGCGCCGAGGAATCGGTCCAGGTTGTCCGTGCCCGAGCCGTCGCCGGCGACCCAGGCGAACTCCAGCCCGGTGGGCGCCGGCGACAGCACGAGCGCGGCCGGGTCGACCGCCTTGACCGCCCGGCTGATCGCGCGCGCCATCGCCGCCAGCGCCTGCGGCGTGCCGGTGAAGTAGTTGCCCTGCGCGACGCCGCCGCCATCGGCGTACTTCGGCTCGTTCCAGATCTCGAAGGCGACGATTGGCGTGCCGAGCGCGACGTAGCGCGAGCAGACCGCGGCCGCGAACGCGCCGATGTCGGCCACGCTGGCCGGCTCGGCGTCGCTGCCGGCGCCGTAGTGGCCAGGTTCCGAGGGCCGCGCCGATGCCCACGCCGGCGTGCCGAGGAAGTTGAAGATCACGTCGCGCCCGCCGGCGGCCGCGGCGGCGACGAAGGCGTCGAGCGTCGTCCAGTCGTACAGTCCGCGGCCCGCGGGCGCGACGGCGAACCACATGCAGCCGGCGACGTCGATGTTGCGTGCCACCGAATAGGTGACGGTCGGCCGCTGCACGTGGTAGTGCATGCCGGCGAAGCGTGCAGGCACCACCAGCGGCGTCGACAGCACGTTGCTGCCCAGGCGGGGCGCGATGCCGGGGTCGAAGAAATCGTCGGTGGTGTCGAAGACGTAGTTGTTGGACGCCACGCTCAAGCCGACGGCGTTGGGCGGCACGGACTGCGGCGTGACGATGTTGCCCGTGCGCACGACGGGGACGCTGATGGGCATCGCAGCGCTCCCTCAGGCCAGCATCTCGACGCTGAACCAGTCGAGCACCTGCTGGTCTGCCGTGCTGACCGAGCTAGAGTTGTTGAGGGCGCCAAAGCCGATCGTGACGTCCTGCGTGAAGTCGATGGCGGACGCCTGGAACGGGTTGCCGCTCGCGCCGAGGCCGTAGTCGATCGGGCGAACCTGGTTGGACGCCATCGAGTTCCGGTTCTGCAGCGTGATGTCGAGCAGGAAGCTCGCCTGCGTCGAGAACTGGCCGCGCGAGTCGAGCAGCGCCGTCGCGCTCGAGGCGTAGCTGCCGACGCCGAAGTAGGCGCGCACCTGCGGCGCCTTGCTGCCGACGCCGCCGCCGGGAAACGAGTACGCCGCGGTGATGCGCAGCCCGGAGGCCGGGCCCATCACGTAGGCCGGGATCGTGAAGCTGTCCAGCAGCACGTCGGCGAACGGCCCGACGGAGGCGTCCATGCGCGCATTGCTGAACCTGTGGGCCAGCGTCAGCGGATTGGACGCCGGCACCCAGTCGCTGCCGTTGGACACCCACAGCGATCCGCGCGATCCGACGTCGGGCACGAACAGCGCCAGGCCCGTCGACGCCGCCGCCGACGGGCGCGCCGCCCAGCCCGTGATGGCCGTGACCGGCGCGGGGGCAGGCGGTGCCGGCGCGGGGCCCGGAGACGGCGCCGGCGCGGCCGACGCCCCGCCGCAACCCTGCAGGGCGGCGAGGCCGAACGGCACGCCGAGCAGCAGCTTGCGGCGCACCGAAAGGGCGGGTTTCGGGGTGATGGAATCGCTCAATTCGGATCTCTCGGGAATGCGCTGGTTTCCGCATCATCGACACGTTGTGCGACTCGCCCGTGAATCGAACGGCGGATGGCCCCATAGGCCGAACGGCATGCCGCGAGCGCTCGCTTCGACACCGCCGTGTCAACGCGCGCGCCTACCCTCGGGTCGGATACGGTGTCCGTCCGCACGCCACGAGCCGGCCGGGCCGATGTTGAAAGCTACCGCGATGAGTTCCAATTTCCTTCGTCCGCGCGCCGGCGCCACCCTCGCGCTCGCGTGTGCTGCGTGCTGCGCGCCCGCCTGGGCCCAGACATCCGCCGGACGGGGCTACACCGACCTCGGCGCGGTGGACGGCAGCTTCGTCGGCCCGGTCACGCTGGCGGACTCCGGCGTCGGCATCGGGCAGGCGTTCGCCGCCAGCGGGGGCACGGGCTCCTTCAGCTTCAGCGGCAGCTCGATCTACGACGTCACCGCGCTCAACGGCGCGTCGGGCGGCACGTACTACGTCGACGCGGCCGGCCAGGTCGCGGGGCAAGCCTACTCCGCCGGCGGCTCGTCCACCTCGGCCTTCTTCTATTCGGGCGGCAAGTACAACGTCATCGCCTCGCTGGGCGGCACGGGCACCTACGTGACCGGCATGAGCGCGTCGGGCGAGGTGATCGGCTACGGCAATACGGCGGGCAACGCGAGCACGCACGCCTTCGCGTACACCGGCGGCAACCGCATCGACCTGAAGACGCTGGGCGGCTCGACGAGCACCGCCGTCGCCGTCAACAGTGCCGGCCAGGTCGTGGGCAACTCCAGCACCAGCGGCGATGCCGCCAGCCACGCGTTCCTGTACAGCGGCGGTGGCCTGGTCGACCTCGGCACGCTGGGCGGATCGTCGAGTTCTGCGACGTCGATCAACGCCGCGGGCGTCGTCATCGGCAACTCCTCGCTGAGCGGGAATGCGTCCAACCATGCGTTCGAGTACGTCGCCGGAAGCATGGTCGACCTCGGCACGCTCGGCGGCAGCAGCAGCACCGCGGTGGCAGTCAACGCGTCGGGGCAGGTGATCGGCAACGCCAGCACCGCCGGCAACGCCGCGACGCACGCGTTCATCTTCGCCAATGGCAAGCTGACCGACCTCGGCACGCTGGGCGGCACCAACAGCTACGCGCTGGGCATGGATTCGTTCGGTGACGTGATCGGCCTGTCCGACGTCGCCGGCAGCACCGCGAAGCACTCGTTCCTGTACACGGGCGGCAAGATGATCGACCTGTCCAGCCTGGTCCCGGGCGTCAGCAACTTCGTGGCGATCGGCATCAACAACGCGATGCAGATCATCGGCGTGACGACGACGACCAGCAACGTCGTGCGCGGGCTGGTGGTGTCGGCGGTGCCCGAGGCCGGCGGCGCCGCGATGATGCTCGCCGGCTTCGGGCTGCTGGCCCGGGCCGCGCGCCGCCGCCGACGCTGAGCCGCGCTCAGAGGCGCATCAGCTGCCGCGCCGCCGCCAGGATGAACAAGGTGTTCGTGGTGAGATAGCGGCGCCACAGGCGCCCCGGCTCGCTGAGCAGCCGGTGCAGCCACTCGAGCGACAGCCGCTGCATCCACGCCGGCGCGCGCCGCACGGTGCCGGCGTGGAACCCGAACGCGGCTCCGACGCCGATCATCACCGAGCGCACGCGGTCGCGATGCCCGGCCATCCAGATCTCCTGCTTCGGGCAGCCGAGCGCGACCCAGATCGTCGTCGCGCCGGACTCGTTGAGCCGGCGCACGAGCGCCTCGTCCTCCTCGGCGCTCAGCGCGCGGAACGGCGGCGAGTACGCCCCGGCGATGCGCAGGCCCGGGAACGTCGCCCGGATGCGCGCCGTCAGCTGCTCCAGCGTGTCGGGCGCGCCGCCCAGCAGGAAGACGGACTCGCTGTAGACCGCGGCCGCGGCGTAGTAACGCCACATCAGGTCGGGCCCCGACACGCGCTGCTGCGACGCCACGCCCGCCTTGCGCATGAGCCACGCCACGGGTGCGCCGTCGGGCACGACCATGTCGGCGCCGCGCACGGCGGACGCCAGGCGTTCGTCGCTCTGCGCCGTCACGACGGAATGGACGTTGCAAGCGCACACGTAGCGGCTCTCGCGTGCCGAGGCCCAGCGCAGCAGCGTCGCGACGGCACCGCTCCAGTAGACGACGTCGATCTCGGCGCCGATCACGTCCTGGCGTTGGCGATATTCAGGCATGGGTTTCCTCCGTGGCCTCGCGGTCGGCCATCGCCGCCTCGTAGATCTCGATCAGGCGGGCATAGTTGGTCTCGGGCGTGTACAGCGCCTCGAACCGGCCGCGTGCGTTGGCGCCCATCCAGGCCATGCGCTGCGGGTTGTCCGCGGCCCAGCGCAGGCGCTCCGCCAGCGCGTCCGGGTCGCCCGGCGCGAACAGCAGGCCGGTGACGCCGTCCTCGACGAGTTCGGCCAGCGCGCCCAGCCGGCTCGCGATCACCGGCAGGCCGACGCCGAAGGCCTCCACCAGCGTGCGCGGGAAGTTCTCGTACCAGATGCTGGGCATCACCAGCGCCAGCGCGGCGCGCATCTCGCGCTGCACAGAGTCCTGGGAGAGCGCCCCCAGCATCGCGACGCCGGGGCGCGATGCGATCTCGCCCCCGGCGGGGCCCGTGCCGGCCACGCGCAGCGACGCGCCCGTGCGGCCGTCCCAGGCCTGGGCCAGCGCCGCGATGCCCTTCTCGGGCGACAGCCGTCCGACGAACAGGAAGCCGTGCCGCGCGCCGTCCTGCTGCCCGGCGGGCGCGATCTCGGCGAAGTTCGGCTTGACCATGATGCGGTCCGCCGGCAGGCCCGCCTCGATGAACTTCGCGCGGCAGAACTCGTTGAGCGCGATGTAGCGGGCGACCTTCTCGCGGTAGGTCCCGAGCCCGCGATGCAACGCCAGCATGCCGGCGACGACGGCCGTCTGCGCGTGCGAGTCGCGATAGCAGCCGTGGCGCACCGCCGGCCACGGCAGGCGCCCGACGCAGCGCTCGCAGACGGCGCCATCGCGCAGGAACATCGCCTGCGGACAGGCCAGCCGGAAGTTGTGCAGCGTCTGCACCACGGGCACGCCAGCCTCGGCGCAGGCCCAGTACAGCGAGGGCGACACCAGGGGCAGCGTGTTGTGGACATGCACGACATCGGGCCGGAAACGGCGCAGCAGCTCGCGCGCCTCGCGGCTGGTGCGACGCGACCACAGCGTCTCCGCGGCCAGCCGCAGGCGGCCCGTGAGCGCGACCTCGTGGTTGTCGCGCCGCATCTCGAGCACCTCGTGGCCCCTGCGCGCGAGCAGCGCCGCCTCGTCGGCCACGACGCGGTCCTCGCCGCCGGACTGCTGGTAGGCGTTGTGCACGATCAGGATGCGATGCGGGCTCATGAGGCTGCCCTCGCCCCGACCGCATGCGCCACCGCGGCGGCCACGCCCTCGGCCGCGCTCGCATAGGTGTAGGGCCGAACGAGCTCGAGGCAGCGACGCGACATGCGCTGCCACGTCGCATCGTCCTGCAGCAACGCGGCGGCGGCGTCCGCCCACCGCGCGACGTCCAGCGGCAGCACGCGGCCGTTCTCGCCATCTCGCACCAGGTCGCCGGCGACGCCTGCCTGCGGCGAGGCGATCACCGGCACGCCGGCCGCGCACGCCTCGTTGGCGACGACACCCCAGGTGTCGCCGACCGTCGGAAACAGCAACAGCCTGCTGCGCGCGTAGTGCGCAGGCAGCTCGGCCTGGCGCGCAAAGCCCGCGAAGCACGCGTCGACCCACACGGCGGCGCTCGCGGCCGCCTCGCGCATGGCCGGCTCCAGTTCGCCGGATCCCACCAGCAACAGAACGACGCGGCGTCGGAGGCGCACCGCCACCTCGCGCGCCGTCTCGATGGCGAACAGCGGCAGCTTGCCTGCGACGAAACGCCCGCAGAAGATCAGATCGACGTCGCGTCGCGCACCCGCGGCTGTCTCGAACGCCCGGTTGTCGGCGCACAGCTGCGACTTGTACAGCGCCGGTTCACCCAGGCCGTACTGGCGGTACAGCGCGAACGAGCCCTCGCTGGCGCCGATGAAGGCCTGCGAGCGCCGATACACGCGTCGCCGCAGCCAGCGGTGCAGCGGGCTCAGGCGCGATTCCGAATCGGCGGTTCCGTCCGTCATCGCGACATGGCGCAGGCCGACCAGGCGCGCGAACAGGAACGCGATGAGGTGCGTCGGATTGAAGCCGGTGGTGACGACGACTTCCGGTGCGAACGCGCGCAGGTGCGGCCACACGTCGGGGTTGGCGTGGATGTAGCGGCCGCGCCAGGTGAGCACGCGTTCGCGCAGGAACACATGCGGTACGCGCAGCCGCTGCAGGTCCCATTGCCGATCGGGCTCGCGGCCGCTGCAGAAGAACACCTTCAGCTCGATGCCGGGCGCGGCCGCCAGCAGCTCGTACATCGGCAGGCGGTACGGTGCCGGAATGTTGGTCACCATGGCGACCCGCACGGCGCCGCGCCCTCCGGCCGCCTCCTTGCCCCGCGCTGCCGGCGTTCCGGGATCGATCGCTACGTTCATGGAGCGCCTCACCTTAGCGGGACGTGATAACACGCGTGTGACGCGCACCCGCCTCGACACTCGTCCAAACGGCGATCGGGTCGCTGCCTTGCGCCCGCGCGAGCGGCATGCACGGCCGCGACGCGGTCGGCCACGGGACTGCGGCGCGGTTCGCGGGCATAGTGGCACGCCATCACCAGCAGCAGCGCGTGCAGGAAAGTGCTCCACGACAGGATGCCCTCGGAGCGCATCGGCGCCTCGGTGACGCAGCGCACCAGCATCAGCATCAGCAGCATCAGCACGAAGCCGCGCGAGGCCGCGAAGTTGCGCAGTGCTGCCAGCAGCAGCGCGAACAGATAGACCAGCAGCAGCGCCAGGCCCACCAGCCCCGCTTCGCCGAGCGTCTGCACGACCTGGTTGTGCGCCTGGCCGACGTAAAACATCTGGAACTCCATCTGCCGCTCCGGGCCCCAGATGCCCGCGCCATAGCCGAAAAGCACGTTCTCGCGCCAGGCACGCAGCGTGATGTCCCAGATCTGCGTGCGTCCCGTCAGCGTCACCAGGTCGACACGGTGCTCGAGGTAGCCGGCGACGTCGAAGGCCGCCGCGGCCGCGGCCGTCAGCACCAGCACGACGATCAGGCCGATGAGCGTCAGCACCGTTCGGCGGAAGTGGCCTGCCGCGTCGGCGTCCGCCGGCTCGCGCGCGAGGCGCAGCGGCAGCCAGACGAACAGCAGCATCAAGGGCATCGTGACCCATGTCGTCTTCGACTGCGCGAGCACGAGCACGGCCATGGCGCTCAGCAGCGCCAGCCAGCGCAGCGTCTTCCAGCGTGCCGGCGAATGCAGCTCGATCAGGATGGCCAGCAGCGCGATCGGCCCGAGCGCGTTGGCATGCGGCGTGAGGCCGAACAGGCGCCAGTCGATACCCGGGATGATGCCGGGTTCGGGGCGGTGGATCACGAAGTCGGGCCGCAGCCAGATGCAGGCCAGGCTGCCCAGCATCAGCGTCAGGATCACCAGCCGCGCCGCGCCGATGATCGGATCGATGCTCACGGGCCGCTGGTAGTAGATCGCCGCCAGCACCACCGGCACGTAGAGGCTGCGCGCCGAGAAGTCGGGCACGTCGGAGGCCACCGCCTGGATCAGCACGGTGCCGACGTAGTAAGCCAGCATCGTGAACAGCAGGGGCTGCGCCGGATCGGGCAGCGCGCGGCGCCGCTCCTCGATCCAGCCGCGCGCGATCTCGATGAACGAGGCGACGATCAGGAACAGGCTGATCCAGCGCGACGCCGCGAAGCCGTCGACGACGTCGGCGTAGGTCGGTGCACCGGTGACCTTCGAATCGTCGAGTTCGCGCGACATCAACGCCACCGACAGCAGCGCACCGATCCCCACGACCAGCATCAGCACGACCAGGCGCAGTTCGGGGCTGGCGGCCGACGTCAGGCGATATTGCACGAAGCAGGCGAACGCCAGCCCGAGCGCGAAGGCGACGATGATGAACGCGGGGATCGCGTAAGCCAGAAGGGAGCCCATCGCCCGTCCTTCAGGCCGCTTCGGGCACGGCCCGCGGGTCGTCGCCGCGCAGCACCGCGTCGAACAACGCCGCCCAGCGCGACTGGAACAGGTCGCGCGCGTAGGGACGCATCGACTCCGCCGCGGCGTGCCCCATCGCGGGCAGGGCCGCCCGGTCGGCCAGCACGCGCGCCAGCCACGCCACGATCGCCTCGTGGCGGCGCGCGAGTACCCACCCGTTGAACCCGTCGACGACGAACTCCTCGAGGCCGTGCACGCCGTCGCACACCATCACCGGCAACCCGGCGGCCGCGGCCTGCGCGACGGCCAGGCCGAAGGTCTCGTAGATCGACGGGAACGCGAAGGCGTCGCAGGCCCACAGGAACGGCCGCACGTCGCCTTGCAGCCCCGCGAAGCGCAAGCCGTCGGCGACGTGCAGGCGGACCGCCCGCGCCGCGAACTCGGCGATCTCGCCCGGCTGGCCGCCGATCACGAGGATCCGCACGGCGGCCCGCTGCGGCTCGGGCAGCGCAGCCAGCGCGGCAATGAGCAGCCCCAGCCCCTTGCGCGCGAAGTCGCCCAGCGCCATGAAGCCGAGGACGAGGTGGTCGCCGTCGAAGCCGAGGGCGGCGCGCCGCGCCGCGCGATCGAAAGCCACGGGACGCGAGAAATGCTCGATCGCGACCGGGTTCGCGATGACGCGCAGCTTCGCGGCGGTGGCGGGATGGTCCGCCGCGATCTCGCGCGCCAGCCCGCGCGAGGGAACGACGATCCAACGCGCCCGGCGCATCGCCAGCGCCTCGCAGGTCGCGTTGAAGCGATGCACGGCCCAGCGCGACAACCGGCGCGGTCCCGTACCCGACACGTGGCGCCACTGGTGCTTCAGGTAACTGCGATGGCAGAAATGGGCGTAGCAGATCGCCGCGCCGGGCAGCTGGCCCTGAGTCGCCTGGACGCAGTCGGGCCGGCCGCCCCCCAGCCGCCACGCGAGGTAGTGCAGCGGCAAGCTCAGGTGGAAGACGAGGTAGCGCAGCAGCACGGGCCGGGCGGGCGCGCGCACACGGACGAATTCCACCTGCGGCAGGCCGCGCGAATCGAAGCGCTCGCCGAAGACGGTGACGTCGAAGCGGCCGACCAGGCCCTCGACCTCGGCGAGCACGCAGCTGCCTGCCGGGCTATCGGGCGCCACGGCCATGTCGACGACGGCGATGCGCGCACGTCGCGCGACGCCAGCCGGGCTCACCGCTGCGTCCACGGGCCGCCGCGCTTGCGCCCAAACAGCGCGACGTGCGCCGCATCGGCGTAGAGGTCGGGCCCGCAGCCGTCCATGTTGGCCGTCTGCACGAGGTCGCACCGGGACCGCACGAACGCCAGGTCGTCGAAGACCGAATACGGATAGGACAGGCCGTCGCCGGCGCTGATGCGGTAGCCCTTGCCGCCGCTGCGCACGCGGTACGCGGTCTTCCACAGCCCGAGCGAGTCGAGCGCGCGCTTGGCGAATCGGTTGAGCGGCGAACCCGCCGCGAAGTGGTTGTCGTCCGAGATGAAGATGCCGATGCGCGCGACGCGCAGCATCTCCGACACCACGCGGCGCGGATCCTCGACGTGGTGCAGCACGCCGAATTCGCAGACGATGTCGAAGCTTGCGTCCGCATAGGCCAGGCGCGTCGCGTCGCCGTCGACCAGCGCGTCGGCGGCGATGCCGGCGGCGTAGCCGATGGCGCGCAGCTCGGCGGACGGCTCGACGCCGACGACCGCCAGCCCGGGCTGCCGGCTGCGCAGGTAGAGCGGCGCGCGCCCGGTGCCGCTGCCGATGTCCAGCACCGACCGCGCACCATGGTGCGCGGCCAATCCGGACAGCCAGGCCAGCGCGAGGCCGTGCTCGTCGTGCTCGCTGACGTGCAGCGCTTCGTAGCGGTCGGCAGTGGCCGCGTAATAGTCGCGCTGCAGCTCGGCCTGGTCGACGGACGTGTTCATGAGCGGGTCTCCCTGCGAAAGTGAAAGGGCTTCCTGAAGAGGCCTTGCGCGACGACCTTGGCATACGGCAGCGCGAAATGGATCGGCCACAACGGCCCGGCGTGGCGGCGCGTCAGCACCAGCCAGGAGCGCCAGGGCAGGCCCTTGCGGGTCATCATGTCGCGCCAGCGGTGCGCGAGCGCCTGCGTGGCGTCGACCCAGGTTCCCCGCGCCGGGTTGTCGCTGCACGTGCCGTGCACGCCGGCGTCGACCCACACCGCGACGCCCTGCGCGCGGGCGCGCAGGGCGTAGTCGGTGTCGCCCATCGAATGCTCGAAGACCGGGTCGATGTTGCCGACGCGCCGCGCGGCCTCGTCGCTGACCAGGACGATGTTGCCCGTCATCGAGTCGCAGCGCTGCGGCGCCGGCGCCGGCTGCACACGCTCGACGCGCATCGGCCGCCACCTCGATGCCATGCGCTCGCCGCCGTAGGTGACCTGGCCCGTGGCCGCGTCGACCGTGCTGCCCACCAGCAACACCGGCCCGGACGCTGCCGCGCGCAGCCGGTCGCGGCTCGCCAGCAGGCGCGCCAGCGCGTCGGGCTGCAGCATGGTGTCGTCGTTGAGCCAGAGGTAGTCGTCGAAGCCGGTGCGCAGCGCGGTCTCGAAGGCGCGGTGCATGCCGCGACACCAGAACAGCGCGCCCTCGGCGGGATCCGGCCGGATCACCGTCGCCCACGGGAACAGGCCGCGCACCGCCTCGGCCGTGCCGTCGGAACTGCCGTCGTCGACCAGCACCGCGGACAGCCGAACGTCCCCGAGGCCGGTGCTCGCCGCGAGCGCGTGCAGGCACATGAGCGTCTTGTCGCGCCGGTTGAAGCAGGCCAGCAGCGCGCACAGGCGACGCGGCGCGGGAACGGACGGCGGATCGGCGGGGGGGAGAGTCATGCTGTTGTCACTCCGATGCGCTCACGACCAGTTCCAGCGCAGTCCCTGGCGCACGGCCGGGCGTGCCGCCGCGGCCGCCGCGCGCTCGACCCGCTCGTGCCCGGCCACGTAGGCGATGCACAACCCGAGGACGACGCTCTGCAGGTAGTCGGTCCCGTACGGCACGTAGTACGCGAGCTGCATCAGGAGCAGCGCGAGCAGCACCTCGGCCACCGGATCGCCCGTCGCGCTGGCGCAGCGCCGATACAGACCGCGCGCGACGTACCAGACGACGGCCAGGAATGCGAACAGGCCGGCCAGACCCAGGTTGAACAGCGTCTGCACGTAGTGGTTGTGCGCGAAGTAGCCGATCTTGTGCTCGCCGCCGTGGATCTTGTCCTGGACGTAGCGCGTGGCGTCCGAGCCGAAGCTCTGCCCGAACACGAGCGAGCGTGGACCGCCCGCCGCCCAGAGCTTGATCAGGCCTTGCCAGTTGTCGAACCGCTCGCCCACCGTTCCATCGCCCTCGACGCCCCGCTCCGCCGAGCTCGCGACCTGGTCGGTGACCCCCGACAGCTGGCTGCTGAAGGCCATGGGCAGCGCGGTGACCGTCACGATGCCCGCGAGCAGCAGGACCTGGCCCAGCTTCGATCCGCTGCGCGAGCGCGCGACGAACAGCCCCGCCATCACGCCGACGAGCACCGCGAGCCAGACGGAACGATGTTGCAGCGCGAGCACGCCGGCCAGCGTCAGCGGCGCGATGAAGCGCGCCGCCAACGCACCGCGGCCGAACGACGCAAACAGCAATCCGGCGATGAAGACCTGGCCGAGCGCGAGCGCCTCGTACGAGCGGATCACCCGGATCGCGCCGTCCACGTTGTAGTTGCCCTCCGGCGGCAGCAGGTCGGGAATCGGCGTGTAGTAGACGATCCAGCGGTACACGCAGATGCCCAGCAACAGCAGCGCCAGCCACACCATCAGGTTCAGCAGGATCCTGACGCGCCCGGCATCCACCGGGAAGCTCATCGCGTAGCTGCCGGCCGCGATCGAATAGAAATACAGGCGCGCCTGCACGCCGGCGCCGGACCCGAAGCTGACGATGCCCGAGCCCAGGCTGAAGGCGAAGGCCAGCACGTAGAGGCTCCATGCCCAGTGCCAGCGCGGCACGTCGCGTGCGGTAAGGAGCCTCAGCATCGCGATGGCACCGATGAACAGCAGCGCCAGGTCGGTGTAGTAGACCGTGATCCCCAGCTCGAGGCCGCCGACCTGCATCCACAAGGCCTCGATGGCGTACATGCCGACGATCACCGCCATCCCGGCTCCCAGGCGCGAATAGCACAGAACGCCCAACGCGGGCAGCAGCAGGCCCAGCGCCAGCGCCACGGCAAACGGCGCGACGTTCAGGATGGCGAAGAGGATTGCTTGCATGGCGCGACCGGCAGCACTTCAACAGCCGCCCGGCGGGCCCGGGACCCGGGACACGATGCAGCTCATGCCGACCTCCTCGCGGCGGCCGCCCGCACGATCGTCGCCGGATTTCCCGCGACGATCGCGAACGCCGGAACGGATCGCGTGACGACCGCGCCCGCGCCGACAGTCGCCCCGTTGCCGATGCGCACGCCCTTGAGGATCACGGCCCGGGCGCCGATGAAGACGTCGTCGCCGATGTGCACAGGCGAGCATCCGGCATGCTCCCGGCCCATCTGGCGCTGCCCCGGATCGATCGAGTGGAAGTCGGTGTCGGCGACCAGCACGTCGGCGCCGATCAGGCAGCGCTCGCCGATGCGCACGGAGACCGCCGCGCAGAATGAACCGCCGCTGATGCCGGTTCCGCGCCCGATGTCCAGCACCGCGCCGGCACGCAGCGTGCGCAGCACCACGGGATGGGCGACGCCGAGCGCCGTCCAGCGCGAGGCGGAGCACAACACGACATCGTCGCCGATGACGATGCGCGAGCCCTCGTTGCGGGACACGATAGGCAACCCCATCGTCTTCGCGCTTGCGGACACCTCCACGCCGGCATGCCGCAGCCGCCATCGGCCCAGCGCCGCCGTGACGAGCTGCGCGAGCTTGTCCTCGGCGCGCGCCGGCAGCCTGCCCCAGTTCATGCCGCCACCCCCGCCCGGGCCGCCGCCAGCACCGCCTCGTACTCGCGCTCGTACTGCACCGCCACGGCGCTCGGGCTGAACCAGGCCCGCATGCGGTCGCGGCCGCGCCCGGCGCGCGCACGCGCGCCGGCCGGATCGAGCAGCAGCGCGAGCATCGCATCGGCCATCGCCTCCGGCCGCGTGACGTCCACCAGTTCGCCGCCATCGCCGACGACCCAGGGCACGGCACCGCTGTGGCGACCGGCCACCACCGGCATTCCGGCCGACATCGCCTCGGCCAGCACGGCGCCGAAGGATTCCTCGAGCGCGGGATGCAGCATCAGGCTGCCCGCCGCCATCGCGTCGAGAACTTCGTCATGCGACACCGCGCCGTGGAAGCACGCGCGCCCCGGCATGCCGAGCGCACGCCAGGAATGCCACGCGGGGCCGCCCTGTTCCGTGCCGCGTCCGTACAGATGCAACTCCACGCCAGGCAGGCGCTGGCGCAGCAGCGCATAGGCGCGCAGGCCCGCATCGCCGTTCTTGCGCGTGCCCCAGCCGTTGCAGACCATCAGCACGCGCAGGCGCGCCGAACGGGCCGCGGGCCCTGCGGCTTGCGGACGGTCGGAGATCGGGTTGCCGACCACCTGCACCGGTGACCGGCACAGGGCGCGCAACTGCTCCACCATGTACGGCGAGACGGTCGTCACGCGCGTGGCGTTGCGCAGCACATGCCAGGCCATCGCCGCGCGCAGCCAGCGGTAGGCGCCATGCCGGAAGTCGCGCTCGAAGCGGGCGACGGCGATCGGGGAGTCGTGGCAGGTCACCAGATGCGGCAACCCGGTTCGCAGCGCGGCCCACGCGAACTCGTAGGCCCAGTGGGCGTGGATCACGTCGGGGCGAACCGATTCGATGGCGGCCTGCAGCCCGCGGCGTTCGAACGCGTACAGGTCGATGATGCGCCCCGGACGCCGCCCGTTGGGCGGCCAGGCGCGACGCCGCGCGGGCACGAGGTGCAGCGAGAACGCGGATCCGTTCGCGACGACGCGCGCGTCGTCGCTCAGCGGCAGGTCGCTCGACAGCGTGAACGCGGAGACGCGGTGGCCGCGCCGGAGCAGTTCGCGGATGATGGTCGCGAGCAGCGGCGCGCCTTCGCAGCCCGCGGGCAGCGGCGTACCGCCCGCGTCGAGCAACGCACGCACGTCGCGCGTGGCGATGGGGCCGGCGATTCCGATGTGCATGGCGTCAGACCGTCGTGACGAGCGGCTCGTCGTGGCGCTCGTGCGCGCCAGCCGCTCCCTCGAACAGCTGCTCGCGGATGGCGGTGACGACGTCGCGATAGACCCGGGTGGCATTGAGACGCTCCCGCGCATAGTCCAGGCCTTGCTGACCGATCTCCACCAGTTGCTCGCGCGGCAGGCTCAGCAGCCAGTCGGCGGCGTCGAGCGCCTCGGCCGGGCTGTGCACGAAGAAGACGCCGCGCGCGTCGCGCAACACATGCTCGAAGCCGCGCTGGTGGTTGGTGACGTGCGGAACGCCGGCGGCCAGGCTGATGGGAAGACGGTCGGAGAAATAGAAGGGGATCTCGTCGAACTGGCTCCAGTTCATCGAGATCCACGCCGAGCGGATGACCGTCTCCTGCTGGTTGAACGCGATCGGGCCGCGGCAGTACGGCTCGCCGCGCCAGCCTTGCCCGGCACCGTACACCGCGAAGCGGTCGCCGTGGGCGCGGTGCATCAGGCGTGCCGTCGTCTTGCGGCTGCGTCCCCCCGGCATGAACAGGAACGGAATGCGCTTCAGGCACGTGAGGTTGGCGATCATCACGGCGTCGAGCGGGCGCGTCGTCGCGGGCGCGCCGCCGCGCGCGAAGCGTTCGTCGTCGAACGACTCCGGCGCGAACAGCACCCGGCGCGCGCCGGCGCGACGCACCGCAGCGGAGAAATAGCCCAGGCCCTTGACGACGGCGAGGTCGGTCTCCGCAAGCGCCGCCTTCATCACCGGGTCGACCGGCTTGATGAAGCGGCCGTAGGGATCGGGATCGTGCCAGACGAAGCGCGGCCGCGACGCGACGCTCTTCAGGCGCCGGATGTAGGCGCTGTCCACCGGATAGCTGCCGTTCAGGTGCTGGAAGAAGATCACGTCGGGCTGGAACGCCTCGACGGCCGCATGCAGGCGTTCGAGGGCCTGCGCATGGCTGCTTGCCCGCGTGCGCTCGACCAGATACGAATAGACCATGTAGGCCGAGAAGACGCCTTGGGCGTGCAGCAGCCCGAACGCCTTGCGCGGCCCGACCTGGTCACCCTCGACGGCTTCGTTGGGCACGTAGAAGAAGCGCAGCCGCTTCATGGCAGTGCCGCCCTCGGATGGATGACGGCCATCACGCGCAGGTGCCAGCGGCGCGCGGCCTCGAACCGCTGCAGCGGTGGATAGTGCGCGAATCGGACAGCCAGCGCCAGCAACGCGGCGGCGAACGCCGCGCTGCCGGCCAGGAACTCGAGCGGCACGCGTGCGAGCAATGGAATGTCGCCCGCGGTGGCCAGCGCCTGCGTGGCGGCAATGGTGAACCAGATCGCGGCGCCGACGGCTGCCAGCAACACCAGCAGGCGACCCAGCGCGGCGAGCGGTATCTCCAGCAGGAGGCCGACCAGGCGAAGCCCGGCCGCGAGCCGCACCGCCTCGGTGGCGACGACCGCCCAGGCCACGCCCTCGAGTTGCCAGCGCGCGAGCGCCAGCACCAGGGCGACCTTCAGCGCGAGCACGAGCGACTGCAGCCGCAGCTTCGGGCCGAGGGCGGCGAGCGCGTCGAGCGTCACGCCGCACGCCACGAACATGAAGGTCGGCGGGACCGCCAGTGCGAGGACGGCCACCAGCGGCACGATGCCGATCCACTTCGCGCCTAGCAGCAGCGGCACGACGTCGCTCGCGCCGGCCGCCACGCCGCAGGCCATCGCGGTGCTGAACAGGCCCACGCACAGCAGCAGCATCTGGAAGCCGTCGGCCAGGCGCCGGCGATCCTGCTGCAGGCCCGCCAGCGCGGGGAACAGCACCTTGTTGACGGCGCTCACGCCAAGCTCGACGGGCAGGTTGGTGACCGCGCCGGCGCGATTGAGCAGTCCGAGCTCGCCCTTGCCGAACATCCGGCCGACGATCAGGGTCTCGATGTTGCCGCCCAGGAACTCGACGAAACCGATCAGCGAATAGCGCGATCCGAAGGACCACAGCCTGGCCGCCGCCTCGCGCCGCAGCGGCCAGCCCAGCGGATAGCGCAGCGAGGAGAAGCCGAGTACCAGCACCAGCGCCTGCTGGCTGAGCGTGGCCAGCACCAGGCTCCAGACGCCCAGGCCGCGCAGCGCGCAGGCGATCCCGACGACGCCATACCCCAGCACGTAAGCGGCGACCTCGATCGCATTGCCCCGCTTGAAGCGCGCCGCCCGGCGCAGCAGGGCCATCGGCAGGCTGCCCACCGCCACCAGCGGCAGCGACAGGCCCAGCACCGCGACCAGCGACGAGAGCTCGACCGCGTGGAACGCGCGTGCGATCAGCGGCGACGCCAGCGCCGTCGCGCCTGCGAAGACGCCGCCCAGCAGCAAGGCCATCGCCAGCGCGGCGGTGGTGTCCTCGGCCTCGATGGCCGGCCGCTGGATCAGGGCCTGGGCGAAACCCAGCTGCGAGAAATAGCCGGCGAAGCGCAACGCGATCGAGGCCATTGCCATCAGGCCGAACACGGACGGGTCGAGCAGGCGTGCCAGCACGGCCATGAACACGATCTGGCAGACGGCCGACAAGGCGGTCGCGAACGTCGACCAGCCCAGGCCCGACAGGATCTGCTGCGCGTTCACGGGGCGTCCTCGTCCTGGCCGAGGATGCGCCTGCGGAAGCCGGGCGCCAGCGATGCGAGCATGTCACTCAGGAAGGCGTCCTGCTGCGCCCAGGCGCGCGGCCCGTCGTCGTCGATCGAGGAGACGCGCACGAGCAGGCCGTCGGGCACGTGGCCCGTCAGGCCGTACTTCAGCAACGCGAGCCGATGGCCGTAGCCGAAGGAGGCCACGGTGCGGCCGATCACCAGCCAGTAGGTGATCGGCTCGTTGCGAGCGCCCGAGCCGGCGACCAGGCGCTTGACCTGCAGCGCCTGCCGCTCGTAGCGGAACGTCGTCTCGCGGGTGTCGCTCCGCAAGGCGAAGCCCTGCGACGGATAGCAGATCTCCGGCCGATGCAGGTCCATGCCCTGGTTGCGCCGGCCGCCGTAGGCCACCGACAGCATCACCCGATACCCCTGCCCGTTCACATAGGTGCGCGACAAGGTCTGGTCGTAGCTCTCGGCGATCGCCTTGCGGACGTCCGCGCCCGGCTCCACGGGAATCACGCTGGGGTCGACGCGCCAGGCGCCGAAGGCCCCCGGGAACAGCGTGTCGATGGGAGCCGCCTCGGTCATGCCCTCGATGCCCGCGCGCGGCACCATCGCCAGCGCGGCGGCGCTGGCGGCCAGCGATGCCGCCAGGATGGCGAGCGCCTTGCGTCGCTGCGCGATCATCGCCGGCTCCTCGGTCGGATCGCGAGCCCGATCAGCCGGTCCGCCGGCACGATCAACGCCAGCGCCACGCAGAACAGCAAAATGCCGGCGAACCCGTGCAGGAAGCCGCGCCCGGCGGCGTCGCCCAGGTGATAGGTCACCAACACCAGCGCGATGACGCGCACGACGTTCGCGCAGAACGCGATCGGCACCAGCAGCAGCGACAGCGCCAGGTCGTGCAGGCGCGACGGGTGGCGCACGATGCCGAGGTAGAGGATGCCGACTGCCTCGAGCGAGAACATCGATGTCAGCCCCGCGCATGCATCCGCCACGAGGATCAGGTACGGGCCGACGTTGAGGATCACGCCGGTGCGGCTGATCGGGTAGCCCCAGGAAAACAGCAGTTCGGAGGCGACGTAGGAGACGCCGGCCTTCAGCGGGCCAGTGATCGCGGCCACCAGCGGACCGGGCAGCGGAACCATGAAGACCAGGAACGCGATCGGGAACCAGGTCAGCCGCAGCCCGGCCCATCCTTTGAACAGCAGCAGCACGCCGGAGAACACCACCATCTGCGAGCCGACCTCGAAGATCCAGATCGACTGCGACCTGCCGACGACATAGAGCAGCAGCCCGACCGCGAGGACGACGCCGCCCGCCCCGTTGCGCGGCGCCGCGGGCAGCGCGGCGACGGCTGCGCGCCGTTCGTACAGCAGCCACAGGCTTGCGCAAAGCATCAGCGGCCCCTGGCTCTGGTCGGCGCTCTGCCAGATCGACGTCGCCAGGCTCCAGTACGTGGGCAGGTACAGCAACGCCAGGGCTGCGAGCACGAGGCCCAGCACCACGCGATCGCTCCCCGCGGGCACGGCGGCCCGATCGCGCAGGCCCGCCGAGATGTCCGTGGGAGCGTCAGCGAACTCCACGTCAATGCTCGTTGAGGACGAAACCGAACGAATGCGTGGAGGTGTCGCGCAGGGACGCCACGAGTTCGATCATCGACGCCATGCAGGTCTGCCCGACCCGCGCCACCGAGACGAAGGCGCCGCTCCGCGCCGCGATCACGCCCGCGTCGGCCCCGACGATCGCCGACGGCGAATCGATGATGACGTGATCGAACTTGCCCAGCAGTTCCTTGATCAGCAATTCGAACGCGGGCGACTCGAGCAGTTCGAGCGGATTCGGCGGTGCAACGCCGACCGGCAGCACGAACAGGCTGGGCAGGTCCGTGACCGGCGCCAGCACGCGCGCGGACAAGCGTCCGGCCAGGATGCTGCTGAGGCCACGCGAGTTGTCGATGCCGAAGACCCTGTGCAGGCGCGGCGAACGCATGTCGCCGTCGATCAGGAGCGTGCGGCGTCCCAGCTGACTGAACGCGATCGCGAGGTTGGCGGCGAAGAAGGTCTTGCCGTCGCCGCTGTCGGCGCTGACCACGGCCACCGCGCGCCGTTGCTGATCCTGCGCGGCACGCCGGATCAGCTGGCTGCGGATGCTGCGGAAGGTCTCCGAGACGCTGGAGAACGGTGTCGTGGCCGTCACCAGTTCCGGGTCGAACTGCTTGCGGCCCTTGAGCGCGTAGGGATAGTGGAATTGCCGGCTGAGCGCCCACAGCACGTCGTGGCTGTCGACCAGGTTCAGCGCCACCGCAGCCTCGCCGAACAGCATGCCTTGCTCGCGCTGGTGAGCCAGGATGGCCTCGATCTGGTCCGCATCCAGCCGGTGCGTCTCGCGGAAGATCTCGCCGATCGGGATCTCGCGGACCACGGACTCGGCGGCCTCCTGACCGCCCGTGGCCGGCGTCTGCTGGAGGTCGGGCAGCGCCGCCCTGGCAGAACGGAACGCGGCGTCGATGCCGTCACCCGCCAGCGCAGGAACGGACTTCCCGGGCTTGCCCTCGCTGACCTGGAGACGGCCGAACAGGCGCCCGCTCGGCTTGCGCGCCAGAGTTCCCAGCAGCGGCGTGTCGAGCGCCAGAACGACGTCGGACGCCGAACGAACGCGCCGGTCGAACAGCTCCATCAACATCGCCATGCCCACCGCCAGCAGAGTCCCGGCAAACAGCGACAGCAGCATGTTGAGCGTTGTGCGCGGCGACGACGGTTTGATCGGTTCGGACGCCGGGTTCAGCACATACAGGTTGGTCTGCGTCGTGCGGCTCTCGAGTTCGGTCTGGTTGGCGCGCACGGTCACGGCATCGTAGGCCCGCTGCGCGGCATCGATGTCGGCCGCCAACGCGGCGATCTGGTCGTGCGACTCCTTCAGGTGCAGCACCTTGACGCGCTGCGCGTCGATCGCCGCCTTCATCTGCGCGATCCGCGTGTCGTTGATGGAGTTGCTGACCGTGACGCCACCGCTGATGCTGGCGACTTCCCTGTCGATGCGTGCGCGGGTCTCCTCGATGTTGGCCTTCAGTCCCGCGATCATCGGATTGCTCTCGCCGAGGCGCTGCCGCGCTTCCTCCAGCGAGGCTTCCTGGCGCGACAGGTCCACCTTCAGATTGCTGACCAGCTGGCTGGTGATCACGTCCTGGATCTGGCCGGGCGACGACTTGGCCTGCGCCTCGCGGCCCTTGGACTCGGCACCGAGCCCCTGCAGCACCACCATCTCGCTGGAAAGCTCGTTCAGCCGCGCGTTCTCGACGTCGAGCCGATCATCGGTGCCGACAATGCCGGTGTCGCGCTGGTAGGCGGTGAGCTTGGCACGCGCCCGTTCGACATTGGCGCGCAGCTGCGCCTCGCGTTCCTCGAAGAACTTGCCGTATTGCTTGGCCGGGTCGACGCGCAGCTCGAGGCTGACGTCGATGTAGGCCTGCGCATAGGCATTGGCGAGTGCGGTCGCGAACTTCGGATCGGCCGCCTTGTAGTTGATCGTGATGACGTTCGAGTCGCGCGACGGCTTCACGTCGAGGCTCTTGCGCAGCAGGTCCGCGACCCAGCTCTCGAAGTTGCCCTTGCCTTCGGTCGCGCTGCGCCACTGTTCGCGCATCTGCGCCGACTCGTTGAGCCTGAGCATGCGCACGACCTGCTGCGACACGCGATCGCTCTGGATCATATCGACCTGCGTCGCCATGTAGGCCGGCGTGCTCAGGCTCGGGTAGAAGATTCCCGCGATCGGATCGGGCGACTTGACGTCAGCCAGCACCGCGACCGTGGATGTGTAGCTCTTCGGCCAGAGCGCGTTGACCACCGCCGTGACGGCGACGACGAGGCCGAGCACCAGCAGCATCGCCTTCCAGCGGGCCCGAAGAATCGAAACGAACTGGACGAGTGTCATGAATGTCGAGCCATGGTTGACGCGTACGACGGCGGACGGAAACGCGGCGCGCGAAAGGGGCGGGCGGCGGGCGTTTCGCCAGCTACCTGAGATTGACCGAGGCGGCGGGCGCTGACAGGGCGACCGTGGATGCCGTCGCGGCGGGCGCGCTCGCGGCCAGGTCGGCGTACTTGCCGAAATACGCGACCTTCGCGCCGGCCTGCAGCGAGGCCATCTCCTTCTGCACGGCCTGTCGCCGGCCCTGCGTGACGAGGTAGGTCGTGATGGCGGGGCGCGCCTGGTCCATCGTCAGGGGGGCGTCCAGCGTGCCGCTGAGGAACAGCATGCGCATGCCGCCCTCGTTGCCGACGATGAGACCCTGCCCCGGCGCGAGCGCGGCGACGCGCTTGAGGAGCGCCATCGGCACGTTCTCGGCGGCGAGCGTCGTCTGCTTGCCGCGGGTCGGGATCTGCTTGTCCTTGAGGTAGGCGCCCATCTCGGCAGGCGACTTGAACGTCATCAGCTTCGCCTCGACTTCCTTCGCCTGCGCGGGCGGCACATCCACGGCGATTTCCTGGAAGTTGTAGACGCGACGCTTCGCGAACAGGTCGGGGTTCTGGTCGTAGTAGTCCTGGATGTCCTTGTCCGACGGCTTGGCCGCGCCGTCGGCGATGCGGTTCAGGTAGGCACCTACGATCAGCTCGCGTTTCGCGGATTCGATGCTCTGGACGACACGCTCGTCGCGATCGAGCTTCAGGTCGCGCGCCTTCTGCAGCACGATCGTCTGTTCGACCAGCGTCGCGACGGCCTTTCGGCTTGCGCCCTCGACCTGTTCGGGCCGCATGCCGGCCTGCTGCTCGAGTGCGTGATTGACCTGTGTCTCGGTGATCTCGTCGCTGCCGACCGAGGCCACCACCTGCGACCCGCCGGCGCCGGAGTTGCCGCAGGCCGTGAGCGTCGAGGCCGCCACCAGCATCAACGCGCCGGCGACCCGGCGAGGCATCGCATCGATCGTGCCGTTCATCATGTCAAGAAGCCCTCTCGGCGCGTGCGCCATCAACCTGTTCTTCGCGTGCATCCGACCGGCCCGCGACGTCGCGATCGACGCCGGTCCGCGCAGCGCACCACCCCTGGAATGCTGCGAAGTCTAGGTACGCGGTGTGACAAATCAAACGCTCGCGAAGACCGCTCCATCCGCGCATCGCGCCTCTCGGTCCCGGCGTCGGAGATGGTGCTCAGAGGGACGGCATCCGAATGGATCGCACGTCCGACCCGGTCCGCAATAGGCCGATCGGACTACTCGAAAGAAATCGCCGCCGCGTTGGTCTCATCGGACTATCCAAGGAGCCCTCCGGATCGGCTTTGCGGGTCACAAGCGATCGTTATCGTGGCTTCACCAAATCGGGGGATGTCATGGGCCGCGCAGTGGATGCGAACGACGCCGATCCCACCGATCACGAGGAGTAAACACTATGCTTTCGCTCACCGACGCCCCCTTGCTCTCGATGGCTGGCGACATCCGCTTCGATGTCGTCGTTCCCGAGCACGCCATGCGGCGCAAGGTCAAGCCGCTTCGTGCTTGGTCGCGGCAGGTGCGCCAGGGGCTGGGACTGCGGGGCCCCGCGCACGCGCTGCTGGCCGACGCCCATGGCGTCTGGGCCTGGTCGCCTGCCGACTGCTTCGCCGCGGCGACCCGCCACGCCGGCCTGCGCGAATGGATGCGCGCGAACCCGGGGGCCGACGTGCGGCTCTGGGTCTCGGGCGACCTGACCCGCGACATCGAGGACGTCACGACGCTGCCGGGCCGCGACGACGCCGGCCTGCGCTCGCACGCTCGCCAGGCCTTCGTCGACCAGCACGGCGACGCCGCCGCGAGCTGGCCGCTGGCCACCTGGCGCAACGACGTGTCGCTGGGCGTGGTCGCGCTCGCCGGCATCGACCTCGACGCGGCGCGCCGCCATGGGGCGCAGAGCGGCGTGCGCATCCGCTCGGTCGCGCCGTGGTGGCACCACGCGTTCCTGGAGGCGCGCTGCTGCGTGCCCAGCCTCGTGCAGGCGAAACGCGCGCACCTTTGCGTCGTCGAGGGCCGTGCCGCGGCCTGGATCTCGCTGACCAACGGCGTCATGCGGCACCTGCGCCGCTGCATGCTCGAGGAGGCGAGCGTCGAATCGCTGTGCGCGGCCATGGCACGCATGCGCGCGGACGATGTGGGCGACGACATCCCCACCGTCGTGCTGGGCCACGGCCTGGGCGACGGCGGCGACACAAGCCGGCTCGACGCGCTGGTGTTGGGCCGTCTCGACGGCGAGCAGCCGCCGCAGTGGCTGCGTCCCGCGACGCAGCTCGAGGTGCATTGATGCCGTCGCTCCGGTGCTCGGGAAGAGCGCCGGAAACCCGGCTCTTTTCCGGGGCGATTCCGCTCAAGTCGGGACGCGAAACGTTCGATGACACGGCAGGCCCGCGCGACACGCGCGGGCCTGCCGCTTCCGCCAGGCCTCTCGCGCGGCGATCCGATCGTCCGCGCCGATGCGACACCTCCACGTTCCCGAATCCCGGCTCGTCCGTGCCGCCATCGCGATCCTGTGCGCCGGCCTCGTCGCCTGCGGCGGTGGGGGCGGCGAGAGCAGCACCCCCGACAAGAGCGTCGACGCCTCGCCACCGTCCAGCGGCAGCAGCGCGCCGTCCGGGGGCAGCGTGATAGCCTCCGCGCCGACGACTTCCGGCACCGCGTCGGTCAGCATTGCCACTGCGGTGGGCACGGCGCGCGCGCTGAGCGCCTCCGCGCAGTTGTCACTGGGCTTGCCAGCGATGCCCGTCGCCGCGCCCGCGCTGAGCTTCGCGGCGCACCGCCTGTTCCATGTCGACAGCGCGAACGGAAGCGATGCGAACGACGGGCTGTCCGCGACGACGGGCAACGGCAGCGGGCCGTGGCAGACGCTCGCCCGTCTCGTGTCGGCCGGCCTCGCCGCGGGAGACCGGGTCGAGCTCGCGTGCGGCGGCATCTGGCACGAGACCTTGACCTTGCCCGCCGACGGCGCCGCCGGTTCACCGATCGTCGTCGCACAACCCGCTGCGGGCTGCGGCACCCTGCCGGCGATCGACGGCAGTGTCGCCATCGCGGCGTCGGCCTGGACGCCCTACCAGGGACACATCTACAAGGCGCCGCTGAGCGCGACGCCGCTGCAGCTGTTCGCGAGCACCGGCAACTTCACCGTTGCGCACTTTCCGAACGACGCCGACGTCGCCGCCGATCCCGGGTCGCCCTGGCTGGCGCTTGCGGCAGACAGCGCCGGCGCCGTGTTGACGACCGGCGCCGACTTCGCGCTGCCGGCCGGCGTCACGCTCGACACGACCGCCCGCGTGCACGTGCGCACCAACGCTTACGTGATCGACGAATCCAGCGTCTCGGCCTTCGACGGCAAGCACATCACGATGTCCCAGGCGCCCACCTACCCCGTGAGCAGCGGCTGGGGATATTTCCTGACCGGGCAACTCTGGATGCTGCGTGCGCCGGGCGAGTGGTGGTACGACGCGAACGCACGGCAGATCTACGCATGGATGCCCGATTCATCCGCGCCGACGACCGCGCTCGCTGCCAGCACGCTCGCCAAGGGCATCGACCTGCAGGGCCGCAGCCATGTCGTCATCGACGGCATCGCGGTGCACGGTGTGGGGCTGGGCGTCGATGCGCGCGGCACGACCGATGTGTCGCTGCGCAACATGCTCGTCGAGGACATCGCCGACGTCGGCATCGACGTGGCCGGCAGCAGCGCCGACGACATCGAGAGCAACGGCGTCGCGCGCACCGGCGGCGATGCGGTGACCGGCTGGGGCGGCGCGATGAGTCCGCTGCTCAACGACGCGACGGGGCTCACGGCGCGCAACAACGTCATCCGCGACAGCGGCGTACTGATGAACGGCGACGAGGCGCTGAGCCTGCCGCGCCGCTCGCTGGCCGCGCTGTTCATCGGCGGCAACGCGACGGCGACGGGCAACGCGATCGTCAACAGCGGCTACATCGGCATCCTCGCGCAAGCCGGCTCGACGGTCTCGGACAACTTCGTCTACGGCGCCTGCAGCGTGCAGGACGACTGCGGCGCGATCTACGCGAACGGCGCCTACAACGGCTCGCAGATCGTCGGCAACACGGTGGTGCACTCGCGCGGCGACCTCTTCGGCCAGCCGGTGGGCAACCGGGCCACCTCCGCGCAGGGCATCTACATCGACGACAAGGGCTCGGACATGCTGATCCGGGCCAACACGGTGATCGACGCCGACTTCGGGCTCCAGCTGCACAACGCGGCGCGCAACACCGTGCAGTCGAACCGGCTGTTCGCGAACCGGAACGGGCAGCTCTGGATGCAGGAGAACACCAACCAGCTCGATCCCGCCGGCGACATGAGCGCCAACATCATCAGCGACAACGAGATCGCGCCGATATCGCCGTCGGCCGGCGGCCTGGTGCTGGCCACGAGCTTCGCGAGCACCGCCCGCTTCGGCAGCTTCACCGGCAACCGCTTCTACGATCGCATGGCCTCGTGGGTGGCCATCGACAGTACGGCATCCAGCAGCCTCGGCATCGCTTTCCCCGACTGGACCGGCTCCACGGGCCACGGTTCGACGCAGCCCGCCGACGTGCAGGGCGCGGCGGTCAGCCAGGCCGGCTACGCCGTCTACGCGCCCAGCGGCGGCAACCTCGTCTCCAACGGCACGCTCGCCACCGACAGCACGGGCTGGAGCAGCTGGAACGCCAGCGGCGCGACGGGACAGGCGACGCGTGCCGCGTGCCCGGCCGGCGCGTGCCTGCAGTACGTTGCCGGGGGCTCGCCCGGCGTCCTGTCGTCGCCGGGCTTCGCCCTGCAGCAAGGCGCCTGGTACCGCCTCACCGTCGATGTCTCGACGCAGACCGACAACCAGGTGGTGCCGCTCATCGTGCGCGTCGGCTCGGGCGACTACGCCTTGGTCAGCGACCGGCCGCTCGCGTTCGGGGGCCAGCGAGCGTGGACCCGCCACGCCGTCGTCTTCCAGGCGACACGCACCGTGCCGGGCACTGGCGCCCGTGTCGACTTCGACGGCATCGTCGCGGGACAATCGATCGCCATCGCGAACCTGGAGATCGTGCAGGTCCTTCCCAGCACGATCGCTCAGAGCTCCTCCATCGTCGTGAACGCCTCGGCTGTGCCGCTCAGCGCGAGCTGTCCCTTCGCGGCCAGCCCCTCCTCGCTGTGCTCGCAGTCCTTCGATCTCGCCACCGCGCAGCCCGTGAGCTGGCCACTGACGGTCCCCGCGCGCTCGGCGGTGATCGTCTACGTCCAGGATCCGGCGCTCGTCGACAGCGACGGCGACGGCATTCCCGATGCGTTCGACAAGTGCCCCGGCACGAGGGCCGGGGTCGCGGTGAATGCCTCGGGCTGCGCGCTGACGCTGCAGTAGCCCATCCGGCCGCCTGGATCGCCTGGTGCGTCGTCGATCAGCACGACGATGTGCTTGACGTCCTTCAGCGTGCCCGTGTCGCGCCGGTTCGAATTCGTCGTCATGGGTGCTCCTGATGCGAGGGGGGCGCTCCCCCACCCCCTAGGCTGGCCTTGCGCCAACCTGTACGGCCACGGCGCGCCATGCCCGCGCGACACGGATTCGTCACAGGGGCTCCACATGATCGGGAATGGTCGACAGCAGCGCGGCATCACGCCACGGGCCATCCACCGCCCAACGACAATCCTGGAGCCAGACAGCCATGAAGAAACTCGTTCTCGCGACGTGCATCGCCGCCTTTTTCGCAGCGGGGGCCGCGCAGGCGGGCCAGGGCCGCGTGCCCGAAGGCATCCCCTCGCTCGACCACGTCTTCGTGATCATGATGGAGAACCACGCCTACGCGCAGGTCGCCGGCAACCCGCAGGCGCCGTTCATCAACGCGCTGATGGCCAAGGCCAACGTCGCGAAGAACTACTACGCGATCGCGCATCCGAGCCTCACGAACTACCTCGAGGTCGTCGGTGGATCCAACTTCAACAACCTGTCCGACCAGTACCCCGACTGGCACAACACGGCCTGCATCCCCAACATCGCCCCGGGCCGCCCGACCAACACCGACAGCCCGAGCACGGGCCTGCTGTGCCCGATCGGCGGCGCCCGCGGCACCGACGCGCCCACGCCCGCGCTGGACCTCACGATGAACGAGACCTCCGCGCCGCCGCTGACCAACATCGACGGCACGAGGTCCATCGCCTCGGGCACCAACATCGACGGCATCACCATCGCCGACCAGCTCGTTCGCGCCGGCAAGTCGTGGAAGAGCTACCAGGAAGGCCTGCCCCTGAGCGGCGCCGACGGCGTCAACGTGAGCGACGGCTTCTACAGCATCGGCGGCAAGAACGCCGCCGGCGTGTCCGTCACCAGCGACTTCGCCGCGCTGGCCACGGCGGGCAATCCGGTGAGCGCCGCCAACGTCGTGTACCTGTACGCGGTCAAGCACAACCCGTTCGCGTACTTCGCGTCCGTGCAGGAGGGGCGCGAGCCCGAGCTGAGCCTGCGCCGCGTCGCCTCGTTCGACGGCGAGCACGGCCTGTACGCCGACCTGAAGGCCAGCAGCGTGCCCAACTTCGCGTTCATCGCGCCCAACCAGTGCGAGGACATGCACGGCCGCGGCAACGGCACCGCCTTCTGCAACTACGACGCGGACGACAACGGCACGCAGACCGGCCTGAACCCGTCGCTGATCCTGCAGGGCGACCTCGCCGTGCAGCGCATCGTCACCGCGATCAAGGCCTCGCGCGTGTGGGCCGAGAAGCGCAGCGCCATCGTCGTGCTGTGGGACGAGAACGACTACAGCACCCGCACGTCCAACCAGGTGGTGGCGATCGTCGACACGAACTACGGCCAGCACCGTGTGGCGAGTTCGAGGTACTACGACCACTACTCGCTGACCCGGACGCTGGACGCGGCCTTCAACCTGCCCTGCCTCAACCACGCCTGCGACACCGGCGTGGAAGTGATGTCCGACCTGTTCAAGTGACGGCTCGAACGGAAAGCGGTTCCGCCCGATGAGTCGGGCGCGCCTCGGCTTGGCCTCGGCGCTGCTCGCCGCGTCCGCGCAGGCGGTCGCGGCGCCCGCGTTCGATCCGCGCAGTACCGCCGCCGCGCCCTGCGGCGTCGGCGTGCCCGAGCCCGGCCACGAGATGCCCGAGCTGCTGGCCGAACGGAACGGCGCCACGCTCACGGTGCGCCAGGACGGCGGCCGCCTCTGCTACGTGGCGGGCGACATCGCGGACGCGCCGGTGATCCGCACCCGCCAGGGCGCCGATCTCGTGCTGACGCTGCGCAACGAGATCGTCGACCCGGCCGCGATCGAGGCCGTGATGACGCCGGGCACGCTCAAGACCGCCAACGTCGCGGTGCCCGAAGCAGCGGGCTACTACAGGGTGATGCCCGGCATGCATCACGCGGCCACCGGCGCCACCAACCTGCACGTGCACGGCTTCGCGGTGCCGCCCGTGGCGCCGCAGGACGACGTGATGACCGTCTGCACCGATCCGGCGGTCGGCCCGGCCACCTGCGGCCGACGCCAGTTCACGTATCGCTACCGGATCCCCGCCGGCATGCCCGAGGGCCTCTACTGGTACCACCCGCACGTGCATGGGGAGGTGCAGGCGCAGATGCTCATGGGGTTGACCGGCGCCATCGTCGTCGAAGGCCCGGAACACGACGCGCGCCGCGCCGCGGGCGTCGTCGAGCGCGTGCTGGTGGTGCGCCAGACGCAGGACCAGGACGCCGGCAAGACGCCCGCCGCGTCGATGACCGCGGCGCCCGCGGGCCCGTCCTCGCCGGCGCACGGCCGGGCCGTCGCGGACACGGTGGACACCGCGCACGAGCTGCTGTGCGCCTCCAACGCCGGCATCGACCAGATCAGCCTGAACGGCACGCCCGTGCCGGTCGGGGACGCGCCCGACGCCGCGCTGGCGCGCCTGGAGATCGCCGCCGGCACGCGGCAATTCTGGCAACTGCTGAACGCGGCCACCGATGCCTTCCTGAGCCTGTCGCTGGTGGACGAGCAGGGCCGCGCGTTGCCGCTGCAGGTGGCGGCGCGCGACGGCAGCCCGCTGTCGGACGATGCGGGCCGGCGCCTGCTGCCGGCGCCCACGGCCGAGGCGCAGGCCGTGCCGCCCGGCGGACGCATCGAGTTCTGGGTGGCGGCCCCGCCGCCCGGCACGAAGGCCTGGCTGGTGACGCATGCCATCGACACGGGCTGCGCCGGGGATCGCCTGCCCGAACGCCGGCTGGCGCGGGTGGTCGCCGGCGATCCGGCGGGCACGACGACCGCCGCGATCCCGGCGCCATCTCCCGCCGCGGCGCCCGGCGTGTTCTCCGGCGTCCTGTCGCACAAGGTGGATCGCCGCCGCGTGATCGCGATGGCCGAGTACCCGCGGCCCGGCACCGCCGACCAGACCGATTTCTACATCTTCGAGCGCAAGCCCGGCGCCGTCCTGCGCACCTACATGATGGGCGACGGGCCCGCGATCGTCGCGAAGGCCGGCAGCACCGAGGAATGGGTCATCGAGAACTGGACGAACGAGCTGCACACCTTCCACATCCACCAGCTGCATTTCCGCGTGCTGGAGGTCGACGGCAGGCCCTCCGCCGCCCCCGAGCTGCTGGACGTCGTGGAGGTGCCGTACGCGACCGCCACGGGTTTCCACAGCAAGAAAGGCCCGGTGCGCCCCGGCCGCGTGCGCCTCCGCATGAGCTTCCCGGCCGAACTGGCGGGCGACATTCCGTTCCATTGCCACCTGGTCGATCACGAGGACAACGGGATGATGGCCGTGCTGCGCGTGGTCGGGCCCGGCTTGCGTTCACGGCCGATGGGCGTACGCTTGCCAGCCGACACCCGGCCCGCCCGGCCACAACGCTGAGAAATGGAGAGACTCATGAGCACCCATCGCATCGCCGTCGTCGTCGGCAGCCTTCGCCGCGACTCCCTCAATCGCCAGCTGGCGAACGGGCTGGCCAGGCTCGCGCCGGCGGACTTCGCGTTCACGCACGTCGAGATCGGCGACCTTCCCCTCTATGACCAGGACGACGACGCCAACCAGTCGGCGCCCGTGAAGCGCCTGAAGGCCGAGATCCAGGCGGCCTCCGGGCTGCTGTTCGTGACGCCCGAGTACAACCGCTCGATGCCCGGCGTGCTGAAGAATGCGATCGACCAGGCTTCGCGCCCCTATGGCCAGAGCGCGTGGACGGGCAAGCCGGCCGGGGTGATCGGCATCTCCGTCGGCGTCATCGGCACGGCGCTCGCGCAGCAGCACCTGCGCAACGTCCTGGCCTACCTCGACGTCCCCGTGCTGGGCCAGCCCGAGGCGTTCATCCATGCCCATGCGGGCCTGTTCGAGGCGGACGGCAGCATCGGCGCCGCCAGCAAGACCTTCCTGCAGGGCTGGATGGACAAGTACGTGGCGTGGGTGAAATCGCACGCGGGCTGACGCGCGCGAAGACAGCTTGCGGTCAGCATGGCCTCGGCCGCGAGGGCCCGGCGCCGTTGACACCCTCGAGTCGAGGGAAGACGATGGGACGTCCGCTTCGGTGTCCTGAAGCAAGGGCTCCCGGCCGGGCGCCGCACTGCCTTCCGAAAGGGGGTCCGCCTTGAAGGTCGCGTTGATCGGAGTGACGGGAAGAATGGGATCCCGTCTGCTGGCAGAGTTGCTGGCCCGCGGCCACGTGGTCACGGGGATCGCGCACACGGCGGCCCCCATCGAGGCCACGCGATCGTTGTCGATCGAGATCGCCGACGCGCGCGACGCGGGCGCGCTCGCTCCGGTGCTCGTCGGCCACGACGCGGTCATCAGCGCGGCACGTTTTGTCTCGTCCGATGCCGACGCGCTGATCGCGGCGACCAAGCAGGCGCATGTCCCGCGGCTGCTGGTGGTGGGAGGCGCGGGCAGCCTTGAAGTGGCGCCCGGCCAGGCCTTGGTGGATTCGCCGGGATTCCCGCAGGCCTACCGCGAGGAAGCGCAGGCCGGGCGTGCGTTTCTCGCCGTCCTGCGCGCCGAGAAGACGCTGGACTGGACGTTCCTGTCGCCATCGGCGGATTTCGCCCCGGGTTTCCGCACCGGGCATTTCAGGCTCGGGACGGACGCCCTGCTGGTCGATGCCCACGGGCGCAGCTGGATCTCGATGGAAGACTTCGCGGTGGCCTTCGTCGACGAACTCGAGCGGCCGCAACACCATCGCGCGCGCTTCACGGCGGGTTATTGAAGTCGAAGAGCAGCATCTGGATTCGTCCGGTCGCCCCGACGCGTCGATCACGGTCGCGCGATCGCGTGCCGGCGGCGTGTCCTCGACGCTGGCCGGATCGACAATGACGAACGCATTTGTCAAATGCAACCTGCTTCAGGAGACGCCAGATGTCCGAACCCAAGAAATTCGCCTCCCAGGCCGACCTCGAAGAGAAGAAGGTCACCTTCAGCCAGCTCAGCGAGCACGCCTGGGCCTACACGGCCGAAGGCGATCCGAACACGGGCATCGTCATCGGCGACGATGCGGTGCTGGTGGCCGACACGCAGGCCACGCCGGCCATGGCCGCCGACGTGATCAGCCGCATCCGGGAAGTGACCGACAAGCCGATCCGCTACGTGGTGCTCACGCACTACCACGCGGTGCGCGTGCTGGGCGCGAGCGCCTACGGTGCGCAGCAGATCCTTGCCAGCGAGGACACGTACGACCTGATCGTGGAACGCGGCGAAGCCGACAAGGCCAGCGAGATCGGGCGCTTCCCGCGACTGTTCAGCAACGTCGAGACGGTGCCGCCCGGCATGACCTGGCCGACGATGACCTTCAAGGGGAAGATGACGTTGTGGCTGGGCAAGGTGGAGGTTCAACTGCTGCAGCTCGGGCGCGGTCACACGAAGGGCGACACCGTGGTGTGGCTGCCGCGGGATCGAACGCTGCTGAGCGGCGACCTGGTGGAGTTCGATGCCACGCCCTATGCCGGCGACGCCTACTTCAAGGATTGGCCGCGGACGCTCGAGAACGTGGCGGCGCTCAAGCCGCTCGCGCTGGTGCCCGGACGCGGCCCCGCCCTGGAAGGCGAGGCCCGGGTGGCGGACGGACTGCGGTCGACGGCCGCATTCATCGCCGACGTGCGCAGCAGCGTCGAGGCCGGCGTCGCGGCGGGCAAGGACCTGAACGCGGTCTACAAGGACACCTTCGCCAGGCTCAAGCCCAAGTACGGTCACTGGGTGATCTTCGACCACTGCATGCCGTTCGACGTCACGCGCTGCTTCGACGAAGTGACGCAACACGCCGACCCGCGCATCTGGACCGCCGAGCGCGATCGCCAGATGTGGGAAACGCTGGAAGGCTGAGACGCCCGGACCACGGACGCACCCGCCGAGGCGCGCGGAGACAAGCATGCGATTGAACGAACTCGCCCGTCACAAGGGCGCCGCGGTCGACTACCGGAAGCTGGTGTTCGACTACGCGCGCAGCGCCGACCAGGCGGCGCCCGAGCCGGTGCGCCGGCCCGTGGCGATCGTCGGCGCCGGCCCCGTGGGACTGTCGCTGGCCATCGACCTGGCCCAGCGCGGCGTCCCGGTCGTCCTGCTGGACAACGACGACACCCTGTCGACCGGCTCGCGCGCCATCTGCTTCGCCAAGCGCACGCTGGAGATCTTCGACCGGCTGGGTTGCGGCGATCGGATGGCCGGCAAAGGGGTGTCCTGGAACCTCGGCAAGGTCTTCTTCCGCAACGAGCAGGTCTACAGCTTCGACCTGCTGCCGGAGGAAGGCCATGCCCGTCCGGCCTTCGTCAACCTGCAGCAGTACTACGTCGAAGGGTTCCTGGCCGAGAGGGCGGCGGAGCTGTCCCTGATCGACGTTCGATGGCGGAACGCGGTCACCGGCGTGGAGCAGCACGACGATCATGTCCTGCTCACCATCGAGACGCCCGATGGCCCTTACCGGCTCGCCGCCGGCTACGTGGCCGCATGCGACGGCAGTCGATCCACGCTCCGGCGCGCGCTCGGGCTGGAGTCGAAGGGGCGGACGTTCCGCGATCGCTTCCTGATCGCCGACGTCCGCATGAAGCATGAGGCGTCCGCGGAACGCTGGTTCTGGTTCGACCCGGAATTCCATCCCGGCCAGAGCGTGCTGCTGCACCGCCAGCCGGACGGCGTCTGGCGCATCGATTTCCAGCTGGGTTGGGACGCCGACCCGGAAGAGGAGAAGAAGCCGGAAAGAATCCTGCCGCGCGTGAAGGCGCTGCTCGCGCACTCCGCGATGAAGGACGTCGAATTCGAGCTGGAATGGGCCAGCGTCTACACGTTCTCGTGCCAGCGCATGGACGACTTCCGGCACGGCCGCATCCTCTTTGCCGGCGACGCCGCGCACGGGGTCTCGCCGTTCGGCGCGCGTGGCGCCAACTCGGGCGTGCAGGACGCGGACAACCTGGCCTGGAAGCTCGCCGCCGTCCTTCGGAGCGGCGCGCCCGACGCATTGCTCGACACCTACGCCGCGGAGCGCGAATACGCGGCCGACGAGAACATCCGCCATTCGACGCGGGCCACCGACTTCATCACGCCGAAGAGCGACATCAGCCGCCTGTTCCGGGACGCCGTGCTCACGCTCGCCAGGACGCAGCCCTTCGCACGCACGCTCGTCAACAGCGGCCGGCTCTCGGTGCCGTCGACGCTGCATGGCTCGGCGCTCAACACGCCCGACAGCGACGACTTCCAGGGCCCGATGGTGCCTGGCGCGCCGGCCGCGGACGCGCCGGTCGAGCTCCGCGATGGCCGCTCCGCATGGCTGCTCCAGCAACTGGGGCAGGGCTTCAACTTGATCGTCGCCAGGCCGCAAGCCGGCGACCTGGCGCGGCTCGACGGCCACGGGTTCGACGTGAAGGTGCTCACCGTGCAGGTCGACGGCGCGGACCTGCGCGATCCCGCCGGCCTGCTCGCCCGGCGCTACGACCTGCAGCCAGGCACCGTCTACCTGCTGCGTCCGGACCAGCACGTCTGCGCTCGCTGGCGCGCGGCCGACGCCGATCTCGTCGGGCGCGCGATCCGCCGCGCATCGGCCATTGCCTGAGGACACCCCCATGCCACTGATCACCTCGCCGCACCTGGATGCACCCGACGATTTCTACGAAGCGTTGATCGACGCGCATCGCGACCTGCCGACGGCCGAGAGCCACGCGCTGAACGCGCGTCTCGTGCTGCTGCTCGCCAACCACATCGGCTCGCTCGACGTCCTGCGCCAGGCGCTGCTGGCGGCCCGCGCGGAGGCCCTTCGACCGAGCCTCGCGCCTTGATACGGTACTGGGTATCGATCCCGCTGGCGCAGCGTCGGAAACGCCGGTTCCGACGCGTGTCTTCGCGGCTCTCACCTACAATCGCGCCGCTCCGGCATTCGCCGGCGCATCGTCACTCCAGTAGAAGAGAACTCATGGCAACTGCTAAGAAGACCCCCGCTCCCGTCGTCAAGAAGGCCGTCAAGGTCGCTGCGCCGGCCAAGACCACCAAGGCGAAGGCCGCTCCCGCCAAGGCCGTGAAGGCTGCTCCGGCGAAGGCCGTGAAGGCCGCCAAGGCCGCCCCGGCCAAGGTCGCGAAGGCCGCTCCGGCCGCGCTCAAGCCGCTGAAGACGGCGTTCAACAAGTCCAGCCTCGCGGCCCACGTCGCCGAGCAATCGGGCGTCGACGCGAAGTCGGTCAAGTCGGTGCTGGCCGCCCTCGAAGGCGCCATCCTGGCATCGGTCAACAAGAAGGGCCTCGGCTCCTTCACGCTGCCGGGCCTGCTCAAGGTCGTCGTGCACAACGTGCCGGCCAAGAAGAAGCGCATGGGCAAGGACCCGTTCACCGGCGTCGAGCGCATGTTCGCTGCCAAGCCCGCGACCGTGAAGATCAAGACGCGCGCGCTGAAGAAGCTGAAGGACGCCGCGCTCTAAAGCGCTGTTTCCAGGCGGGCGCGTTGCCCGCCCCAAATGCAAAGAGCCGCGACATGCGGCTCTTTTCGTTGGGCGGACGCGCGGCTCAGCGCTTCTGGTCGCCGAACATCCCGTCGATGCTGATGAACTCGGTCAGGCTGTCCGAGAAGTCCTTCAGCGCGCCCGGGGCCATCGCGGCCGCGAGCTTCTCGGTGCGCGCGTCGGGCTGCGAATGCCCGGCATGGGTATGGCGATCGCCGTGGCGGCGGCGCAGCACCTGCTCGACGCGGCGGCGCAGCAGCACCAGGCCAGGGCCGTAGCCATCGAGGTCGAACGCGTCCAGCGCCTGGGCGGCATGGCGCAGCACGGCGGCGGGCACGTCGTCGATGCCGTGTTCGCCGTTCTTCATCAGGGCGCGCTCGAGCAAGGCGAGCGACGGCAGGCGCGGGTGGCGGCCGACCTCGCCGCCCAGCATCCCGCGCAGGTTCGCGCACACCTCGGAAACCTCGGCGGCCGTCATCGAGGGCAGCTCGCCCCGGGTCTTGCGGCGCGGCGCCGCGTCGCCGGCGGCGTGGACGCCGGCCTTGCGTTGCGGCGGCCCCAGCACGAAATGCCAGTCGAAGCCCCGGCGCTCGAGCCGGATCGGCTGCGTCAACAGGCTGCGAAGGCGTACGAAGACGCCACTGGCGGGCGGAGGAGAAGACTTGCTCGGAGCCATGCGGGAGGGGAGCATGCTGAGGCTGGTGGTGTGCGGTGTCATGCAGGCCGATTGCAACGATACAACATCAAGGGAGGCATCGGGGCGGGAGGACCGCCTTCCTCGATTCATCGTCATTCTCGCGGTCCAGTGAACCCGGGAGAGGTATGAAATTGCAAGGCATCGTTACGGCCGGGCTGGCGCCGCGGCCGGCGGCTCGGCGTGCAGCACGTCCTTGACGCCACCGGCCTGGAGCTGGCGCACGCTCTTGTCGCCGCCCGGGGCATCGGTCACCAGCACGTCCACGGCGCTGGTCGCGCAGATCTGCATGCGGCTGGTCCGGCCCAGCTTGCTGCGGTCGGCCAGCACGACGCGCCGGCGCGCGTGCTCCAGCATCGCCCGGGCGACGGCGGCCTCGTGCCACAGGTAGTCCATCGCGCCGGCGCGGGCGTCGATGCCCACCGGCGAGACGATGGCCAGGTCCAGGTGGTAGCGGCCGATCTCGGCCACCGTCTGGTCGCCGTAGGTGGCCGGCAGCTCCTGCGCGATGCGCCCGCCCAGCAGCACCACGTCGAGCCGGGCGTTGCCGGCCAGGTCGGAGGCGATGCGCACCGAGTTCGTGATGATCTGGATGTCCTGGCGCGCCAGCAGCGCCTGCGCCAGCGCCTGGGTGGTGGAGCCGGCGTCGATGAAGCACGACATGCCGGCCTCGATCAGCGTGGCCGCGGCGCGCGCGATGGCGTGCTTCTCGAGGCGATGCAGCACCTCGCGCTCGCCGTAGCTCGGCTCGACGGGCACGCTCTGGGGAATCGCGCCGCCGTGCACCCGGCTCAGCTTGCCGGACAGCTCCAGCTCGATCAGGTCGCGCCGGATGGTCTCCTTGGAGACGCCCAGTTCGGCGGAAAAGGTCTCTGTCGTCAAACGCTGCCGTTCGTTGAGCAGCGCAACGATACGGGAGTGTCTCTCATGGGCCCACATGGATCTCAAGTCTCCTGGCGCTCGACGTTTCGTCATTGTTTGCGTGGATCATCCGCAGGATTCCCCACGAAAACCAGCACGCAAGATGCCTTTCGACTGTGACAGCACGTGGATTTCCTTGCGTCGCAGTTGGGTTTCTGTTGTTTTCTGTTGGATTTAGTTGTTTTGTCATCAACCGTCGAGATAGTGGCGACGTCGCGCTGCCGAGCAGCGCCCCGTTTCCCACCATCACGAAGGTTCCCCATGGCTCGCATCCACACCCTTTCCGCGCTGGCGACCGCCGCCGCGCTCGCCTGCGCCGCCACGGCCCAGGCCCAGACCGTGGCCGCCATCGCGGCCCCCGCCGCCGCCGCCTCCGCATCGGGCGACACCCAGACCGTGACCATCGCCCAGGGCCGCGGCCAGGTGCGCTCGGTCCTGGGCCTGGACGCCAAGGAGTTCACCGAAGCGCCCGCCGGCACCAGCCCGCTGGTGACCGTGTCGCGCCTGCCGGGCGTGAACTTCCAGTCGGCCGACCCGCTGGGCAACTACGAGTGGTCGACGCGCTTCACGGTGCGCTCGTTCTCGCAGAACCAGCTGGGCTTCACGCTGGACAACGTGCCGCTGGGCGACATGTCGTACGGCAACTTCAACGGCCTGCACATCAGCCGCGCGATCTCGTCCGAGAACGTCGGCCACGCGTCCCTCTCGCAAGGCTCGGGCTCGCTGGACACCGCGTCGTCCAGCAACCTCGGCGGCACGATCCAGTTCTATTCGCGCGCACCCGAGGACAAGTTCGGCCTCGACGTCCGCGAGACCCTGGGCAGCGACGCCGAGCACCGCAGCTACGCCCGCGTGGACACCGGCGACTCGGTCTTCGGCCGCATCTCGCTGAGCTTCACCGACCAGGACGCCGAGAAGTGGAAGGGCGAAGGCCACCAGCGCCAGCAGCAGTTCAACCTCGGCTACCTCGCGACCTGGGGCACGAGCCGCCTGAGCGCCTTCGTGAACACGTCCAAGCGCCGCGAGATCGACTACCAGGACATGTCCAAGGAGATGATCGGCCGCCTGGGCTACAAGTGGGACAACTTCTTCCCCAACACCGCCGCCGCCGTCAACGCCGCCAACACGCTGTGCGGCAACAACGGCACCACGTACGTCACGCAGTGCGACGACGCGTACTACGCCGGATCGGGCCTGCGCGACGACACGCTGATGGGCAGCACGTTCGAGACGCGCGCCTGGGACAAGCTGCACATGGCGCTCACGCTGTACGGCCACACCAACAAGGGAGAGGGCCTCTGGTACACGCCCTACGTGCCGTCGCCCAACGGCGTGAACGTGTCGGTGCGCACCACCGAATACAACATCAGCCGCAGTGGCGAGATCGCCAACTTCGACTACGAGCTGTTCAGCGCCAACACGCTGAAGTTCGGCCTCTGGCACGAAGACAACAACTTCAACCAGGCGCGCCGCTTCTACGCCGTCGCCTCGGCCACGTCGTTCCCGTCGCCGTACAACTTCCTGAGCAACCCGTTCTTCACGCAGTGGCAGGACACGTTCAAGACGACGACCAACCAGTACTGGCTGTCCGACGACTGGGACGTCACCGACGCGCTGACCGTCACCGCCGGCTTCAAGGGCCTGCACGTGACGACCGACGGCACGGCCCAGATCGGCACCATGCCCTCTGGCACCATCGAATCGAAGAAGAACTTCCTGCCGCAGGTCGGCGCGAACTTCAAGCTGTCGAACACCGACGAACTGTTCGCCTCGTACTCGAAGAACATGCGCGCGTTCCAGGCCTCGGCCACCGGCACGTCGCCGTTCGCCACCACCGTGGCCGGCTTCAACGCGATCAAGAGCTCGCTCAAGCCCGAGACCTCGGACGACTTCGAAGCCGGCTGGCGTACCCACCACCAGCTCTACGAAGCGACGCTGGCGGCCTACCTCGTCAACTTCCACGACCGCCTGCTGGCCGTGCAGCAAGGCGCCGGCATCGTGGGCAACCCGGCGGTGCTGTCCAACGTCGGCGGCGTGCGCAGCTACGGCCTGGAGGCCTCGCTGTCGTTCCGCCTGATGCCGGGCCTATCCTGGACCAACAGCCTCAGCGAGGGCCGTTCGACGTACCAGGACAACGTCGTCAGCAACAACGTGCCGGTCGACATCAAGGGCAAGCACGTGGTCGACGCGCCCGACACGATGCTCAAGTCCATCCTCGGCTACGACAACGGCAGCCTGTTCGGCGACCTGGGCGCGGACTTCATGTCCACGCGCTACTACAGCTACACCAACGACGCGTCGGTGCCGTCGCGCCTGCTGATGAATGCCAGCGCCGGCTACCGCTTCCCGGCCTTCGGCATGGTCAAGCAGAGCAGCGTCCAGCTGAACGTCACCAACCTGACCGACCGCAAGTACATCTCCACGCTCGGCTCGAACGGCTTCGTCAACAGCGACCCGGGCGGCACCGCGCAGACGCTGCTGCCCGGCGCGCCGCGCGAGTGGACGCTGACGTTCGCCGCGAAGTTCTGAGCGTCTCCAACCGCTCCGGCGCGCGGTCTTCAAGGGCTGCGCGCCTCGTGCATTCCAGCCTGAAAGGAAACGTCCCATGATCAATCGACGTCACGCCACCGCCCTGCTCGCCGCGGCCGCCCTGCCCGTTCGCGCGCAAGGCCCGCAGCCCGCGCTGAAGGACCTGGAGCGCCTCGCCCGCGCCGAAGGCAAGCTGGCCAGCGTGGGCATGCCCGACGACTGGGCCAACTGGCGCGGCACCTGGGCCGACCTGGCCAAGCTCTACGGCATCGCCCACGTCGACTCCGACATGAGCAGCGCCGAGGAGATCGCCAAGATCGAGGCCGAGAAGGCCAATGCCAGCGTGGACATCGGCGACGTCGGCTTCGAGTTCGGCGCCATCGCGAAGGCGCGCGGCGTGACGCAGCCCTACAAGCCCACGACGTGGGCGCAGGTGCCCGACTGGGCCAAGGACGCCGACGGCCACTGGGCCCTCGCCTACACCGGCACCATCGCGTTCGCCGTGAACACGAAGCGCGTGAAGGCCGTGCCGCGCAGCTGGAAGGCGCTGTTCGAAGCTAACGCCCGCGTGCTGATCGGCGAGGTGGGCCGCGCCGCGCAGGCCAACGCCGGCGTGCTGTCGGCGGCCATCGCGCTGGGCGGCGACGAGACGCACCTCGCGCCCGCGTTGGCCGCGTTCGCGCCGCTCGCGAAGCAGCATCGCCTGGTGATGACCAACGCGTCGCCCGCGCTGATGGAACGCGGCGAGGCCGACGTGTTCGTGATGTGGGACTTCAACGCGCTGTCGTACCGCGACAAGATTCCCAACGCGGCCGACTACGAGATCCTGATCCCGTCCGACGGCTCGGTCACCAGCGGCTACACCACCATCATCAACAGGAACGCGCCACATCCCAACGCCGCGATGCTGGCGCGCGAGTACATCTTCTCCGACGCCGGCCAGATCCAGCTCGCACGCGGCAACGCGCGCCCGATCCGCGCCGACAGCCTCGCGCTGCCCGAGGACGTGCGCCGGAAGCTGGTCGACGGCAAGCAGTACGCGAAGGCGCGCGCGGTGCGGCCGGCGGTCTGGAGCGAAGAGGTCAAGAAGCTGCCACGCGCCTGGCAGCGCGACGTGATGGACGCCTGATCATGAATCGCCTCGCCGTGATCCTCGTCGACGGCCTGCGCGCCGACACCGCGCGCCGCTGCATGGGCTATCTCCTCGCGCTGGAGGAGGCCGGCCGCGCGCGCTGGGCCACGCTCACCTGCGAGCTGCCCAGCCTGTCGCGCCCGCTGTACGCCACCGTGATCGGCGGGCGGCGTCCGGTGGACCACGGCATCCTGTCCAACGACCACGTGGGCGTGCACCTGGACGACACGCTGTTCGACGACGTGGCCGCGCGCGGCGGCCGCAGCGCCGTGGCCGCGTACGACTGGTTCTGGGAGCTGCTCGCGGGCGAGCGCTTCGCGCCCGCGCGCCACCGCACGGCCGCGTGCGCGAGCCGCGGCGTGGTGGCCGGCAGCTGGTACTTCGAGGACGAGTACCCCGACTCGCACCTGCTGGCCGACGCGGAAGACCTGCGCACGCGCCATGCGCCCGACCTGCTGTTCGTGCATCCGATGGGCCTGGACAACGCCGGCCACGTGCACGGCGGCGGTTCGTCGGCCTACGACCTGGCGGCGCGCAAGCTGGACATGAACCTCGCGCTGCTGCTGCCGCATTGGTTGGCCGACGGCTACGACATCGTCGTCACCAGCGACCACGGCATGAGCGCCGACCGCATGCACGGCGGCGGCGCGATCGAGGAACGCGCCGTGCCCTTCGTGTGGCTGCCCAGCCGCGGCGACGCCACGCAGGCGCCGACGCACTGGCCGGCGAACCAGCTCGAGATCCGCCGCTTCCTCGTCGAGCGGATGGCCGCGCCGCGATGAACCTGTCCAAGCGCGCCGCCTGGATCGCCGCCGCCCCGCTGCTGGCCATCGTGGCGCTGGCGGTGGTGCTGCCGTTCGCGTGGCGCAGCGCCGGCTTCGTGGCCGACTGCGCGCGCGGCAACGAATGCGCGCTGCGCGATCTGGTGGCCGACAGCTACTACCTCAAGGCGATCGTCAACACCGCGTGGATCTCGGCGCTGTCGACGCTGGTCGCGCTGGCCGTCGGCGGCGCGGCCTCGGTGGCGCTCGCGGAACATCCGTCCTGGCGCCGCGCGAGCTCGGTGCTCGCCAACCTCGGCGCCAACTTCGCGGGCGTGCCGCTGGCGCTGGCGCTGACGCTGCTGTTCGGCGTGCAGGGCGTGCTGCGGCAGGCGCTCGCGGGCGCGGGCATCGCGCTGCCGTTCGACCTCGAAGGCAACGCCGGCCTGTTCGTGGCCTACCTGTGCTTCCAGGTGCCGCTGGCCACGCTGATGCTGGCGCAGCCGGTGCAGATGCTCGAAGGCGGACTGATGGACGCGGCGGCGACGCTGGGCGCGAGCCCGGCGCACTTCTGGCGCCGCGTGGGCCTGCCGCTGCTGCTGCCCAGCCTCGTCGAGGTGGGCAGCCTGCTGTTCGCCAACGCCGCGGCCGCCTACGCCACGCCGTTCGCGCTGTCGGGCACGTCGGCCAACGTGCTGGCGGTGCGCATCGCGGCGCTGGTCAGCGGCGACATCTTCTCGAACCCGGGCCTGTCGTCGCTGCTGGCCCTGCTGATGTTCGTGCTGCTGGTGTTGGTCATAGGCGGCGCCAACCTGTTCGCCAGGTGGCTGCGGGGGCGCGACGCATGAGCGCCCGCCCGGCCGCTCCGAAGGGCGCTCGCGCCGCAGCACGCAGTGCGGAGGCTTCCTCATGAAGTTCCCGTGGTCGCGCCTCGCGCTGTTCACGATGCTCGTGCTGGCCCTGCTGCCGCCGCTGGCGGTGCTGCTGTACGCGTTCTCCACGCGCTGGGATCGCAGCCTGCTGCCCGAAGGCGCCACCTGGGCCTGGATGGCCGAGACGGTGCGTGCGCCGCGCGTGCAGGCGGCCGTGGTGCAGACGCTCGCGCTGTCGCTGGCCAGCGCGCTGCTGACGCTGCTGGTGGGCGGCACCGCCACGATCGTCGCACGCCTCGTGTCGCCGCGCGTCACGGCGCTGCTGGACGCGCTGTCGCTGCTGCCCTACGCGATCCCGCCCGTGGTGATCGCCATCGGCGCGCTGGAGCTGTTCGTCGGCCGCTGGGGCGGCTGGCTGGACCTGCGCGTCGTCTACGTGCTGGTGGTCTCGCCGCTGCTGTTTCCGCTGCTGCACAAGACGCTGGCCGCCGCGATGCGCCAGCTGGACGTCGCGCCCCTGATGGAGGCCGCGCACACGCTGGGCGCCAGCGACGGCTACGTGCTGCGCCGCGTGCTGCTGCCGTTGCTGGCGCCGGCGCTGGTGGCCGGCCTGCTGCTGTGCTGGGTGACGGCGGCGATGGAGTTCGCGATCGCCAACCTGTTGCTGGGCGGCTCGATCGAGATGCTGCAGCCGCTGATGAACGGCATGCGCAACGTCAACGGACATCTGTCGGCCGCGCTGGTGGGCCTGAGTTTCGCGGTGGTCGCCGCGATGGGAATGATGGTGGAAGGACTGATTGCATGGAACACCCGCAGGAACTCGTCGTCCGACAGGCCGCGCTGACGCTGGGCGGCCGCGCGATCCTGCGCGACGTCGACCTGGCGCTCGCGCGCGGCGAGGTCGTCGCGCTGCTGGGCGCGTCCGGCTGCGGCAAGACGACCTTGCTGCGCGCGATCGCGGGGCTGGCCGCGCTGGACGGCGGCAGCATCGCCATCGGCGGACGCGACGTCACGAGCGCGAGCGCGCAGCAGCGCGGCGTGGGCGTCGTGTTCCAGCACTACGCGCTGTTTCCCAACCTGTCGGTGGTGGAGAACGTGAAGTTCGGACTGCTGGCCGAGGGCGTGGCCCAGGCGACGGCGACCGAACGCGCCGACGCGCTGCTGCGGCTCGTGGAGCTGGAGGCGCATCGCGACAGCCGCCCCGCGCGCCTGTCCGGGGGCCAGCGCCAGCGCGTGGCGCTCGCGCGCGCCCTCGCGCGCAAGCCCTCGCTGCTGCTGATGGACGAGCCGTTCTCGGCGCTCGACGAATCCTTTCGCATCCCGTTGCGGCGCTCGTTCCGCGGCCTGCAGCGCCAGTTGCGGCAGACCTGCCTGGTCGTCACGCACGACCGCGCCGAGGCCTTCGAGCTGGCCGACCGCGTGGCGGTGATGTTCGACGGCCGCATCGCGCAGTGCGACACGCCCGCCGCGTTGTGGCGCCAGCCGGCCACGCGGCAGGTGGCCACCTTCCTGGGGGCGTTCAACCTGATCGCCGCGGCGACGGCGCCGGGCACGCTGCGGCGCGACGCCGGCTGGTGGGCGATGCCGCAGGATGCCCTGAGCCTGCGCGGCGAGGCCGGCGGCCTGGTGCTTCGCGCCCAGGTCGTGGAGAGCTGGGTGGGGCAGCAGCGCGCGAGCGTGGAGCTTCGGACGGAGGCCGGCGATCTCGTGACGGTGTCGCACGACCTGGGCAAACCCGCGTTGGCCGCGGGCGACAGCGTCGACCTGTTCGCCGACCCCGCCGTGCTCCAATACCTGCCCACCTGAAATCCGACTCTGCCGATGCCATCCGACGACCGTCGCGACTTCCTCCGCCAGGCCCTGCTCGGTGCCGGCCTCACCGCCGCCGGCGCGCTGCCGCCCGTGATCCGCCAGGCGCTCGCGATTCCCGCGCGCCGCGAGACGGGCACGCTGCAGGACGTGAAGCACATCGTGATCCTGATGCAGGAGAACCGCAGCTTCGACCACTACTTCGGCATGCTCAAGGGCGTGTGCGGCTTCGGCGATCCGCGGCCCGCCACGCTGCCGAACGGCCAGGACGTCTGGCGCCAGCCGGCGCCCGGCGGCGAGCTGCTGCCGTTCCGGCCCGACGCGCCGCACCTGGGCCTGCAGTTCATGGTGGGCACGCCGCACGACTGGCCCACCACGCAGCGCGCCTGGAACGAGGGCCGCTCCGACCAGTGGATCGCCGCCAAGGGCCCCAACACGATGGCGCACTTCGCGCGCGCCGACATCCCGTTCCACTACGCGCTGGCCGACGCGTTCACCGTGTGCGACGCGTACCACTGCTCGCTGCTGGGCCCCACCGACCCGAACCGCTACCACCTGTGGACGGGCTGCACCGGCAACGACGGGAGCGCGAACGCGCCGGTCATCACCAACGCCGAGGCCGGCTACTCGTGGACGACCTGGCCCGAGAAGCTGGAGGCCGCGGGCGTCAGCTGGAAGATCTACCAGGACGTCGGCGACGGCCTGGACAAGGCCGGCAACTGGGGCTGCGCGGACAACGCCTACATCGGCAACTACGGCGACAACTCGCTGCTGTACTTCAACCAGTACCGCAACGCGCAGCCCGGCTCGCCGCTGTACGACAAGGCGCGCACCGGCACGCACGTCGCGGCCGACCCGAAGCAGACGCTGTTCGACATCCTGAAGGCCGACTGCGCCGCCGGCACGCTGCCGTCGGTGTCGTGGATCGTCGCGCCCGAGGCCTACAGCGAGCACCCGAACTGGCCCGCGAACTACGGCGCCTGGTACATCGCGCAGGTGCTGGAGGCGCTCACGGCCGACCCGGCGCTGTGGAGCCAGACGGCGCTGTTCATCACCTACGACGAGAACGACGGCTTCTTCGACCACGTGGTGCCGCCCACGCCCGCGGCCACGCCGGCGCAGGGCCTGTCCACCGTCGACACGGCGCGCGAGCACTTCCCCGGCGACGCCAACTACGCCGCCGGCCCGTACGGCCTCGGCCAGCGCGTGCCCATGCTCGTGGTCTCGCCGTGGACGCGCGGCGGCTGGGTCTGCTCCGAGGTGTTCGACCACACCTCGCTGATCCGCTTCGTCGAGCGCCGCTTCGGCCTGGCGCCCGAGACCAACATCAGCCCGTGGCGGCGCGCAATCACGGGCGACCTGGTGTCGGCCTTCAACTTCGCCGACCCGAACGCGTCCCTGGCGCCGCTGCCCTCGACCACCGCCTTCGTGCCGCCCGATGCCGACCGCCATCCCGACTGGGTGCCGGCGCCGGCCAGGCCGCAGGCGATGCCGCGGCAGGAGCGCGGGCTGCGGCCGTCGCGGGCGCTGCCCTACGACTTCGACGTGGCCGGCCGCTTCGACGCGGAACGCCAGCGCTTCCACCTCGCGCTCGCCAACGTCGGCACGGCCGGCGCGGTGTTCCGCGTGAGCGCGACCGGCTCGAACGCCGCGCCGCGCAGCTACACGGTGGAGGCCGGCAAGCGGCTCGAGGACGAGGTGGCCATCGACACGGGCGACGTCGTCGTGACGGGCCCGGGCGCGTTCCATCGCCGCTTCCGCCACGACCCCGCGGTGGCGGTCCACGCCCGCGGCCTGCACCGGCGCGGCCGCGGCGGCGAGCTCGCGCTGACGCTGGCCAACCATGGCACGGCGCCGGTGCGCCTGGCGGTGCAGGCCACGGCCTATCCGAAAGCCGCGGCGCGCCGCTGCACGCTGGCGCCCGGGCAGAGCCGGACCCTGGCGTGGAGCGTGAAGGACAGCGCCGGCTGGTACGACCTGAGCGTCACCGCGGACGGCAGCGACGCCTTCCTGTGCCGGCTCGCGGGTCGCGTGGAGACCGGCCACCCCCGCACCAGCGATCCGGCGACGGCCTGACCCGGGCGCCGCGCGCGACGGCCTTCTCAGGTCTTGAACGCGGCGATGGCCTCGCCGAGGCGCTGGCCTTGCTGCTGCAGGCTGGCGGCCGCGGCGGCGCTCTGCTCGACGAGCGCGGAGTTCTGGTGCGTGACGTCGTTGATGCGGGCGATCGACTGATCGAGTCGGGCGATGTCGCTCGACTGCGTCTCCGTCGCGCTGAAGATTCCCTGGATCAGCGCCGTCACCTCGTCGGCGCGCACCACCATGTCCTGCATCGTGCTGCCGGCGTCGCGCACCAGGCCCGTGCCCTCCTGCACCACCTCGACGGAACTGGCGATCAGCGACTTGATCTCGCGCGCCGACTGGGCCGAGCGCTGCGCCAGGCTGCGCACCTCCGAGGCGACGACGGCGAATCCGCGGCCTTGTTCACCGGCGCGGGCGGCCTCGACCGCGGCGTTCAACGCCAGGATGTTGGTCTGGAAGGCAATGCCGTCGATCACGCCGACGATCTCCGAGATGCGCGACGACGACTGGCTGATGCGGCCCATCGTCTCGATCACGCGGCTCGTGACCTCGCCGCCGCGGCGCGCGACGGCGGACGCGTCGTTCGCCACCTGGGCGGCGCGACGCGCGGCCTCGGCGTTGCCGTCGACGTTGGCCGCCATCAGCGAGATCGCCTGCGCCGTCTCCAGCAGGTCGCTCGCCTGCTGTTCGGTGCGATTGGACAGGTGCATGCTGCCGCCGGCGATCTCCGACGACGCGTTGCCCATCGAATGGACGCCGTCGCGCACCTGGATGACGAGGTCGCGCAGTCCGGTCTGCATGTCGTTGAGCGCCGCGGTGAGCCGCCCCACCTCGTCCTGGCTGCTGGCCGGCAGGTGCTGCGTCAGGTCGCCGTGCGCGACGGCGCGCGCGCTGCGGGCGGCCGCCGCCAGCGGCACGGCGATGCGCGCCGACACCATGAAGGCGACGATCAAGCCCAGGACGTTCGCGACGAGCAGCACGCCCAGGACCGAGGCCTGGGTGGCGACGAACGTGGATTCGGCATGCTTGACCTGCGCGTCCGCGACACGGCCTTCCTGGGCGGCAAGTTCGTCCAGGTCGGCGGCCAGGCCGTCGAACTGCTTGCGGTAGTCGCCCCCCATGGCCTTGAGGCCGAATTCGCCGGACAGCTGCATGGCCTTGTCGTTGCCCTGCAGGTAGGCGTCCCAGCGGCCCTTGACGCGGTCGACCACCGCGCGCGCGTCCACGGCGTCGGGACTGGCAGACAGCTTCTGCACCTGCGCCCGGGCCGCGGCGATGGCCTTGGCGACGTCGCCTTCCGCCGCCTTGCGGTCGGCATCCTCGTCGGCCAGCATCGCCTGGTACTGGGCGATGCGCAGGTCGTGCACCGCCGCCTGCAGCACCGCCGCCTGGCGCAGGCGCGGCATCGAGTCGGCGGCGAGGGCGCGCGTGCCCTCGTTGACACGAGCCAGGTTGAACAGCGCGATGCCGCCACCCAGGTCGGCCATCAACATGATCGACATGAACGCCGCGAGCATCTTGTTGCGAATGCTCAGGCGCTGAATCCACTGCATGGCCATCTCCGTGATCTGACGATTGCTGTTCCGGGTTATCGGAGCGAACGGGCGTGGATTGAGCCCGCGCGGCCCTCCGGTGTGCGATCGGACACGAACGGTGCGGCGCGCGCCGGTCGACGGCGAGCTCGCGCCGGCTCGCGGTATTGCCTGGCGATACCGGCGAGCGACCAGGTCGACACCACCGGCAAACCGGTTTCGCCCGCTGCCGAGCTGAGCGATGCTGCGCCCCTTCGCCACCGACCGGCCATCCGGACCCACGCATGCCCCGCACCGCTTCCACGCCGCGCCGCCTCGGCGCCATCGCCGCGATCTGCACCGCCGCCTTCAGCACGGGCGCCCTCGCCCAGGCCCGCAACCACGCCGGCGACGACACGCCCGCCCCGGCGCTGGCCGCCGAGCCCGTCGCCACGCTTGCGCGCTCGCTGCAGGTGGGCGACATTGTGTTCACGCGCATCGGCGCCTACCCGTTCCGCAAGGTGGCCGAGGCCACCGGCACCTGGACCAACCACGTGGGCATCGTGCTGGATGTTTCCGGCGCGGAGCCGGTGATCGGCGAGAGCCGGTTCCCGTTCTCCGGCACCACCACCCTGAGCCGCTTCGTGGCGCGCTCGGCCGGCAGCCGCGTGGCCGTGATGCGCCTGCCCGAGCCGCTCACCGAGGCCCAGCAGGCCGCCATCGTGGAGGCCGCGAACCAGCGCGCCCACGTGTTCTACGACACCGGCTTCGACACCCGTTCGCGCCGCCAGTTCTGCTCGCGCTACGTGCGCGAGGTGCTGCAGCAGGGCGCCGGCGTCGAGGTGGGCCGGGTGGAGACCTTCCGGCAGCTCCTGGCCAGCGCCCCGCGGGCCGACGTGGGTTTCTGGCGCGCCTGGTACTTCGGCAGCATCCCCTGGCAGCGCGAGACCGTGACGCCGGCCAGCGTGCTGCACACGCCAGGCCTGAAGACGGTTTTCGACGGCACGGCGGCGTGATGCTTGGCGTGATCTTCGCGGTCTTCGCGTGCTGCTTCGTGCTCGAACGCTGCCTGCCCGGCTGGCGCCTGCCGGCGTCGCGCGGCTGGTGGTGGCGCGTTCTCGCGATCAACGGCGTGCAACTGGCCGTGGTGACCGCGGCCGGCTTCACCTGGGAGCGTTGGGCCCGCTCGGCCTCGCTGCTGCACCTGGGCAGCGCCCTGCCCGCCTGGGCCGGCGCCGCGATCGCGTACTTCATCGCCACCTTCGTCTTCTACTGGTGGCACCGGGCGCGCCACGAGGTGGACTGGCTGTGGCTGGGCTTCCACCAGATCCACCACAGCCCCGCGCGGCTGGAGGTGATCACGTCGTTCTACAAGCACCCCGTCGAGATGACCGTCAACTCGATGATCGGCAGCGTGCTGGTGTACGCCCTGCTCGGGCTGAGCCCCGCGGGTGGCGCGATCTACACGCTGCTCACGGCGCTAGGCGAATTCTTCTATCACACCAACGTGCGCACGCCGCGCTGGGTCGGCTACGTGTTCCAGCGCCCGGAGATGCACCGCATCCACCACGAGCACCGGCGCCACCGCAACAACTACGGCGACATCACATGGTGGGACATGCTGTTCGGCAGCTACGAGAACCCGCCCACCTGGGACGCTCGCTGCGGCTACGACGACGGCCTGGAACAGCGGCTGGGCGACATGCTGCTCTACCGCGACGTCCACGCACCGCCGCGCGACTGAGAACGCGCGCCGGCGCGGATTCCTGCCGCCAACCCGGCTCGCTGCGTCGGTCAGGAGTGCGGTCCGCGCGTCGATTGCGGCGATACTCGGAAGCCCTGTCGGGCCCGCGACGCGCGGTCGCCGACGAGTCCCTGAATCCGCATACCGACGCACCCGCCCCATGGAACTCCCCGGCAAGCTCTTCGTCGTCGCCGCCCCGAGCGGCGCCGGCAAATCCACCCTCGTCAAGGCGCTGCTGCAGCACGAGCCGCACCTGGCCGTGTCGGTGTCGCACACCACGCGCGCGCCGCGCGGGCAGGAGCGCGACGGCGTCGAGTATCACTTCACCACCGTCGAACACTTCCGCGAGATGGTGGACGCGGGCCAGTTCTTCGAGCATGCCCACGTGCACGGCAACTGGTACGGCACCTCGCGCCGGAGCGTCGAGACGCTGCTGGCCGCCGGCAAGGACGTGGTGCTGGAGATCGACTGGCAGGGCGCGCTGCAGATCCGCACGCTGTTCCCCGCCGCCCTGCTCGTGTTCATCCTGCCGCCCAGCTGGGACGAGCTGGCCCAGCGCCTGCGCGGCCGCGGCGAGGACGCGGCCGAGGTCATCGCCCAGCGCCTGGCCAACGCCCGCCACGAGGTGGCCCAGACCAGCCGGTTCGACTTTGTTATAATCAACGGCTCTCTCGACAAGGCCCTGGCGGAACTCCGCGCGGTGGTGCGCGAGCAGCCCGAAGCCCTGCGCTTCGCTGCCCAGCGCGACAACCACCCCGATGTCTTCGCCGCGCTGAACCTGGCCTGATCCGGCCGGCCTGCGAGAGTCGGTTTTTCATCGCCAGCGCTAGTCAACGCGTTGTTCTCGTCCCAAGCCTAGGAATCCACATGGCCCGCATCACCGTTGAAGACTGCCTGGAAAAGATCCCCAACCGCTTCCAGCTCGTGCTCGCCGCCACCTACCGCGCGCGCATGCTGAGCCAGGGCCACACGCCCAAGATCGAGTCCAAGAACAAGCACGGCGTGACCGCCCTGCGCGAGATCGCCGCCGGCGAGATCGGCAAGGAAATGCTGCGCAAGGTTCCGACCTGATCGCTCGCGACGCCTGTCCCCCTTCGAAAGCCCGTGTCGAAAGACACGGGCTTTTTGCTTTCTGGCCGGAAGAGAGGTTCTTCCTGCTCGATGGTAGATTCTTCGGGTTTCGGGTTTGACGCTTCGCGCGGGTCGAGGTTACCCGCTGCGCCAAGGTGGGCGCGCACTTGGCTCGACGTCAAACGGGCGCCTGAATTCGGCCTGGACGGCCTCATTCCGAGGGCACTCGGTGAAGGTTCGTCCGCGTGTGCCGAGGG